>Ga0265293_10010986_pt1 | contig 12479 bp, 8 predicted proteins | sample Munlanlewell138R_FD_192505 | JGI IMG/M metagenome (GOLD analysis project Ga0265293, IMG submission 192505) | Leachate microbial communities from a municipal landfill in Southern Ontario, Canada - Leachate well 138R | ecosystem: Engineered > Solid waste > Landfill > Unclassified | place: Canada... | reverse complement strand
GGCCGAAGCGTTCGAGCGCATCAGCGCCGAAATGATTGCGGAACTCTCCCGGTCGCTGCCGGTGGATGCCGTCTATCTCGACCTTCACGGCGCCATGGTCACCGAGGCCTTCGAAGACGGCGAAGGCGAACTGCTGGGCCGCATCCGCCGCGTGGTCGGCAATGCCGTGCCGATCGTGGCCAGCCTCGACTACCATGCCAACGTGACGGCGGCCATGGTCGAACATGCCGACGCCCTGATCGCCTACCAGACGTATCCTCATGTCGATCGCGTCCGCACCGGCCGGCAGGCCGCCGGCGTGCTCGAGCGTCTGCTCGCCGAAGGGCGTCCGGCGGGGCGAACCCTCATCAAGACGCCGTTCCTGATTCCACTGAACAGCCAGAGCACGCTCGTGCATCCGTCTTCGACGGTCGTCGAAGCCGCGCGGCACGAGGCGCCCGGCCTGTACTGTCTGAGCTATCTTGCCGGCTTCCCCTCGTCCGACCTCGAAGAATGCGGCCCGTCGGTCGTGGCCTACGCGGCGGACCAGGCCATCGCCGATGCCCAGGCGCGGCGCGTGGCGGCGCTGATCGAAACCCTCGAACCGGAGTTCGGCGCAAAGATGCTGCCGGCCGAAGAGGCCGTGGCTCGCGCCGTCGACCACGCCGGGCGGGCCGACAAGCCCGTCGTGATCGCCGACACCCAGGACAACCCGGGCTGCGGCGGCACCAGCGACACGACGGGGCTGCTCGAAGCCTTGCTGGCCCGCAACGACCTGCCGCCCACCGTGGCGGGATTCCTGTGCGATGCCGAGGCGGCCAAGGCGGCCCATGCCGCCCATGCGGGCGGCGCCACGGAAATCACGCTGCCCCTGGGCGGCCGTCATGGGCCTGAACCCGTCCGCCCGCTGAACGGGGCGTTCACCATCGTGGCGGTGGGCAGCGGCAGGTTCGACACCGACGGCAAGGTCATCGGCAAACGCGAAGCCGACCTCGGGCCCATGGCGCTGCTGCGGATCGGCAGCATCGATATCGTGGTGACGAGCAAGCGCATGCAGGCCCACGACCTGGCGCCGTTCCAGCATCTGTCGGTGGATGTGCGCCGATACAAGATCATCGTGCTGAAAAGCACCTGCCATTTCCGCGCCGAGTTCGAACCCCTGGCCAGCGAAGTCATCGTGGCGCTATCGCCGGGCGCCTTCGCCGCCGACCCTTCGGCCCTGCCGTACCGCAGGCTGCGCGATGAGGTGAGGCGCGCGCCCTCGGCGCGCTGACGAGGCGCGGGCCGCCGGCATGGCGCAGGCACCGCCGCTAAAGGCGGTGCCCGGCCTCAGTCGCGCAGCGTGATCAGCGCGTCCACCGCCACGACGCGCGCTTCCTGCACGAACAGGGGGTTGATCTCCGCTTCCTCCACCCGCTCCAGCCATGCCAGCCGAGAGAACCTCACGATGGCATCGGCCAGTACGTCGATATCGGCGGCCGGCAGGTTGCGGTAGCCCCGCACCAGCCGGGTCATGCGCACCTCGCCGATCATCTCGCGCGCCGTCTCGAGGTCGACGGGCGCCATGCGCAGCGAGAAGTCCTTCAGCAGCTCGGCGGCGACCCCGCCCGCGCCCAGCATGACCGTCGGCCCGACCAGCGGGTCGCGGCGATAGCCGACGATCAGCTCGAGCAGGCGCGATTCCATGCCCTGCACCAGCACGCCGTCGAGCGTGGCCTCCGGCGCGCCGCGCGCCACGTCGCCGAGCAGGGCGTCGCGCTCGCGCCGGAACGCGTCATCACCGGCAATGCCGACCCGGACCCCGCCCACCTCGGTCTTGTGCAGGATGTCGCGCGAACACACCTTGAGCACCACCGGATACGGCAGCCCGTGCGCGTCCGCGTCGGGCTCCAGCAGTACCGAGCGCGCACGCGCGACACCCAGGGCATCGAGCACCCTGCCCGCCTCGTGCTCGTTCAGCGCGCCCCGCAGCGGCACGCCGGGCGGCCAGGCGGGCGGGTCCACCGGACGCGGACCGGCGCCGGCATCGTCCGCCGCAAGGCTGAACAGCATCGCCAGCCCATCCGCGCAGGCCTCGGGCGTCCGGAACGCCGCGATCTCATGCCGGCGCAGCCGCTCCAGCGACTCGGGAGCGTCCGGCGCCAGAAAGGCCGCCAGCGGCTTGTCGGCCGGCTTGTCGGCCTCGATGAGCGGCTGTACCGCCAGTTCAGGGTGAAACTGCGCCGACGAGCCGATGACGCTCAGCACGCCGTCACACCAGGGCGCGCGCAGCAATTGTTCGAGCAGATCGCGATACTGGGTGCTCGTCGCGGCGAGCGTCAGGTCGATCACCGGCGCGGAACGCAGACTCAGGCCCCTGCCCGCCATGAACGCGATGAAGTCATCGGGGGGCGCGACGGCCGTCAATCCCCTGAGCCCCAGGTTGTCGACGACCGTGGCCGCCCCGCCGCCGGTGGTCGTGATGACCGCCAGCCGGGGGGCGCGGCCTCTCGGCCTGGGCGCACGCAGGTAGGTGTGGACGAGCGGAATGCTTTCGAACAGGGCTTCGAGCTGCTGCGCCCTGCAAACGCCATGCGCCCGGAAAAAGGCGTCGATGGCCGCGTCGTCGCCGGCGATGGCGCCGGTATGCGACTGCGACAGCTGGCTGCCCTGTTCGGAGCGCCCGAGCTTGTATGCGATGACGGGCTTGCCCGCCGCCCGGGCACGGTCCAGCGCCGCAGCCAGAACGCCGCCCGCGCGTATGGTTTCCAGGAACAGAAGTATCGTGTGCGTGTCGGGGTCGTCGACCAGCGCATCGACCACCTCGCCCACCGATATATCGCTTTCATTGCCCACCGAAACGGATTTTGCAAAGCCGAACCCGCGCGCGGCGGCACGCGACAGCAGCGACCCCATCATCGATCCGCTTTGCGACACGAAGCTCGCATGGCCCGACACCAGATTGTCCGCCGCGAAGGCGGCGTTGACCGACAGCACGCAGCCCCGGCGTATGTCGGCCAGGCCGATGCTGTTGGGGCCGAGCAGGCGCAGGCCCAGCTCGCGGGCGCGCGCCACCAGGGCCTCCTGCCGGCGCAGGCCCGCCTCGCCCAACTCGCCGAATCCGTCCGAATACACGGTGACCACGCGCGCGCCCAGGGCGGCGCACGGTTCGAGCAGCGCGGCCACCTGATCGCCGGGCACCATGATGAACACGTGATCGACGGGCCCCGGCACGTCGGCCAGCGTGGCGTAAGCCGGCATGCCCAGTACTTCGGCATGGCCGGGATTCACGATATGGATCTGACCGTCGTAACCATGCTTGCGCATGAACAGCACGGGCCGGGCGGTGTTCTTGCGGGCATTGCTGGACGCCCCCACCAGAGCGATGCGGTCGGGCGAGAGCAACGCCTTTGCAAAGGAAGGATCTTGATGCATTGTGAAGAACTCCGGCCGTATCGGCCGGAGCTTCTCCGCCACGATACGGGGGCGCCTGCGGCGCCGTAGGTTATGTCTGCCTCGCTTGACCTCGCCCTGAAGGGCGAGGCTTGCGCATAGGCGCGTGGTCAGTCAGCCAGTCGACGCACACCGTCGAGGCGGTCGAGACTCCAGATACGTTCGCGCAAAGCCGCCGTATCGGCCTGGCCCAGCACCGGCATCACCAGTTCCTCGAACTTGGCATCCAGCTCCGCATCCGACAGGGGGGATTCAGGGTCGCCCCGCCGGAAGGGCGAGAAGTGCTCGAATTCCCGGCCGTCGGCCAGACGGATGCGGACCCGGGCGGCGCGCTGGCCGGGAAAGCTCGCAGTGAGCGCGGCGTCTTCGCGCAATGAAATCCGGGTCATCAGGTGCCGCGTTGCCTCGTCATGCATGGCGAGTTCGTCGAACGCCGCCAGCCGCACCGAGCCGTGCTTGAGCGCGTGAGCCACCACATAGGGCAGGCTGAACTTGCACTCAAACGCGCTCGAGGGCTGGAAGTTGCCGGTTACGTCGAGCGCCGTCTGGTAGGTTTCGACCTCGACCGCTTCAATTTCATCGGGGCCGAAGCCCTGCGCCCGGCGCATGGCGAGCGCGGCATCGATGGCGGCGAAGGTGTGGCCGCAGCAGCCGTGATTCTTCTGGGTGATGCGGGTGATGTTGTACGAGGCGCCCAGGCCGTCTGTCACGCCCGTCCAATCCGGTGAGTCGGCCATGGCCGCTCCCAGGCCCGCCGCGCCCTCGAGGATGTCGGCCACGCCGGTCACGCCCGCCCGCGCCGCCTGGGCGGCCCGCACGCCCACTTCGGCGGCATGCCCCGCGTGCAGTGCCTTGGTCATGGCATCGGAACGAAAGGCCTGCTGCAGGCCGGAGGCGAAGGTCGCCGACGTGGACAAGGCATGCTGCATCACGCTCCGGTCTCCCGGGGCCAGCAGGGCGGCCGCCGCGGCGGCCGCCCCGAGGCAGCCCACGGTGCCGGTGGTGTGGAAATAGCGATAGTGCGCCGGCTGCATGGCGGCGCCGATTCGGGTCGAGATCTCGTAGCCGACCACCACCGCCCGCAGGAACGCCCTGCCCGAGGCGTCGATGTCCTGCGCAACGGCAAGCGCGGCGGCAATGATCGGACAACCGGGGTGGTAGACCGCATCACGAAAGATGTCGTCGAACTCCACGGCGTGCGATGCGCTGCCGTTGATCCAGGCGGCGGTGGCCGCAAACGCGGTGGCGCCGTGCCCGAGCACGGTTGAATGGCCCACGCCCAGTTCGGCGCGATGCGCGCTCACCAGCTGCACGCCCGGCGCGACCCGCGTTCCGGGGTACAGGGCGCTGAACCAGTCGAGCACCGCGCGTTTGGCGTGATGCAGGGCTTCCGGCGGCAGCTCCCGGCGCGCATCGTCCGCTCCGTATGCGGCAAAGGTTTCCAGCAGGGTCATGCCAGCCCCTCCATCAAGCCGGCCGCTTCGGCCAGGGCGTCGGAAATGCGGTTGCGCTCGCGCCGCAACCGGGTTTCCAGAACCCAGCGCGCCTCGCCTTCGAGCTCGTTGAGCCGGGTCACGCTGTACAGGCCGGGCAGCACCGTGCTCTGGGCGGTGATCGAATAGCTGTCGTGGCCGTACTTGCCGCAGATCGTTCCCACGACAGGCAGCAGGCAGCGGCTCAACCGCTTGATCGCCGTATTGACGGCGGCCTCGGTGGCGGCATCGACCGTCGCCGCGCTGAGGGCGTCGAGCCGGGCATCGAAGTCTTCCGCCAGAGAGACCAGACGGGCCGCTTCGGCCCGAAGCGTATCGAGGCCGATACCGGCCCCGGCATCGGCCAGCGCCCCGAGCCGCTCGTGAATCTCGTAGGCCACGAAGCGAAAGCGCATCGGGAGGATGACCGCCGTGCACAGTTCGTACAGATAGGAGGCATAGGCCCGCATATGCCGGGGCAGGCTTTCCCAGTCGACCTTGTCGAGTGAATTCTCGACGGAATGATGCCACCAGCCGAAGTTCGCATTCGCGGTCTTCTTGAGATCGTCTGGCCCGTACACCGCCTGGGCCGCCAGCATGGGTACGCCGACACCGAAGAACGACGCATCGCCGATCTTCACCGTGCGGCGCCACGAACGTTCGGTGTCGGGCATCAGCTCGGCGTCCACGCCCTGCTGAAATACCTTCAGCTCCGCGTTGGACACGCTTCCCCAGCGGGACGTGCCCAGGCAGGCCGGCTGGTCGACCTGGAAGTAAGCGACGCAATGGTCGCGAAGCTGGTCCCAATACTGGTCCACATACCAGGTCGACCCGACCATGGTTCCGGTTTCGTGGGCCGTCCAGAAGCCGAATTCGATGCCGCGGCGCAACTTGTCGCGATGCGCGCCGAACAGCCGCGCCAGTTCGAGCAGGAACGCCGAGCCCGCCGCATTGTCGGTGGCCTGCGGACCGAACCACGAGTCGCAATGCCCGCCGGCCACCACGTAATCGTCTTGCGAGGGCGTACGCAGGGCGGGCTCGATGCGCCCGCGCGCAATATGCAGTTCACGCCAGCCGTTTTCGACCCGCGTCGCATAGCTGACAGTCGTCGGGCGCTGGTCGCAGAGCGCCTTCAGCGCCAGGCCGTCGGCCCGCGAAACGCCGATGCACGGCAGTGTGGCCATCTCGTCCCGAAGCGTGGCGGGCGTGGGGTTGCCCCAGGCCGGCTTGACCGAGCCGAAGGGCAGCAGCGTGTTGTCGTCGGCGCCCCAGTTCATCATGACGCAGCCGATGGCGCCGAGCTCGGCGGCGATGCGCTGCTTCTCGTGCCGCCCGGGGTGATACGAGAGTTCCAGCAGAACGATCTTGCCCCGGGGGTCGACCCCCTGGTAGTCGCCATAGCCGCCCGCCCCCGCATAGCACAGCACGCCCGACACACCCGGCCCGGATGTCTCGACGCTATGCCCCATCGTGGCGGCCTTCATGCGGCGCGGCTCATCGCCCTCCACCACCAGTGCCGTTTCGTCGGGAAAGCTGACCAGCCCCGGAAAAGCGAGTTCCTCCGCTTCAAGGCCCGCCGCCCGCATCTGCCGCAGGGCGTACTGCGTCATGCGGCGGGCATTTTCGGAACCGGCGAGGCGAGACGGTATCTCATTGCATATATGTTCGAGGTCGGCCCGCAATCTCGACACATCGATGTCCCGCAGTACGTCCTGCCTGTTGCTTGAACTCTTTTGATTCATGTCTCGCTCACTGGAACACTGGCATCCCGTCTTGATTCGCGCACAAATCAGACGGGACACTGGAAAAGCGCCGAACGATTCGCCGCCTTCTTTTCTTCGGCACGGTTTCTGGATGATGCCGCGCATCGCCTGTCTATGATTTTCCAAATGCACCGTGTTGTCCAATGACAATCCGTAATCCCAGCGCAACGAAAAGCTATGCGTAAACCCTCGCATACAAGTTAGTAAGGCTAAGCCCGACAATAAGGAACTTTCGCCCGGCGGGGTGGATGCGCATACTACAGCTTCCATTAACATCGTCGGGTCAACAGTATGGACTTCACATTGAGCGAAGAAGATCAGGCTTTTGCGGATTCGGTCCGCCGCTTCGCTGAAGACAAACTATCAGGCGGCGCCCTGGAGCGTGCTCACAGCAAGGATTACCCCTGGGACGCATCGAAAATGCTCGCCGACCAGGGGCTGCTCGGAATCACCTTCCCGGAAAAGGACGGCGGCCAGGGCGGCACACTGATGCAGGCCATACTCGCCATTCAGGAAATCGCGCTGGCCTGCCCGAAAAGCGGCGATATCATCCAGGCGGGGAATTTCGGCCCGATCAGAACCTTCGCCGAATATGCCAGCCCGGAACAGAAAGCCCGCTTTCTGCCCGACCTGCTTGCGGGAAGGAGCGTGATTGCCCTGGCCATGACCGAACCCGATGCGGGCTCGGCCGTCACCGAACTGAAAACCACCCTGACGAGCGACGGCAAAAGCTATCGCCTGAATGGCAGCAAGATATTTTCCACCAACAGCAAGGAAGCCGATCTGTTCCTGGTATATGCCAGATTCGGGCCGGGCACCCAGGGTATCGGCTCCGTTCTGATCGAACGCGGCACGCCCGGCTTCCAGGTGGGGGAGCCTTCCATGTTCATGAACGGGGAGGAATGGTGCCAGCTTTATTTCGACAATGCGCTCGTGCCGCCCGAGAATGTGCTGCTGGGGCCCGGCGGCTTCAAGAAGCAGATATCCGGTTTCAACGTGGAGCGCCTGGGCAATTCGTCCCGCTCGCTGGCGCTGGGCCGGTACTGCTTCAACCAGGCGCGCGAGCATGCCCAGACCCGGCGGCAGTTCGGCCGTCTGCTCTGTGAATTCCAGGGCATCCAGTGGAAGTTCGCCGACATGTCGCTGCAGCTGGAAGCCGCCCAGCTGCTGCTGTACAAGGCGGCCAAGGAAGGCGAGCACGGCCTGCCCTCGGCGCACAGCACCGCCACCGCGAAACTGGCCTGCAACCAGGCGGGCTGGCTGGCCGCCAACGAATCGCTGCAGATCATGGGCGGCCTGGGCTTCAGCCAGGAACTGCTGGTCGAATACTGCCTGAGGCGCATACGCGGCTGGATGGTCGCCGGCGGCTCCATAGAAATGCTCAAGAACCGGATCGCCGAAGGCGTGTTCGAGCGCCGGTTCCCGCAGCGGCTGCACGCCGTCGGATCCGGAGCGAACTGATGGAAATCGATTACGCCGCCCTGAGTCCGCGCGAGCGCTACAAGCTCATGGTGGGGAGCCTGGTTCCGCGGCCGATCGCGCTGGTCAGCACATGGGACCTCGACGGCCTGCCCAACGCCGCGCCCTTCAGCTTCTTCAACGCGGTCAGCGACGACCCGCCCGCCATCGCAATCGGCGTCAATTCCGGCATTCCCGGCCACGTCAAGGACACGGCCCGCAACATCCGGGCCACCGGCGAATTCATCGTCAATCTGGTGGACGAGCCGCTCGCCGAAGCCATGAACATCTGCGGGGTCGACCTGCCGCCCGAGATCAGCGAATTCGAAGCGGCCGGCATCACGCCGGTTCCGGGCGTCAAGGTGCGGGCGCCCCGCGTGAAGGAATCCCCCATCTCGTTCGAATGCCGGCGCATCGTCAATGTCGAGATCGGCGTGGGCCGGAACGTCATCATCGGCGAGATCGTGTTCCTGCATATACGCGACGACCTGATCGACGCCGAGAAACTGCACGTGCGGGCCGACCGGTCGGGGCTGATCGGGCGCATGCACGGGCTGGGGTGGTATGCCCGCACCACCGACCTGCTGGAAATGCCCAGGCTCTCGCCCGATGCCATTGCGGGCAAGGGCAAAGTATCAGGATAGCGCGCCATGATCAGCTACATACTCCGCCGCATACTCGCCACCGTGCCCGTGCTGCTGGTCGTGGGGCTGTTCGTTTTCTCGCTGCTGTATCTCACGCCGGGCGACCCGGCGATGGTGATCGCCGGCGACACCGCCACGCCCGAAGACATTGCCAAGATCCGCGCGTCGCTGGGGCTCGACGAACCTTTTCTGCAGCGCCTGGGGGGCTGGCTGTGGCGCGTGGCCCAGGGCGATTTCGGCGTCTCGATCTTCAGCAACCTGCCCGTGCACGTCATGATCGCCCAGCGTATCGAGCCCACGCTCTCGCTGGCCCTCACGACCCTGGCCATCACGGTCACGCTCGCCCTGCCGATGGGCATCTTCGCGGCACTGAAGGCCTCCACCACCGTGGACCGCGTCATCATGGGGTTTGCCGTGCTGGGTTTCTCGGTGCCCGTGTTCGTGATCGGCTACCTGCTGATCCTGTTCTTCTCGGTGAAGCTGCAGTGGCTGCCCGTACAAGGCTTCGTCAGCATCAGCCAGGACCCGTGGACCTTCCTGCGGCACATCATCCTGCCCAGCTTCACGCTGGCGATCGTGTTCATCGCCCTGATCGCGCGCATCGTACGCTCCAGCATGCTCGAAGTGCTCTCCAAGGACTATATCCGCACGGCCAAATCGAAAGGGCTGTCGATGTACAGCGTCGTGACCTCGCACGCCCTGAAGAATGCGGCGGTGCCCATCGTCACCATCATCGGCGTGGGCATCGGGGCGCTGATCACCGGCGTGGTCGTCACGGAAACCGTCTTCGCCATTCCCGGCCTGGGGCGCCTGGTGGTCGATGCCATCCTCAAGCGCGACTACCCCGTTATCCAGGGGGTCATCCTGGTTTTCTCGTTCTTCTACGTGATGGTGAATCTGCTGGTCGACATCAGCTACACCTTCTTTGATCCACGCATCAAATACTGAGATACGTGACCATGAACACGACCGAATCGGCCTTGAACCGCGGCAGCGTCAGCTTCGCATGGATGCACGCGCTTCGCACCCTGATGCGGCGCCATGGCATGATCATCGTCGGCGCGGGCCTGCTGCTGCTCATTGCGCTCATGGCGGTTTTCGCACCCTTTCTGGGCACGGTGGACCCGCTGAGCATTTCTCCGGCGCAGCGCCTCCGGCCCCCATCGCCCGAACATTGGCTGGGCACCGACATGCTGGGCCGCGACACGTGGTCGCGGGTCGCCTACGGGGCCCGGGTCTCCCTGACCATCGGGCTGGGCGTCGCGATCTGCTCCTCGCTGATCGGGCTGGCCATCGGGCTGGTCACCGGCTTCATGCGCCGTGTCGATGCCGTCATCATGCGCATCATGGACGGCCTGATGGCGATTCCCTCGATCCTGCTGGCCATCGCGCTCATGGCGCTCACCCAGGCCAGCATCGGCAACGTCATCATCGCCATCACCATCGCCGAGATCCCGCGCGTGGTGCGCCTGGTCAGAAGCGTGGTGCTCACCCTGAAGGAACAGCCCTTCGTGGAAGCCGCCGTCGCGTCGGGCACCCGCCTGCCCACCATACTGGTGCGCCATATTCTGCCCAACACCGTGGCCCCCATGCTCGTGCAGACGACCTACATCTGCGCATCGGCCATGCTGCTGGAAGCCACCCTCAGCTTTCTGGGCGCCGGCACACCGCCTTCCACGCCCAGCTGGGGCAACATCATGGCCGACGGCCGCATGGTGTTCCAGCTGGCCCCCGGCACGATTCTTTACCCCGGCATCATGCTTTCCCTGACCGTGCTCGCCGTCAACCTGCTGGGCGACGGGCTGAGCGACATGCTCGATCCGCGTCTGTCCCGCAACATGTAATCACGCCAGAACCGATGACTACAGAAGCGCCACCCTTACTGCAGATACAAGATCTCGCCACCCACTTCTTCACCCGCGACGGTGTGGTGCGGGCGGTCGACGGTGTGTCGTACTCCGTGAATGCCGGCGAGACGTTGGCCGTGGTCGGCGAATCGGGGTGCGGAAAAAGCGTCACGGCGCTGTCGATCCTGCGCCTGATCGCGTCGCCGCCGGGCCGCATCGTGGGCGGCAGGATCCTCTTCAAGGGCGACGACCTGCTCGCCAAGAGCGAACGGGAAATGCGCTCGATACGCGGCAACGACATCTCGATGATCTTTCAGGAGCCCATGAGTTCGCTCAATCCCGTGCTGACCATAGGCCGGCAACTGTGCGAACCCCTGATGCTGCACCAGAAACTCTCCAGAACCGCGGCGCACGAACGCGCCGTCGAGATGCTCAAGATCGTGAACATTCCCGAAGCCGCGCACCGCATGCGCGAGTACCCGCACCAGCTGTCGGGCGGCATGCGCCAGCGCGTCATGATTGCCATGGCGCTGGCCTGCGCCCCCAAGCTGCTGATCGCCGATGAGCCCACGACCGCCCTCGACGTGACGATACAGGCGCAGATCCTGGACATCATGAACGGCCTGAAAGAACAGTTCGATACCTCGATCGTATTGATCACCCACGACCTGGGCGTGGTGGCCGAAGTGGCCCAGCACGTCGTGGTCATGTACGCAGGCAAGAAGGTGGAGGAAGCCACCGTGTCGGACCTGTTCGAGAATCCGCTGCATCCCTATACCCAGGGCCTGATCGGCGCGGTGCCCAAGCTCGGCAGCCATGCCGACAGGCGGGGCCGAAGCGAGAAGCTCGCCGAGATTCCCGGCATCGTTCCGCTTCTGCGCGGCGACCGCGCGCCCGGCTGCGCCTTCGCGCCACGCTGCAAGCTGGCCGATGCGACCTGCCTGGCCCAGGAGCCCGAAATGCGTTTCATCACCGAAAGCCACCAGGTGGCCTGTCATCGAGTAACGGCATGAACAGCTTCTCTCAACCCTTGCTAGAAGTACGGAATCTGGTCAAGCACTACCCGATCCGTACCGGTATCTTCCAGCGCGAAACCGCGCGGGTCCACGCGGTCAACGGGATTTCACTGACGGTGAACCGCGGTGAAACGCTGGGGCTGGTGGGCGAATCGGGCTGCGGAAAATCCACGGCGGCCAAGACGATTCCGCTGCTTGTACGGCCCACCTCGGGCACCATAAAGCTCGACGGCAAGCCGCTCGACACACTCGGCCAGAACGAACTGCACGGTGCGCGGCGCGACATCCAGATCGTCTTCCAGGACCCCTATTCGTCGCTCAACCCCCGCATGTCGGTGGCCAATATCGTCAGCGAACCCCTGCGCAACTACAGAATCGCACGCGGCACCGAGCTCGAAGACCGGGTGGCGGAACTGCTCAGGCGCGTGGGGCTGAGGCCCGAACACATGTCGCGCAATCCGCATGAGTTCTCGGGCGGGCAGCGCCAGCGCATCGGCATCGCCAGGGCCCTGGCGCTGAACCCCAAGATCATCGTCTGCGACGAGCCGGTCTCCGCCCTCGATGTATCGGTGCAGGCACAGGTCATCAACCTGCTGGTCGAGCTGCAGGAAGAGCTGGGCGTGTCGTATCTGTTCATCGCCCACGATCTGGCCGTCGTCGAATACATCAGCCACCGCGTGGCCGTGATGTACATGGGCAGAATCGTCGAAATCGGCGACAAGAGCGCCCTGTACGGCAACGCCAGACACCCCTACACACAGGCCCTGCTGTCGGCCGTGCCGATTCCCGACCCCAAGATCAAACGCAAGCGCATCATCCTGAAGGGCGATCTCCCAAGCCCCATCCACCCCCCCAGCGGCTGCCGCTT
>Ga0265293_10010985_pt1 | contig 12479 bp, 9 predicted proteins | sample Munlanlewell138R_FD_192505 | JGI IMG/M metagenome (GOLD analysis project Ga0265293, IMG submission 192505) | Leachate microbial communities from a municipal landfill in Southern Ontario, Canada - Leachate well 138R | ecosystem: Engineered > Solid waste > Landfill > Unclassified | place: Canada... | reverse complement strand
TGCGTGGGTCCTTTGTGGTAATCAGTAATGAGGGCCAACGCCGCGGGCATGTAGAACGCTTCACTGATACCCATTAAAGCACGGGACAATAACAGTTGATTATAGGTTGTAGCATGTCCTGTCATCCATGTAACTACCGACCAAACAAGTAAACTGAAAATAATTATATGGCTGCGTTTGAACTTGTCGGCTAAATAACCCGCGAGCGGACTCATCAATCCATATACCCATAGGAATATAGAAGTGAGCATTCCAAACTGGGCGTCGCTCATGGGTATCGAGTCGATGATGGAAAACCTCATCGTGGTGAGCATGTTCCGATCGATGTAGTTTAATGCTCCTACAAGGAAAAGGAATGCTACTACAAGCCAAGCACCACGAGGTAGTAAACTGCTTCCGTGAGCTCCCGTTCCACTGTTAGATTTCATGTATGTTTTTCATTAAATCAGCAATCTCCGTTTTAAGTCCCTCGGATATTGGTAACGCGTAATCCGCGTGGTAGTTGCCCGGGCAATCCAAGAGCTCCATGGCATAGGAGTACGAGGATAGAACATTTTCTTTTATAAACAAATTTCTCAATTTCAAGATATTATTCAAGCTCTCGAAAATTTCTGATTCGCTACTATTCGGATTGTACATCTTCCGTGAGTTGTAAGGAGTACAAGTAAACATCCCGTCTAAGTTTTTGCTTACCCCGGCTTTTAAAGCTACGTCAAACAGGTCAAGGTTGCTGTAATAAACGGAGAAGTTATCTCTATCGAGCAAGTCGTTTCGGTAGATATCCATTATCAGGTTCAAGTTGCCCGTCTTTATACCAGCGATGTTTTTTTCTTTAACCAGGGATTTCAGCTGGGCTACCGAGATGGGTGATTGTGTTACACCGGGTAAGTCATACATGTAAACAGGAAATTTAGATTCCTTGGCTATTTTAGTGAAAAAATTGACTATTTCATCCGATTTTACCGGGCTATAAAAGGGGGCTGTAGCCACCACGCCATCGATATTGATATCTTTCAAGCTGTCTATCCTGTCCAAGACTCTAGCGATCGAGCAATCCATTACTCCCACGAGCAACGGGATTCTATGATTTACTACATCCTGGGCTTGTTTCGCGATTCCTGTATACTCGCTATCTCTCAAAGATGCCATATTGCCCATGGAGCCCATGCATAATGCGCCCTTTGCTCCCGAGGAAATCATTAACTCGATTTGTCGTTCAAAACTTTTGCTCACGAGCGTTCCATCGGGATTCACCGGTGTGCCTAATGCCGGATAAAATTCTTTTTTCATTATTATTGATGTTTTATTTGAAAATTATATGCGTGCAAGTAGCATTATCGCAATCGACTTCCGCGTTATATTTGAAACCAGCTTTCAGCGCGATAGGCTTGTACAATGCTTCGCAATGATCACAGTAGGAGTGATACGGGGTCATGTGTTTTAATTCCAGTAGCTTGCCTTTTGAAGGGCATCTATGCATATCAATCCGGAACTCGTTCTTGCTATTATCCAATGTTAGCGTGAAATCAGCGGCTTCTTCGTTCAAAGAACGCGACCAGTATTCATAACATCCTTCTAATCCTTTCGCGGTGATTAATTTTGCTAATGAATCCTTCAAGTATAAGTCGGATAATACACTCCAAAATTTCTCTACTTCCTCTCGGCCACCTAGCTGCTCGATAAACTTGAACCCTTCGCTGTACGCGGGAATAAACTCAGTGCACGATATCATATTTGTTCCTTTATTTTAGTGAATGATTGTTTGCAGGCGCCTGTTTCGCTATCGAAATGAACTAATGTATAGTCAAACGGCGTATTTTCGCATAGTGTTGAATAGACCGTTCGATAACTCTCGATATAAAGTGGGGTAGGGGTTTCGCCTAACGACTTGATATGGCTAATCCCGGGACATGCATCCTGCTCTATTTCTAACTGTCCCTCTTTCATTTTAATCTTGATAGGCCATTCCTCTTTTTCGTATATATCGGAAAAGTAATCAGCTAAAGCATTTAAATTCCCTGCTTTTAATGATTCGTGAAGAGGTAGAAAATATGCTTGGGTGTACTGTCTTAAGTATTGTACAAGGTTCTCTTTCCCGAAATTGTTATAGATGTAGTCCATCAAGAGGTTCATTGATTGATGAAAATCTTTATGGAGGTATTTATTATCCGCGGCGGTTCGAGACATTACTTTGATATCATCATCCATGGTGTTTTGCAACGTGATGATGCTTACTATCTCCGTCCGATTTTTATTCGCGTCGGGTTCGCCACTCACCAACCACCACTCTTTATCAGAAAGTTTTATCAAGGGGGCCGTTGTAGAGGGCATTTTCAGGTTCCCGATTTTATTCACGGACATTGTCTCTGTATCTATAATTCTAATGTCTTTATGAATTTGTCCGTCGGCCCTCCCTGTGATCAAGATATTCGTGTTGTCAATTGCTTGAGCCACCCAAGCATAGCCTTTAACCGGCAAATCGTTTAATTTCTCCCAACTGTTTTTTTCAGGATCGAATTTATACAGGTCATTTAGAGGCGTCAAGGCGGCATTGTCTGCCAATCCCCCGATCAAAAACAGGTTGTCACCACACGTTGTTAACGCGTGTAAGTTCCGGGGCTCTCCTGGTAGAGGCGCGGCTTCGCTCCATCTCGATTTTATATTATCCAGGTCGAGCTTCCACATCCTATTGGTTTTCTTTCCATTATTCATTGATCCGCCAGAGACGTAGAACTTCCCATCTATAATTGCCCCGGAACCAAATCCTACTGCCTCAGGTAAGTCTGGTAACTTTTCCCATTTGGCATCATCCTGTATTGAACTTAGTTTATAAACAGCAGTTATCATTGACGTGCCATCACTCGTTCCACCGGCAATATAAAAGCCTGAATCATCATGGGCATACATCGAGTATGCCATTGGAGTGGGTAATGGTGGGCCTTCGATCCACCTGCTTCCATTAAATACCAAGGAATTATTCAAGAATAATTTTTGCGTCTTATCTTTATTAAATCTTGTTCCTCCTGAAATGATTACACGATTTTCAATTATCCCCCCGGCATGCCCCGCTCTATCATTCTCTAGCGGGATTGGTTTGCCATTTGATACTATGCATGAAAATATTTTTTTCATATTGTCCGGTGTTTTGATTTATATACTTCAGTTGTGCGGCCAGTTGATTTTTTTTCAGGCGTTTCAAGTAATTTTTTTAAGATGTCGAGGGTCGATATGACTTTATTTGATATAAACGTTTGTTTAATGATGTAGGCGTTATACTTTCCACTGATTTTTCTTCTGGTAAAGATAAGCTGCTTTCTTTGTTTTTTTTTGATATAAAGCGAAATGCGACTGACAATTCACGAAGTATTCTTTCGATATGCCAAGACTCCCTTTTAAGCGTATTGCTCTCTACTCGGGTAGATACAAAACCCCACGCCATTTACAAGCAGATAGCTGGGATGATGTTCGCTTATGGCCTTCAAGGGAATCCAGTTATAATGCTCTATTCCGGTTTCAACTCTAAGGATTTCACGCGACATATCTACAGTAACTAACATCATCTTCTTGGATAGTCGAGCTTTATTATTTGCTTCACTAAAAAGATATCTGTTTTTTCGTTTATTTCACCAGAACTCTTCGTTGGCAGTTCTAGAAAAATTGATGTTATTCACGCCACACCTTGTTTGTTGATTAATTAATGATCTCCTTCGTAAAATATCCCTCCGCAAGTAGGCGCGTCCGGGTCGAAGATGGATAACTCTTTAAAAAGTGCAATGGCTATTTCCCGGTGTCCATACCCGTTTGGGTGTAGCGGGTCATTTAAAAGTTCTTTGAACACTGCACCATCATATTTTTCATCTAACTCGGTAAGCCATATTGTCCAGTTATCCACGAAAATCACATTTTTTCTTCTTGCCACTTCAACCATTTTCTCCACGTAGAGATATAATCGATTGCGCTCGGGACTTTTTTGTGTTATGATGATATTGGGGCTTAGAATCACGGGAATCGCCCCGGTATCCCGTATTTTATCTATTAATTGCTCTAAGTTTTTGCCATAATTATCTATTATAATATTTCTATCTTGAGCCGCGTCGTTTGTTCCTATCATCATAACAACCACTTTAGGGCTGAACTGGGAAACTCTTGTCTCGAAATCGTTCAGGATATTAAGGGTGGTATGCCCGCTGATTGCCGTGTTAATTATAACATCATTAGATCGTTGCATCTCCCATCTGATACGTTCGGCAAAAATCTCGCTATACGGCCTCATCCCGTGGGTGTGTTTAGCTCCCTGCGTGATGCTATTCCCGGTAAAAATCCAATTCGCGGGTTCAGTACTCTCTATTATCGCTTTAACCCGGAGTTTATCTTCATAAGCGAGTGAATCAACCTCGGCCTTCCGGTAAGAAAACGGGAGGCTATTTGAAACTTCGTTATTGACTTTAGCCGAAACCTCAACTGATCCCGTGCCGGCGGGTACGACTGCCATGAGCAATTTGTCCGTCAAGGAGGTTATTTCTGCCGCGGCAGCACCAAACCGAAGTGACACAACGGATATGTTAGAGCCGAAATTTTCCCCTACAACCCTTATCGTGTCATCGGGATATCCCGTGCTGGGGATTAACCGGTTGATTACAGGCTCCTTTGATTCAATAATAGGAGGTTCAATTTTTTCATCTTCTTTTTCATTACCACAAGAGTAGAAGAGTATAACGGAAAATAGAAAAAAATATGTTACCGCTTTAAGATGGTTCATGTTTCAAGTGAATATAGAATTTTAATATACTAAAAAATCCACCTCTCTGCCTTGCAAGCGATTCTTCATTCTCCGGAGAAGTCTCATTTTCGTGGATGGGTTTTCAAAATTTGCTGCTTCATGAATATCAATGCCGTCAAACCCGTTCGCTAAGACTCTTTCTGCCCATTCTGTTAACTGCTTGTCAATATCCGGTTCAGCGTGGGCTAACCACTCGCCAAAAAGATACAGTTTAGTCTTGTTTTTACAGAACTCCTGGTAATAGTCTGCCGCCCAAGAGAACAGGTCGGGCCCGGGAGGGGGGGCTAACTCTTTTGCACTCCAGTACGGGTGATTTGGCTGAGAACATAGTTCGTAATCACCAATGATGAAAGCATCGGCAATAGAGTCGGTCACCAACTCTTTCCAAAGATTTCTATACCGGGCAACAACATTGGTGCTAAAATGCGGATCGGCCGAAAGATTGGTATAGTCTCCCAGCTGCAATCCTATCCATAATTCTTTGCCTCGTTGGTGGCATACCTCGGCTAGTTCGCGGTATAAATGATTCATGAATTCGCCTTTGATCGTGTGCCACTCGTCTCGATCAAAAGAGTCATCGCGAGTGATATCTATCCCGAACCGTTTCATGTACTCATCTACTATAGGCTTTTCAAACCCGTAAAAATCATTCTCCTGAACATTCGGAAGATGCCGGGCATGTGCACTCGTGGAGCAATGTATCCCGTCGGCACCAAGGTCAAGCAACTCGATTGCCTGCGTAACCCTGAATGCGCGGGCCTCCTCCCAAGCGTAACTGATTATCCCGTTAAAGTATGTTTCACCATCGCGAGCAGTCCATTGGCAATGGGGATGATTATCAATGAACTTAGAACGATGCCCGCTGTACATATCATCAAACAGATCAATCCACATGATAACTTTCATTCCAAGTTCATGCCCGACCCTGATGAACACTTCTGGAGGATTAAACGTTTTTAAAACTTCATTGTATCGTTTATTGTGTTCTGCTCTCTCTTTCATCCACTTTTCAAAGAACTGAGAATCCTTCGTGAAAGGGTAACGCCGAGCATGCTCTTCATCAAAACCAACCGGGTAACTCAAGTCCGTGTGATAAGGTAAATAACCAAGATACCCCATTCTAACGAGTATTATATCAACGCCGTTGTCATGCAGGCCGTGAACTAGCTCTTCCACGTCTTGCTCGGTCATTTGCCCGGGGCGAATAATCACCTCGTCGTTAAAATCAATATCAACGATTAACGCGGGAGCCTCTTTCTCTTTGAAATGGTTGTTACCGGTACAACTTCTCAAGAAACGTGCAGGGACAACCGTCGCGGCCGTCGCTAACGAGAGGTTCCTAATAAATAATCGTCTTGTTGTTTTCATCGCCTATCGTGTTTATTCATTGCTATAAAGCCATTGGCTATTTAGAAAGGTTATATCGGTAATTGACAAGTGAGTCCTCTTTGCTTGGCTTCCCGCGCAATAGCCTAACAGGAGATCCCTGTTGTCCACGAAATGAATAGCTATATAGCAATACCAGCCATCATTGTCTTCACGGATATTTTTCACCTTCTCCCAGGTTTTGCCTTCGTCTTTCGAGATGGCTGCCGTCAAGGGAGTCCTTTTGCCCGCGATGTCGGGATTCGAACCGTCGTTGTTGTTCCAAACAAGTAGCCAGTCGTTGGTTTTAGGGATTACCTCGATGGTTGCCGGTGAAAGAGGAGATGGAATGTTACTGGTTTCAATATGGCTCCACGATTCCCCCCTGTCTGACGAGTAGGATAGTTGTTGGTACCCCCCGCTGGCCCGTATATACATCATTACGCGGCCATCTTTCATCTCGATAAGTCCCGGTTCTTGCGTGATTATATCGCTTTCGTTGGGAACTTGTGAGCTGGATTGCCAAGTAAGGCCATTATCGTCGGAGTAATAGCTGTAAAGGTCTGCTTTGTTTGTCCATTCCTTGTCTTTTATTTGATGCAATGCTACCGCCATCAGTAATCTTCCGTCTTTTAGTTGGATAACTCGCGCGTTGTTTAGCACGAAGTAGCCCTCTTTATCGGTAATACACTGGATGGGTTCACTCCACGATTTGGCTTCGTCTTTTGAAACCCGCATCATGGGGACACAATCTTCGATGGAGTTTTTCCTCAAGTAAAAGAGTGCGATATCTCCATTATCGAGACGCGATAGTGATACAGACATCACATTCATTCCGCCCTCGTTCTCCACGATAACGACATCTTCTTCCGTCCAGCTTTTTCCTCCGTCTTCAGAGAAACGAGCCGCCAAAAAGGCGGGGGCGTGATCGCTCGAGGAGGAGCCGGTGTACTTGCTGTAGATAAACATAACTCGTCCATCTTTAAGAGTGATAAAATCCCCTTCGCTGTTTCTCGGGTTGTCTTCAGACGGTTGTAACGAGAGCACGGTAGCTGGCGGGATAACCTCTTTAGAGGAACAGGAATGAAATGCCAAGCCAGATGCTAACACTGACAAACAAAGAAACCAAGAAAATAGGCCTTTAGTTGTTTTCATAATCGTTGCATGTTATATTAATTATACTTATTTTTCCAGTACGGTTTTTCTTTGAATCGGGTTCACCACCCACGAGCCACCATTCATTTTTGAATACTTTCACGAGTGGTGCCGTGGCGGCTTGAATAATTAAGTCATCAATTTTTCTTACTGCCATATTATCTAAATTGATAATCCAAATTCCGGTGTAAATGTTGCCATCAGCTCTTCCGGTAAGCAACAAGTACTTATTATTAACAGGCTGGGCTACCCAAGCATACCCTATAAATGGAATGTCCTTTAATCTTTTCCAGCTGTTCTCCCGACTATTGAACTCGTATATATCATTTAGCGGAGTCAACGGCGAGCCTTTTGCTAATCCACCAATTATATAGAGATTATTGTTATTTGCCGTCATCGCGTGCAGATACCTTGGATTGCCGGGGATTACCGGGCACTCGCTCCATCCGGAGTTAATATCATTTAGGTTCAAGCGCCACATTTTATTACTACTTTTGCCGTTATTCAGCATCCCTCCCGAGACAAAGAAGGTGTTGTTCAATATGGTGCCTGCACCGAAACCTACCGGTTCGGGCAGATCGGGCAATTTCTCCCAACGACTTCCCTCTTGAATAGACTGCAAACGATACACCTCTTTTAGCATCGTCTCGCCATCACTCGTTCCCCCGGCAATATATAAACCCGACTTATCGTGGGCAAACATCGAGTATGCCATGGGGAAAGGGAGCGAAGGGCCGTTGTGCCACTTGTTTCCTTTCAGTATTAGGGTGTTATTTAAAAAAATCTTTTCGGTTTTGTCTTCACTCCATCGTGTGCCCCCCGATACAACAAGGCTGTTATCGATCATACCAGCGGCATGTCCACCCCTGTCGTTCTTTTTCGGCAACGAGACGCCTTCCGACACTTTACTCGTGTGAGGTCTGGTGTTGATGTTGCTATCGCTCGTGGTAGAAGAATTGCAATAAGCGGCTATGCCAATAGAGATAGCCGTGAATAGACAGATAATTTTAATTTTAAAAAACATCCCGTATTTAATCTCGTTTAAAACCTCATTTTATTATTAATGCTCTCCTTCGTAATATTCACCACCACAAGTGGGTGCAGCCGGGTCGAAAATTGATAACTCCTTGAATAGGGCTATGGCTATCTCCTGATGCCCGTATCCATTTGGATGCAACGGATCATTTAAAAGCTCTTTAAAGACATCTCCATTGTATTTTTGCTGTAACTCGCTTTGCCAGATAGACCAATTATCAACGTAAATAACATTTTTTGATGCTATCACCTCATCCATTTTTTCAACATACAGGTATAATGAGGCGCGTTCGGGACTTTTCTCAACAATGATGGTATTGGGGCTTAAGATGATGGGGACTGCTCCAATCTCTCGTACTTGATCTATTATTTGCTCTAAGTTTTTGCCGAATTTTTCTACTGTAATACCTCTATTTTGGGCCGCGTCGTTGGTGCCAATCATCAGCACCACCACTTTAGGGTTGAACCGGGAAATCCTTTTTTCAAAATCATTTAGAATATTCTGTGTGGTATGGCCGCTTATTGCAGTATTGATGACGAAATCATACGGCCTTGATAGCTCCCACCTGATACGCTCCGTGAATATTTCAGGATAGCCCCTCATCCCGTGGGTATGTTTCGCGCCTTGGGTTATGCTATTCCCTGTAAACACCCAATTCACCCGCTCTTTGCCTTCTATTATTGCTTTTACCCGTGCCTTATCGTCGTGGGAATTTTCTGTTTTTGGGATCGAGCTGGAAGAAAAGAGCAAAACGGATACAATATAAAATAGAACGATCGTTAAATTTTTCAAAGGGGTTCTCATTCCTATATTTTTTATGATTTATCTAAATTCGGTTTTAGCGTTAATCTAGCTTAATCCGGTACCATGATCTGCGTGAGGCTGAATTTGTTCCTTCCCTTCTCGTGAGCACCACGATTATCTCTGCCCTCTCGTCACTTTCTAAAATGCTGAAATTAGAGAGCTGCATGTTTTCACCCCCGTCTTCCGGTTGGCGGGTATCAATCTCGACCACGGTCTCCTTGATTACCCCGAAGTTATCCAGGTCAACCTCTCCAATCACGAGAGGGTACCTCGGGATACTTGCCCGGGGATTCTCGTGTTGCAGGTTGCCAATCCAGTAAGTTTTGCCGTTCACTCTCGACTTGATAAGGGTGGAGTGGGCGGTGGTCACGAAAAAGCTCTCTCCGTTACTGTAGCCTAACGGCTCGGGCTCGCTCCAGGTCCTGCAGTAATCCTCCGAAAAAGAGACCCATGCGTGACAGGGTAAATCCAAGCGACCAAGGTTGGAGCCGCGGCTTACCATGGCAAAATGGCCGTTGGTGTTTAGCTCCACGATCGTGGGCTCGGAAAGCCCGCGGGTGGACTTGTTGTGATCGATTCGCGACCATCCTCCAAACTCGAACTCCATGCCCTCGCCATTGGGAAGCCACTTCCCGATCAAGACTCCCGCGTCTTGAAACATGAAGGCTTTCGGTTCCGGCAGGTAAATCTGTTTATTCTCTTCATCCCACGGGTGTAACCCGATCGGAATCATGATCTCGCCATTGGAAGCTCTTACAATTGGGCGGGTAGCATCCACGTTATACCCGTTTCTACCTATTTGAACCCCCTCGATAGGGTGCATGCTGGTGTATCCCTTGACTATTGCTTGCTGCAGGGGAGTGAACGTGACCCCGTTGTCATTGGACGTGCGGTACCATGTTTTATATTGAGGGGATCCCGCTTTGGTATCCCCCTGCCCGGGAGTGGAGATACATAATTGTAGAATCCAAGGTTTATCTTTGTCAGACTCAATATAGACATTATTAGTGATATAGCCACCGCTTCCACTGTAAAAATTCTCCTCGCCCCAGGGGAACGGTACCTCCCCGACGCGTGGAATTGCCGGGAAATTGGAATAGTAATAAAAATCGGAATCAGCGGGTATGGGGCGATAATCGCCGTTGTGTTCGTCATTCACGAACCAAAGCTCTTTATCTATAACCTCGGGAATTGAAACTGTATCTTTTTTCCCGTTTTTATTAATGGAACAGGATTGAGCCGTTATCAGGAAAAAAAGAACCGAGATGGATAGAATAGGAAAAAATACCTTATTTAATTTCATAACTCTTGTTATTTTTCGAGTTTAATTGAAACTCGGTCTATTATTGGATAATTATCCCCGTTGTTTGATTGAAGGATTAATTTATACTGCATGAAGCGATCTCTCTTGTCTAAGTTAAAACCACCTGAATCTGCTTCTTGCCAAGATGCTTGGTCGATCGCGTCTTTTGTACGGGAAGATCGTACCATAACTAATAACTTCGCGCTTTCGGGCACCCGTGCTTCTACCTCTATTTTCCCTTTTGTAGAGGAGGATCTCCACTCTTTCCCCGAAGAGATATAAGCGTGCTCGAATTTCCTGTTAGAGATGTTACCGATATCGTAATTCCACATCCAGTGGGGGCCGGGAGCTGGCAATTCATCAACATTGATACAATTTGAGGTGAAGCGCTCGCCATCGTTATAGAAAATGCGCGAGATAGTATTGCTCTGTTGCCAGTTTTTCGCGTGTTCTACCACCACGAGATCAAGTAGCCCATCGTCATTGAAGTCGTATGCGAACGCATCAGACGCGGAATTAGAGGTTACTTTCGAGCGATTATTGAGGCTGTAACCTGACTCGCTCCCCCAGTAAATATAGCAGGGTAAGTTTTCTCGCGTGTTATCGGCATGATAAGCAGGCAAGAAAATATCAAGCCATCCGTCGTTATCGATATCCGCGACTAACGGGCCAAGTGCCGTATTCGCCTCTAACCACTGAGCGTTCCACTCTTTAAAGCCATCAGGGCTTCCCCAGAATATTTGCACCCCGGTATCATGGAAGTTGTCAACCTTGTCTTTATAGGAGGAACCGATGATATCGAGCCAACCATCGTTGTTCAGGTCAGCGGTCTCGAGATCGATAATGCTTGGTATCATGATAAAATCTTGATTCTCTTCGATAAATCCCTCGGGACCACCGTAAAAGACCCTTATTCTATCGTTGGTGTAAGAGCTAACCGCGATGTCAAGCCAACCGTCGTTGTTATAGTCCCCGATATTGGGTGCGGTGGATCTCCCTTCGGAAGTAATCGTGACCCTGTTCTCTTCGGAATAACCGTTTTCTGATCCATAGTAGATAACCAGCTTTGTAGGTTTCCGGTCGTACCGGTCAAAAAAGCCTATTACAAGATCGAGATAGCCATCTTTGTCTAAATCGGCCACGTTGGTTGTAGAGACATTTATCTCGTTGAACACGGTGCGATTCTCGAGGTCTATTCCCTTCTCGGAGCCCCAGAATATATTTACTCCCCTGTAAGGATCATCCACCCCCCCACCATGCATGGAGTTGACGGTAATCAAGTCAACGAAACCATCCTCGTTAAGGTCGGCAGCAGAAGACTCGTATCCGCTCCTGAAAGGAATCTCCAACGTGTTGTTTTCATTGAACCCGTTAGGGCCACCAAAATAGACAATTAAGGGTACCTCTTCGCGTAAAGTGCCGGATTTCGAGTTGCTAACGATGATGTAGGTAGAGTCTACTGTAGAGGAGGGTGGGATTACGCTGATATGATAGGCCCCATGGCTGGGAATCCCGATGTCTCCCTTGTTGAACTCTCTCTCTCCGCTACCCCAGTAGATGATGGACTCTGTCGTGAACTCGTCTGATGACTGGTGCGTTGCACATACGATATCTTTGATCCCGTCCCCATCGAAATCTACAATCGCGGCGTTCACGGTATAGGGCGCGTGAAGGTTTGTGACATCGTTCTTCGAGTACTGTCCATTATTACCCCAAAATACTTTTATATTTTGCTCGTCATCGTCGCTACCACCTAACATCTCGCCACCGGAGGCCCTGCGCATGTTGAATTCAGAAATGATGATATCCACGTTGCCGTCATTGTCGATATCGCCGGCAGTTAATGAAGTAGTCGTTATACCGGTGAGAAGTGTCTCGGATGAATACGTTAGTTCTTGGTTACCCTTGATTACTTCGATATAGTTGTCGCCACCGACTAGGATATCGTCGATGCCATCATTATCTAAATCTACAGCAACGATAATGGTTGGTTTGGAATTGTTTACATCAACTTCCTTGAAGTTAAACTCTTTATT
>Ga0265293_10010983_pt1 | contig 12480 bp, 10 predicted proteins | sample Munlanlewell138R_FD_192505 | JGI IMG/M metagenome (GOLD analysis project Ga0265293, IMG submission 192505) | Leachate microbial communities from a municipal landfill in Southern Ontario, Canada - Leachate well 138R | ecosystem: Engineered > Solid waste > Landfill > Unclassified | place: Canada... | reverse complement strand
CGGCCGCTTTAGAAGCACCGTAGATTGCTTGTCCGGGGACTGGTAAAAACCCTCCCATACTAGAAAAGTTTATAATATGGGCTTCATCTTTTTCAAGTAATTCTGGAAGAAAAGTTTTAACCATATATAAGGTTCCATAAAAGTTTACATCCATCACTCTTTTTATCGCGTCATATTCTAACTCATCTATTTTAATAAAGGGTTGAATAATTCCGGCAACATTTATTAATCCCTCTACTTCTTTGAAATCGGTTAATACTTGTTCTTTAAAGGATAAAACATCATCTAAATTAGAAATATTTAATACGTATGTTTTTAAAGAATCTTTGTAAATAACATGTTCTTTCTGAAGGCTTTCTAAAGCCTTTTCATCTAAATCAACTGCGGCAACTCTAGCGCCTTTTTGAAGTAGTTTTATAACTAGTTCACGGCCCATACCATTAGCACCGCCAGTAACAATAAAAGTTTTTTTAAAGACTTTCATTTAATTATTCCTCCTTTTTAGGTTTTATTAAAAATCTTGCATAATCGTCTTTATTGATTTGTCGGCTTCTTGCGATTGAAAAAGCATTTGAAGGGATATTTTTGGTAACCGTTGAACCGGCAGCGATAAAGACATTATCACCTATTTCAATTGGGGCAATTAAATTAACATTACAGCCAATAAAGACATTATCACCAATATGAGTTTGGTGTTTTTCTTTTCCATCAAAGTTAACAGTAATAGACCCACAACCAAAGTTAACGTTACTGCCAACTATACTATCACCTATATAGGCTAAATGAGCAGCAGTAGTTTTTTTACCGGTTTTAGTTTTCTTCATTTCAACAAAGTTACCAATTCGGTTATTAGGACCAACTTCGGTATTATCTCTAAGATGAGCGAATGGTCCAATTGTTGAGTTTTCTCTAACAATACTATCATAAATAAAGCTGTGTTTAGCTAATACATTTTCATAAATTGTTGAGTTATGAATTTCTGTATTAGGTCCAATAATTGAGTTTTCTTTAATTAGTGTTTTACCAGTAATGGTTGAATTAGGATAAATAACAACACCAGGTTCAATGGTAACATTATGCCCGATCGTAATTGTTTCAGGGTTAATCATTGAAACACCATTAATTAAGTGTTCTTTATTAATATATTCTCTTAAATATTTTTCTGCTTTACTAACTTGATATAAATCATTAACCCCCATCACTACACTACTGTTTTTAATTGTATAAGCACCAACTTTGTAGTCTTTTTTCATTAATTTAATCATATCAGTAATATAATATTCATTTGTTACGGGGTTTTTAGGGATATCTTTCAAAAGTTTGAAAAATACTTCATTATTAACTAAGTATATTCCTGAGTTAACTTCTTTAATTTCTTTTTGGTAGCTATTAGCATTTCTTTCTTCAACAATGTCAACAATCATTTTTTGATCATTTCTAATGATTCTACCGTATCCTTCGGGATCATCAGGATATGTTGTTACAACGGTTAGATCATTACCATTTTCTTCGTGAGTTTTAAAGAAACGGTTAATATGTTTATACCAAATTAAAGGAGTATCTCCGGGAATTATAAAGGTAGTACCCTTTTTATCTTTTAAAATAGGTGCTGCTTGTAGGGCAGCATGACCTGTTCCTAATTGTTCTTCTTGATAAATATATTTAGCTCGATCTTTAATAATATCTTCAACGACTTCTTTTTTATAACCTAAAATTAAATAAGTTTCATCGATAATACTTTTTTCAATGTTTTCAACGATATATTCAATGATTGGTTTTTTCAAGATTGGATATGCAACTTTTGGAATATCCGTTTTCATTCTTGTGCCCTTGCCCGCGGCAAGGACTAAAGCATAATTTTTATTCATCGTAATTCCCCATTTCTTTTAATTTATTAATTATAATTTCTAAATATTTATTTAAAACTTCTTCATCTTCATGGCTAATTGTTATTCTAATTAGATTTTCTGTTCCTGAAGGTCTAATATTTAATTTACTGTTTTGTCCTAATAAGGTTTTTATTTCTTCAAAGAATTTTAAAAACTTATCAGTTTTTAAAACTTCTTTGTTGATATTTTTTAAATTAACTAGCCTTTGTGGAAAATATTTAACCTCGTTAATATAATTAGTTAAGTTAGTCTTAGTTTCTAATAATACTTTAATTAAATAAAGACCCGCTAATAATCCATCACCAGTTTTAATAAAATCACTTAAAATAATGTGGCCACTATTTTCAGCGCCAAGATTTAGGTTTTCTTCCTTCATTTTTAAGTAAACATTTTTATCACCAACATTAGTAATTAAAACATTTATTCCCAAATCATTTAAAGCTTTAATAACTCCTAAATTAGTCATAATTGTAACAACAACCGTATTATTTTTAAGGAGATTTTTATCTTTTAAATATTTAGCAATAATATATAAAATTAAATCACCATCAACTTCGTTTAAGTTTTCGTCAACTACTAATATACGGTCCCCATCACCATCAAAGCTTAAACCGATGTCGCTTTTGGTTTCTTTGACTAAATCTTTAATCGTTTTTAAGTATGTTGAACCACAATTTAAATTAATATTTAAGCCATTTGGTTTGTTTCCTATTTGAGTAGAGTTATTAAAATATTTGTTAATAATTAAGTTTGAAACTTGATGATTCGCGCCATTCGCAGAATCATAAGCTATTTTTAAATGATTATTAGGAATATTTAAATTTTCATATATTAATAAGTAATCATCTAAAATATTATATTTCTTAATAATTCCTGTTTTTTTAGAATTTAATGGTTCGTGATTTAAAATATAATCTTCTAACTCTATTTCTTCTAAATCAGTTAGTTTTTCACCGTTTTTAAATAATTTAATCCCATTATCGGTATATGGATTATGGGATGCTGTAATCATAATACTTATTGTTTGATATTTATTAGAATATAGAGAAACTAATGGTGTAGGAATCACTCCACCTATATATACATCAATTCCCGCTTTAGTAAGACTATCAGTTAATCCTTTTAAAATATCATTAGCGGATTCTCTTGTATCATGACCGATAAAGATTTTTTCTAATTGATATTTTAAAGCAATACCTTTCCCTACTTGATAAGCTAAATCATAATTAATATATTCTTTGGCTTTACCTCTAATCCCATCAGTTCCAAATAATTGTTTTTTCATAAATAATTTCCTTATATATTAAAATATTCAAAGACTTTTTTAAGGTCCTCTTCTTTATCACTGGTTTTTATTGACCTAATTCTTTCTTTTGTATCTTTAGGTTTTTTAAAGATTTGTTTAAGAATTCTAACAAACCAAGCCCACGGAAGTAAAAAAGGGTATTTTTTTAAATATGGGTATGATTCTTCGATTCTTAGTTTACTGGGGAAAATTTCTCCTAAGTAAAATCTAAATTTTCCTTTTTTATTTCTTTTAGTTTCAAAAGTTTTTTTAACAATATAATAATCATGATCTAAACCCTTTCCATGAATACCTGATGAAATAATGTAGTTAATACCTAACATATCTTCTTCGGTTGATAATTCATTTCCTAAAATAATATTATTAATTTTTTTAAGTTTCTCACTAAAGGTTAAAAGATTAGTTTCAACTAACATTTGATTTAAAAGTTCTTTATTTAAATTTTTTTCATATTTATTTAAAAAGACATAGATATCTAAGATACTCCGAAGTCCAATCCCTGAGGTTCTTAAGTGTCTGACTAAGTGTGTTAAAAGATAAATATATTCAAACTCTAATTCAAATTTATATAAACAATCATTATCTAAGTTAGCATAATCCCAAGCATTTTTTAAAAAATCTTTATTGTCATATTCAACAATTGAAGTAATATTTTGATGAAGTTCAATTGTCTCTTTATCAATTGATTCAAAAACATGATGGTGGCTAGTCGCTGAAGTTAACTTATATCCTAAACCTTTTAAGATATCAATTGATTTATTAAAATCATTTTTTGAAACTAACACATCAATATCCCCCATCCCTCTCATATGAGGTTTAGGATATAGTTTTTTTAAATGGCTTCCTTTTAAAAATATATGTTTTATTTTATTTTGATTAAAACTTTCATTTATAATATTAATATTATTTTCTTGTCTAATATCAGTCATAATAAAATTATAATTGATATTTTTTAACTTATTATATATTTTTTTATTGGCAAAGGAATTTTCATCAATATAATTAAAAACTAAGCCCGTTAAGCCATTTTCATAAATCAATCTAAATAATTCGTTTTCATTTGTACTTTTAAATAAGTATTTTTCCTCTTTAAAAGATTTTTCAATTAATTTAAATAATATTATTAACAGTTCTTTATTTTTCATACTCTTATTATACTTCAAATTAATGAAAAATATTTAATTATATAACATTTTTTTCCGTAATTTTAAAATTTGTTATATAATTAATATTAAAGTAATGAAAGCAAGGATTAATATGGAAAAAAACAAAGTCACTTTAACCAAGAAACTATTCATTGTACCTACTGTAATTTTTATCATCTCATTACTGTTATCATCTTTTTTATTAAATATTGTCGTTAAGAAAAATATTGTCAATATTTATCAAGATAATTTTCTTTCAGTAACAAATGATCACGGTGAAACTATTTCATTTAACCATCAAATGGTTAATGAAAGAATTGAGCACTTAAATCGTCATCTCTTAAATGCCATGGATACAGTTATTGAAAGTCGGGACGTTTTATCAAATGATTATTTAACAGAAATCAAGGATTACTTATTAGTTGATGATCTTTTCTGGTCTAGTCCGGATGGCATCCCTATTTATGGAACAAAACCTGATTTAATTGGGACTCAGCCAACACCAGGAGACCCAATTGATGTTTTTATTAAAAGTGGAAAATCATTTTTTTATGAAGGAATTAGAAAAGGTACCGTTAATGATATTTATATTTTAACAGCTTATAAAAAAGATAGTGATGGCTATTTTGCTCAAGCGATTATTAACGCTGATTTTGTTATGGAGTTTACGGCAAGCCATGCTCCAGAAAAAGTAATTAAAAGAATTTATGATTCAAATGTTAATAGCAGGTACACTATTTTATATAATCCCGATTTATCAATTAATCACACATATCCTAATCAAAGTGCGTTAACATTTAACCCAGATAGTTTAAATGCTTTAAATGACCAAGGTTTTTCATCTTCATACCGCTTCAGCAATCATTTCAAAGAAGAAATCTTTGAAATAACAGTTCCTGTAATAGATGAGGATAATAATATAATTTATTATTTGAAAATCGGATTTTCTTTTAATGACTATTTAAATATTCATAATCAAATTATGAGTATTTTAATGGTAATCGGCTTATTTATTTTAACAGTCTATTTTATTTTTGATTTTTTATATGTTTTAAAACCAATTAGTAATTTAGAGTCCTCAATTAGTTCTTTTAATGTAAGTAGTGGTACTTACTTAAAACAAAAGAAAATTCCTAATGCATTTTTAAATATTTATAAACAATTAGACCGTTTAGGCGTTAAAATTGATGATTCAAATAAAGAATTAAGTTTATTACATGATGAATTAACTAATCAAGCTCTAAATGATTATTTAACTAATCTTCCCAATCGTTTATCTTTAAATAGTGAAATTAATCACTATATTAAAAATAAAACTGATTTTTCGCTTTTATTTCTTGATATTAATAACTTTAAAGTTTATAACGACACCAAAGGACATGTTTTTGGTGATTTATTATTAAAAGAAATATCAAAAACATTTTTAAATATTTTTTCAAAAAAATTCTTTGTTTCTAGGTTTGGTGGAGATGAGTTTGTTGTTTTAGCTAAAGGAAATGATTCTAAAAAATTAAAGAAATTAATAAAAGAAATCTATCAAGAATTTAGCGAGCCATTATTAATTAATGGTTTTGAATGCCCAATTGATATATCAATTGGAGTTTCAAATTATCCAAAGGACGGACTTGATGCTAATACTTTAATTAGAAAAGCCGATCTTGCTATGTATGCTGCCAAAGAAGAAGGCGCTAATTATTATAAATTTTATCAAGCTTTCTTAGATGAAAGCTTGGAAAAAGAAACAAATGTATTAGATACTTTAAGAGAGGCAATTAAAAATAAAGGTTTTTATATTCTTCTTCAACCTCAAGTAAATATTCATACTAACAAGATTGTTGCCTATGAAGCTCTCGCAAGAATTAAGGCTCATAATATTCCCGCTAATACTTTTATTTTAATTGCTGAGAAAAATAATCTTATTAGTGATATTGGCTACTTAATTTTCGAAGAAACTTTAAAAGCCTTTAATGAATTAAAAAAGAATAAATTACCATTACTACCAATTTATATTAATATATCATCTCGTCAATTTTATGATAAAAGATTAATCGATTATATTTGGATTAAATTAATTGAAAATAAATTAGATCCAAGTCTTATTGGCCTAGAAATTACTGAATCGGGAATTATTAACAACGAGGAAATTGCGATTGAGTTTATTAATAAAGCTAAAAGCTATGGCTTTAAAATATCATTAGATGACTTTGGCACCGGTAATGCTAGTATTAATAAATTATTAACCCAAGAATTAAATCAAGTTAAACTAGACCGTTCATTTATTAATACTTATTTAAATGAAAAATCATTTCAAGTCTTTAACGCCGTTGTTGAACTAGCAAAACTTCTTAAATACGAAGTTATTGCTGAAGGAGTTGAAACTAAGGATAAAATTGAATTATTAAAGAAAACAAGATGTGATATTGTCCAAGGATATTATTATTACCGTCCGATTTCATTAAATGAAATTATTAAACTTTCTAAAGAAATTAATAAATAAAATTACTTAATCGAGTAGAGAATAAAATGCTCTGATTTTATTCCCTCTCACACCACCGTACGTACCGTTCGGTATACGGCGGTTCAGCTTAGGAGTTCCTTTCTTTTTTAATTTATAAATGATTAATTGTTTTCAGTGATTATTTTCTAATTTACGTTTTATATTTTCATCACTTATTATTATTCTAACTATAACCATTTCAACATAAGTTTGAAAGTAAACTTATAAACTGTTCAGCCCTTCCCATTTTATTGGTACTATGGCTAAGGCTCTCTTCTCACGATTAGCATTTTTCGCATATGAATAATAGTTACTGTACGTTTTGTAATTCACTATCCGCTCTAAAGTTTATCATACTCATGAGACCTCACGGGGTAAGCCTCTTAACTTTCATACTTTACGGACCAAATTTACTTCATGCAGTTCCGTTTGCCAGTGGGCTTTGTTTTGTCTTGTAAACTCACCCGTGCATAAAGCCTTAGTATTTAGTTTCTGTTCGTTCCGCCAGTACTTCGCGCTCCGCTTCCTTCAGCTCAAACTTCGCAGTTTGCACCTAGCGGTTAACTATATGGTTTCGGCAAATTCTCCATTAGGGACTTTCACCCATTAGTTAAATGACATGCCCGTCACACAAGAAAAGACTTCAAAATTTAAAATTTTGAAGTCTCTTTTTTAAATTAATCAACGGTATTAAAATGGGCAATACTTAAACGATTCCAAGAATTAATTTGATTAATAATTAAAACTAAATCAGTATATTCCTTTTCACTAAAATGTTCTCTAACTCGGTTATATAAGTCTTCACTCATCCCTAGATTTGCAATCAGTGTAACGGTTTCTGTTAACTCTAAAACTAGCTTTTCTTTTTCAGTAAATAAACTTGTTTCATCCCAAGTATTAATTAAAAAGAGTCTTGTAGTTGTTTCACCACTTTTTAAAGCTTCTTTAGTATGCATATCCAAACAGTGGGCACATCCGTTTATTTGAGAAGCTCTAATCTTAATTAAATGGTATAAAGTAGTATCTATCTCTGTATGTTCTTTTAAATAGTTTTCCATTCTAATATATAAATCCATTGCCTTAGGGACCATATTATAATAATTAAATTTTGCCATTTCATTCCTCCTACAATTTTAAGTCTATTTTAGTCCTTGAAATTATAATTGTCAAAAAATAAGCATTTAAATGATTGTTGTTATGTATTTATGTTTTTTAAAAATATTTTCATATAAATAAACTTTAAATTTAACTTCTTGATAAAAATCATTAATGATTAAACCAGATGATTTAATCAGCTTTTTATTTAAGGATTTCCATCTTAATAAAAGTATTTTATTATTACCTGTAATAGGTAATTTTAAATATCTTTTATTTTTAATTAAATTATATTTCTCTTTAGATTGATAAATTAAATCAGCTTTTTTATTAAAATATTTTTCTAAAATCATATCTAGTAATTCATATTTAGAATCATAATAATTATCTTTATTTAAAATAATATTATGGGTAATATATTTATTATTAAAACTAAAAATAGCTTGAATTTTAGGCTTTTTTAATTTAGATATTTTAATATATAAATCTTTAGGGTCAATCAATTTATTAATTTTCTCATGGTTTAAATACCAATCTATTTCCTTATTATAGTTTTCATCAATTACTAAATCATTAAAAAAAGCTTCTTTTTTTCCCCAATCAATAATTGGATAAGTTAAATCTTTAAGATAGTCATTTAATCGATCTTTTGAAGCCTCAATAAATATATCGATATAATAAATAATCTCAGGAATATCTTTAATTGTTAATGAAACATTTAATAATAAATCATCATTAACTAAAACTAAACCTTCTTTATTAATATATTTAGATTCATTAAAGATATACTCATAACCTTTATCTAAATATTTAGGAATAAATGAGTTATTTCTAACTTTTATAACAATATCACGATTAACTGATTTTAATAACTTACTTGGGTTAATTAAATTAAATAAGTTAACTTCTTCCTTATATAATAACTCATCATTAGATGAATAAATTAAGACATTAATTGAAGTATTTCTTTGATAATTTCTTAAATAAAAATGATTATCAATTATTTTATCAAATTGAAAAACCTTTTCATATGATACTATATATCTATCATCTTCTAAAGTAGGTAAATTAAAATGATAATAATTTTGTTGAAGTAATTCATTCTTAAGATAATTAAATGTTTTTAATAAATGATAATCATGATTATAAGAAACTGATAAATTTACTTTCTTTAACGGTTTATTATCGTTTAAAATAGTTATTGAAACATGCTTTAACTGATCGTCTTTTAAAATATAAATTTGATTATATGAATCATAATAATAGTCAGCATCTATTTTAAATGATATTTTATGGTTATAATATGTAGTATTTTTAAAATTTATAATTCCATTTATCACTTTTTTATTAATAATCACTAAACTTTCTAAATCATGTTCTTTTTTAAATAATCTAATGATGATTGAAAAAGGCGTTAAGAGTAAATAAAAAATTATTCCTAATATACTAATATAAAAAAGCTGGAAAGAAATAATTATCATTAAATAAAAAACACTTGAAAAACCTTCTTTAAAGCGATATTTATATTTTAGATCATTTAAATATGATAATAAGTTTTTAAAAAATAAATTACTTAAAAATTCGTTGTTTTTAAAATAAATAATTTCATTAGCTTCAAGTAATTTTATCCCAAAAAGAGATTTGATTAAGATTATTAAAAACTTAAGGATTAAAGATATCAATCCTACTACTAAAAAAACAATAAAAATAGGAATGATAATTGGTAATAAAATAATAATATATAAATATTCTAAATGATCTTTAATAAAATTAAATAATATTATTAGTAAGTTCCATATTTTAAGAAATATAAATTTAAATAAGCGGTGGATGAATAAATAATAATTTTGTAATAAAGAATTTAATTTCTTAAGTAATTTAAATGTATATTTAGGAATTATATAAAATATAAATTTAGGAATTAAGATTATTATTAAATGAAGAAATAAAATAATATAAGTCAGAATAAATACACTAAAATTATAAATTACTTCAGGTTGATTTTTAAACATAAAAATAACCATTTTATAAATGAGCTTACTAATTTTAATGAAACTTAAAAGAATAGATTTAAATCCTTGATAAATCTTTTTTCCTAAAAATTGAAAGAAAGAAAATATCTTTAATAATATTTGATTATATAAATAGCTTAAAGCTATTTTAAAAAGATTAAATAATTTAATTAATCCTTTTTCAAGTTTTAAATAAATAAACTTAAATAGTGAATAAATTTTTAAAATAATATATTCCCAAAAAAGAGTTAATAAATACTTTAAACCATTATATATTTTAATAAATATCCATTTGATTGCTAAATATATTTTAAAAACTCCTAAACAAATATATCTTAAAAAGTATTTATAAATAAAAATACTAACCTTTTTGATTCCAATGATTAATTTAATAAAAATATATTTGAAAAATAAATAAATTGGCTTAATAAAATATTTATAAATAAAGTTTCCTAGTTTTAGAAATAGTAAATAAATATAATATAAAAAATACCGCCATAAATTTTTGCTGACAAACTTAATTACTAAGGCCGTTTTAATGCTTAAATATTTTATGATTCGGTAAGAATAAATGCCAATTGATTTAACAAATAAAACAATTGGCATTATTAATTTTTTGAAAAATGAAACAATTATTTTAAATAGTTTTATCATTTAAGTTTCTACTTTTTTAATTTATTATATCACGATAAAATCTTAAATGAAATGACTTTATTTGTTATACCATATTACAATTAGGTTACCATCAGGATGTGTTAAGTCTATTCCACCAACGGTAATTGTTGTAACTGCTTGACCATAGCCAGTATAGTTATCGTGTATAATGACCGCGTAAGCGTCATTATATACACCGAAATATTTATGAATTGTAATATCATTTATCGTGGCATCCTGATTGATTAACTTTCCTTTTTGGTCTTTAAGAGATTTTAAAAGATTTAAACGAGATATTTTAATTTCTTTTTCGGTTAAAACATCTAATTCATCCGGATAAATTGGCATGGAGTCATCGTTTAAATAATAAGCTATATCTTTTAAATCGTTTTTAGTTATAATTTCCGAATCATAAGCATCTTTAAGTGAATATAATTTATTGTTAGAGGGTTTGTGACAAGATGTTAGTATAAAAATTATTAAAAATAATATTAATCTTTTTTTCATCTTTTTAACCTAAATTATTTAAATTAAAATCATAAGATAATACGACAGGACTATCATTAAACATTTCATCAATATTTTCTGGTTTTGAATTATCCCCTTCAGTAGATTCACTGTGTTGTATTTCAAGATGTTTTATTTCAGCATTTATTTTTAAATTTGAAACATCAATACTAGTAAGTAGGAGAGTAACGTAATCGGTTTTATATTGACCAATCATTGAGCTTTTTGTTAGATCGTTAGTTAAAGATATCTTTATATGATAATTCTCTTCTAAAATTAAATTACCATGATAAGTAATATAAATGATATATTTAGGTAAGAAATTGTTAGTAATAGGTTCTTTTAATTTAGCATAATAAAGGGTAAAATCATTTGACTCATTAATAACAAGCTCATATTCTGTTCTTTTTCCTTCAATAACTTCTGATTTAATATAATTAAATTCAGAAGCTAATTCACCACTACTTAAGATATGATAATCATCAGTTTGATGATGATCACCTTCAGATGTCGGGTTATTTTTATTATTGTTTGTCGAAACTAAATTATAAATCCCAACTCCACTAGCTAAAAAGATTCCTACTAAAAGAACTGATAAAATAAAATTAAGAGGAGCAGGTAAGTTGATACGTTTTATATTAGGGTTATCGATTGCTTTTTGAGCACGATATTTAAAATATAAAATATAGGCAGTGCTAACTATAAGAATAAGTAATATTAAAATTGGAATTATTGTTGTTTCAGGATACATTTAATTTCCTCCTCCTATAAACCGATATAGTCTTTAAAATCATAATAATATGATCTAGTTACATATACTTTTTTATTATTTTTTAATTTTAAAGTAAATTTCATACTAATTGCGGGTGATATTTTTATGATATTTCTTTTATGAATAATAGATGATTGACTAATCCTTTTAAAGCCATAAGGGCTTAAAAGGTTTTGATAATATAAAACGGTATTCTTTAATAAATATGAATTATTTAAAGTATAAACCAATAAATCTTTCCCATAAGTCTCGATTAAAATAATATCATTTAAATAAATTAAAACAGTTTTTAATTCCTTATCTTTCGCAATTATATATTCTAGTTTATAATCAATTTATTGAAAAACTAAATCAGCATCGATTGAAATTTGAAAGCCGCCCTTTTCAAGCATATTACGATATTTTTTTTCATTCTCTTTTTTACATAGAAGTCTAACTTTCATAATATCTTCCCTTCAGCATAATTATATTTTACTTAACTATTTTAATTAGTTAATAAATTATATCATTATTTATTAGTTTCATTTTAATTTCCATAAAAAAAGCTTGATAACATCAATTATAGTTATCAAGCTTATTTATTATTTTTTAAGCTGAAGTCTT
>Ga0265293_10010981_pt1 | contig 12482 bp, 9 predicted proteins | sample Munlanlewell138R_FD_192505 | JGI IMG/M metagenome (GOLD analysis project Ga0265293, IMG submission 192505) | Leachate microbial communities from a municipal landfill in Southern Ontario, Canada - Leachate well 138R | ecosystem: Engineered > Solid waste > Landfill > Unclassified | place: Canada... | reverse complement strand
GAAGCCGCGCCGGAAAAGACTTAGTTTTGTTTGACTCGGAAGGCCGTTACATCGAAAAAGTGTATGAACAAGACCTCGACGGAGACGGAATGCCTGAGCTTTTGGTGCAAATGGCGCTGGGCGGCTCGGCCGATTACAAAGAATTTGCTATGTTGCGTCACAGCGACGGAGTATACAAACAAGTCTGGGAGGCAACCGGTTTTTCCGGCGGTCAGGCAGTTATTAAAAAATATCTGAATAAAACAAGAATTTTTATCAGATACACTGATGAAGAAGAATTGGCAAAGCCTAAAATCGATGCGTTTGAGTTTGATGAAGGTAAAATAATAAAAGTGAGCGGAGGCACAGCAGGCTGATTTATGGTTAAAAAAATACTTTTAGTATTGTTTGTTTTAGCTTTTGTACCGGGTTCGGCGAGTGCGAGCAGTAAAAATTTCTTTTCGCAACTTTTAAATGCTTACCAAACTTATCAAGAAGTTAACATGCTTCTTTGGCTAACCGGTGACGTTAATGCCGAAAAACGTCTGGGAAAAGAATTGCGGTTTTGGCAAGGCCTGACGACCCAACCCGAAAAAGATAAAACCATAAATGCTTATGTTAAGGGCATATTCGACAAAGTTGCGCCTAATTTTAAAAATCATGGAATGAGGTTTACCATTCACGTGTTGAGAGACAACACGGCTAACGCTTTTGTTATTCCGGGCGGTCACGTATACGTTTATACGGGCATGCTTGATATGGTGACTTCTGACGACGAGCTTGCAGCAGTAATATCACATGAATTGGCACACGCACAGATGCGCCATTCCCTTAAAAATTTCAGATTATCAACGGCGATGGTCGAAATTTTGAAAAGAGCGGTTAAAAATCCAAAAGACCGGGAATCCTGGGGAGCAGTCTTAGGTTATCTAACCATGATGAAATTCTCGAGAACCCAAGAAGACGAAGCCGACGATATTGGGCAGGCTAAAATGTTAGCAGCCGGCTATAACCCGTCAGCGCAAGTGACGTTATGGGAAAAGTTTTTAAAGAAATACGGCGACACTAAAGGAATAGCGCAGTATTTAAGTTCTCACCCGCCATCAGCTCAAAGAGTTCAAAATGCCAAAACGAATTTAAGCAAAATGAATTTACCTTATTCTGAAACCTTTACAAATACAAGGCCACAGGTGCTTGTGGCAAGGGCAGAAGCGGCAAAAACGGCAAAAACCGCCGCCGCAAAACCAAGCCCTGTTAATTTAATTAAAAACCCGGATTTCGAAGATGCGGTTCCAAGTAACGGCAAGATTGCCGGTTGGACAGTCGAAAAGGGTAATTTCAGAGTTTCTCAGGCTCAAGCGAAATTGGGCGGCCGATCATTGGAAAACTACCCATTAGACAGGTTTACAATACCAAAGATTTATTCCGAATATATTTCGGTAAACGAAAAGTCTGATTTGATGTTTAAAACTTGGTGCAAATCTTTGGATGGCAAGCAGAAGGCGGCGATAGGTATTGAGTTTTACGATAAAGATCACAAATTAAGAGACCGCCTGTGGGTTAAAGAATTTGGTCAGGTAGCATCTGAATGGAAGTCTTACGAAATACAACTGAAAAACAGTAATAAAAAAATACTATTAAAAAATCATTACGCATACTTGAGAATATTTTTTCAAGCCGGCCCCGGAGCCAAAGGATCAGTTTGGTTTGATAATGTTGAGTTGATAGCACGTTAATTTTGTGCCCGCTTCTGCCGATTTATTTCTAAAGAATAAATTTTTCGGAGGCGGCAATGTTTTGCAAAATTAAAAAAGTTCTGTTCTTGTTGGGCGTTTTTTTGTGTCTCTCGATCGTGTGTAATGCCGGAGCAGGCTTTGAAAGCTTGTTTAAAAGTGGCGAACAAGCTTTTGGCGAAAAAAAATATGAACAAGCCGCAGATTTGTTTGCACAAGCTTTGAAACTTGCTCCGTCTGATTTGCGATCAAGATTCAGATACGGGCAATCTCTTTTTCTTACACAGCGTTTTGCCGAGAGCCAAGCTCAATTTCAAATGATACTGCAAAACTCGCCCGGAAATATTACCGCGCGAGTGTTTTATGCGGAATCGCTTATTAATATGGGCATGACAGATGAAGCGCGTCCTCATATTGATTGGATATTGAAGGTTCAACCCGAGCACGAAAGAGCCAGATTTATTCATGCAAAATTAACTTCAATACCCGAACCTGAAGAAACTGAAGAGTCGGAATATGAGCCTGAAAGTTTACCCGTCAATATTAAGCCGTTGCCTGTTGTAAAAAATCAGAAGACATCTCCTGTGAAAAGCCAAGAGAAATCGTTTGTGAAAACTCAAGAGACACAGTCTTTGAAAAGTCAACAAACTCCGTCTTTAAAAAAAATGGCATCCACAGTTGAAAAAAAATCTGAAATTCCCGTAAAGAAAGAACCTGATGAGCCTCGGAAAATTACACCGACTCCTGATGGCTTTATTCATATTCCCGCCATACCGGCTTCAATTTTGCCGGTTGAATATCAGGCCGAAGACGAAGAGGATTTTTTTAAAAACTATCCCGCGTCTTCGATAAAAAATCAAATTCACCCCCAAGATGCAATTGCTGCGGCTTATAATCATGAGAAAAATAATTACCCAAAAAAAGCCGAACCTCAAAATATTGCAAGTGTTAGCTTCGAAAGTCTGGCCGAAGGGCAAAAAGACTCTTTTGTATTTAACTTAGAATTGGCAAAATACTACGTAGAATCAGCTAATTTAAAAGACGCTGAGAAATGCTTGGCCGTTGCCGAAAAAATAGCAACCGAAAAACGTAACTCAAGGGGTGTTTTAGAAACCGGAATATTCAGAAGTCTTTTATATGTTTATAATCTTGATTTTAATGGCTTCGGGCATCATTTGATGTCTCTAAAATCTTCTATGACGCCTGAATCATACCAACCTTTTTTAGACATTTATAATCAAGGAATTGAAGTGAAAGATGAAGTGGAAAAAGCAAGAATGGCGGCCGGTGTTGCAATAGGGGCAACTCATTTTGCCGTTGCGGCAAATTTGCTGAAACCGGCTTTTATAAGATACCCCGATGACCCGATTATTGGGCGTTTGCTTTCTGACGCACAAATGCAAAGCAGAGATTATAAAGGTGCAGAAATAACTCTTTCTCAAATCGCAAGAGCGTATCCGAATAACTCGGAAGCTTACTTCAATCTTGCCAGATTTTATCTTACCGTCGATTATAAACCGAATTTAGTGCGTGATTATGCTCAATACGCCTATAAAGTTGACCCGACTGATTCAAGATGCGGAATAGTTTTGGGTTTACTTGATTATTCACAAGGCAACGTGATCGACGGAATTTCTCGAATAAAGGCTTTGCTGCCCTCGCTAACAGATCCGATGCTTAAAGCCGTCTGCGAGAGGATAATTTTGGACGGAGAAAAAAATGCTGACGCAAATTTCTCTTCATTGTTGGCCTTGCCGGGTTCCTCAAAGGGAACTCCGGAAACATACAGAATCCTCGGCGAAGACTATTTGAAGCAAGGTTCATTTTTTTCTGCCGCAAAGTGCTTTGAGAAAATTAATGATTTGTCGGAAATAGGCAGAACATTCTTGGCAGTTGCATCGGTTATGAGCGCTGCTGACGAACCTGTGAATGCGGCAACTTTAAATTCTCTCGGTCTGAGTCTTCTGACAAAAGTATTGGAAAAAGACCCTAATAATGCGCGTGCAAATCTATATATTTCTCTGTATCACTACGAGCGAGGAAACATGGAATTAGCAAGAGAAGCCGTTGCAAACGGCTTAAAAAATAAGAGCGATAAATATACTGAAAATCGATTAAACTCAGTTTATAATATACTTAATTCTTAAGCCTTTTTTCTATTCTCGGCTTTAATAATAAAAAAAGTTTGCAATTTTTGTTTGTTTCTAATTATAATCGTAAGCTGAGAATTAATTTACGCGGAGGGCTTTTAAATAATGGCCAAGACAATTTTAGTGGCTGAAGACTCCTTGATGTTGCGAAAAGTAGCTTGTTTCCCGCTTGAAAAGGCCGGATATAAAATCCTTGAGGCTAATAATGGCATTGAGGCTATCGAAGCGATGTCGAAGAATGAAGTTGATATGATTGTTACAGACCTTAACATGCCCGGCATGGACGGTTTTGAATTAATCGCACAAGTTAAAGCGAACGAAAACTTTAAGCATATACCAATTATCATTTTGACCACAGAAGGAAAAAAAGAGATGGTTATGAAAGGTTTGACTTTGGGTGCAAACTCATTTTTGCAGAAACCAATTAAACCGGATCTGATGCTTCAAGAAGTTCAAAGATTGCTTGATAAAGCATCTAAGGGGGCATAATATGACAACCCCGGCAGTTTTACTTGAACGTATAAAAAATGACAACCCTTCAGAACGAAGAAAAGCCGTTCGGGAAATGCAAAGTTTTCCCGGAAATACAGAAATAGTTAGATCTTTGTGTGAAGCACTCGGAGACGCGAACAAGGGTGTTCAGAATACTGCACTCGATGTTCTTTCGAGGATGATGCACGAAAACGTAATAATTAACTTAATTGAAGTTATAAAAAGTTCTGATTTAAATATCAGGAACGCCGGGATGACTGTTTTAAGAGCAATCGGCGTGTCTGCGATTGATTGTTTGAGAAATGCAATTAAAGCCTCTCAAGACGTTGATGAAATTATTCAGATCCTTGTAATTCTCGGAGACATTAAATCTCCTTTGTGCGTAGATACACTTGTTGAATACACTTCTCATCCTGATGATAACGTTAAGACGACTGCTGTCGAATCAATCGGAAAAGTTCAAGATCCAAGATCAGTGCCTGTTTTGGGCGAACTTTATCAGACATCGGATATTTTAAAATATTCTATTGTTGAAGCTCTTGGCAATATTGGGGTTCCCGATGTAATGCAAATACTTATGGGCGCACTTGATTCCGGTGATATTATTGAGTATTTTACGTCGATAGGGGCTCTTGGGGCAACTGAACTGCCCGAGGCTATGAGCCCTTTATATGAACGTTTGCTTAAAGAAGAAGATTCGGGAACAAGAAAACTTATTATCAAATCTATTGCCCAAATTGAAGGCGCAAACCCGGGAACAATAAGCAAATTCGATGCTTGTGCGTTGCGCCCCGTTTTAACAGAACTGGCAGAAAGCAAAGATTCCGCAGAATATCGATATGTTGTTGAAGTGGCCGCTTCATTAAAAGATGCTGCTTACATAAATATCTTCTTTGATGCTATTCAATGCTCGGACAACGAAATAGTCGGTGTGGCTATGCGCGGCTTAGAGGCTATCGGGGAGCAGATTATACCCGTTGCTCTTGATACGATTGACAGAGTTGAAGCCGATGTGGTTGTAAGAATTTTGAATCTTTTCGAGAAGTTCCCGGGTGCTGATATACCGCAAAATATTGTGAAATTTGCTAAAAGCACAAATGATGCTATTAGGCTTGCCTTAGCAAAAGCTTTGAGCGCCAATCCCAATGAGATCTCTTTCGGAGCTTTGAAAGATTTGCTTGATGATGCTGATGAAAACATCAGAAGAAGTGCAGTTGCCGGGGTGGCAAAAATGCTTTCTTTTGACGGAGCATTAACAGCTTTGATTCGCAAATTTAAAGATATTAACGGTCACGTTAGACGAGAAGCATGTTTGGCTATGAAAAACTCTTCATCAGAACAGTTGATAGAGCCCCTGTTTAACGTTGTAAACACCGAACCATACGGAGACGTAAGAGAAGCGGCAGCCTCTGTTTTAGCTTTGCGAAAAGATCCGGAAATAACCGGAAAACTTCTAGAAATGCTTGACAGCGATAATTCAAGAATTCGTGAAACCATATCTAAAACAATTTGGCAATGTGGCTCAATAAGAGCGGTCGAAAGTTTGATTTCAAAGCTTAATGATAAAGAGTGGCGCGTGATTGTCAATTCGTGCAATTCTCTCGAAAACACAAAAGATTTAAAATCTATTTTCCCATTGAAAGAATTATTGAAAAATTCTGATTGGCAGATAAGAATAGCTGCATTATCAGCTTTAAGAGCTTTTAACAGCAAAGAGTTGAAACAGTTCTTTATACCCCTTCTTGCAGATGAAAACCCGCAGGTTGCAAAGCTTGCTGTTGTTGCGCTGAGCGAAATTGGGGACAAACAACTGGGTTCTGATCTCGAAAAACACATAAATCACCCCAAATGGGAAGTCAGATATCAGATTGTGAAGGCGCTCGGTAATTTCAAAGCTCAAAATAGCGTTGAGGCTTTAATTAAAATTGCTGAAAAAGACCCGAATAATGCCGTCAGATTCTGTGCGATAGAAGCAATGGCTTCAATAGAATCAGATTTGGCTCCTTCGGTAGTTTTTAGAGCTTTTGAAAGCGAAGATGAAAATCTCGTTATAGCTGCGATTAAATACTTCAAAAACGGAAGTCGCGATGTTGAATGCGTCGAAAAGAAGATAAAAGAAATTTTCTTGTCATGTCCCAATATCAGAAACCATTTTATCAAAACTTTTGCACAGAACAAGTCGGAGTTCTTAGAAGGGATTCTTAAGTCTGTTGTATCACCAAGACAAGCCAGGTTGATTGACAAGCTTAAAGAAGAACCGGCTGAGGGCGACTTGAATACCGAAGAAGCACTTTTGTTGTGCAATATTATTGCCGAAAAATGCGGACTTGAGATTTCTGACAAAAACATACTTAAAACTAAGCTCAGAAAAAATCTTGCCAGATTCTTTATCACAACATGGATAGAATACTATCACAGCCTGAGATATGGATCAGAAGAAGGCTCGGATTTGTTAATCAGTCTATATGACTCGGTAACCAACCCGGCTACGGAATTTTTCGGTGAACTTCAGCAGACAAGAGTCCTTATAAATTCTGTTTTGCCTGAGATTATCGAAAATAGGGTAAAAGAAGGGGCTGAAGAAATTAAAGTTCTTTGTTGCGGCAGCTCGTTTGGCCCCGAAGCTTATTCTATAGCAATGAGCGTTCTTGAAGATCTGCATCCCGATAAAGTAAAAGTTACTCTTACCGGTATCGATATTTCTCATATTTGCTTAAATACAGCTAAACGTGGAATTTACAAACGTGAAATGTTTAGAAATGTAGATAGAAAATATCTTGATCTGTATTTCGAAGACGATCGCGGTGATCTGAGAGTTAAAGACATCGTAAAAAATCTCGTAGAATTTAAATTTGCTAACACGGTGAATAGCGAAGCAATGGAACAGCTCGGAAGTTATGATGTAGTGATTTGCCGCAATCTTTTCTCTGATTTCTCTCAAAAAGGAAAAGAACGCATGGCCGATAATATTTATAATATTCTCGTTCCCGGCGGAGTTATGCTGATAAGCGGAAAAGAATCTCTTTATAACGTCACAAAGGCTTTTAGGCTACAGTCTTTTGACAAGGTTGTCGCTTACAAAAAAATGTAATAATACTTTTAATCGCCTGCTATCTAAGATAGCAGGCGATTTTGTAATAATTGGATACCGTAATGAAAGATGATAACAGAAAATTTGACTGGGGCCCCCCTCAAAAGAGCGGTGATGCTTTTAAAGATTTTGTTGTTTACTTTTTAATAGTTTTGATACTCGGGTTTGGAATATGGCTATTATTAGACGCTCGTTTGGTCGCTGATAAAAAAGTTCTTTCTTCCCGCATTGTAACTAAAAAAGATTCTCCTTCCTCAGAAACCTCTTACAACAATAGTCATGAAGAAGCTTTGCCAATAACTGTACAGCCTTCCGCAGAGGTATTTGTTCCAAAAACTCCCTCATTAGAAATTGTTTATAAGAATAAGGCCAAGTATTATGTTCAGTTAGGTGCTTTTGAAGATGAAGCTTCGGCGCTTCAAGTAATGAGCTTTTTGACTGAAAATAGCTTCTCGCCGGTTCTTAAATCACCGGACGAGCAGTTTGAAATTTATCGTGTTCTTGTTGGCCCTTTCGATTCGGAAGCCGATGCAGACTATAGGTCAGAAAAGCTTAATGAATTGGGTTTGCCGAGTTTCGTTGTGGAATACTGAACCAAACTTTACTTTTTAATATTTACATAATTGAAATCTGTGGTAGAATTATTTCAGTTTAGCTCATGATTGTCCAGATTAGTAGAGGAGGACAGACTCTTGGCCATTAAAACAACTAAAGACACCTCGGTCGCACTAGGCTTTTTATCGCCGTTTATGTTATTTTTTGGTGTTTTTCTGATTTTTCCGATTTTTTATTCATTTTATCTAAGTTTTTTTGGAACAACAACTGATTACAGCTTGGCAAATTTAAATTTTGTCGGCCTCGATAATTACAGAACAATTCTTAAAGATATTCAATTTTGGTGGTCTTTATTTGTTACGTTTATGTATGCTGCTATTAGCATTCCCCTTGGAATAACCGTTTCAATGGCACTTGCGCTTTTGCTGGATAACAAGTTATTCGGAAAAAGTTTCTTTCGCAGTGCATTCTTTTTGCCGAATGTTCTCGATATGTTGGTTGTTGGGGTTATATGGACTTTAATTTATGCTCCGGAACATGGTATTGTTGCACGCCTCTGGAGCTGGGCCGGCGGTGGCGGAGAACACTTCTTTAATGCCCCCGGAATATTGGGGCATCCAAGCACCGCTTTGTTGGCGGTTATAATCGCAATGACCTTGAAAGGCGCGGGCTTCGGAATGGTGCTTTTGCTCGCCGCTCTTCAAAACATACCCGGCGATGTTTATGAAGCTGCAGATATTGACGGGGCTAATGAATGGCAAAAGTTTTGGCTTATAACTTTGCCGCTTTTGCGTCCCATAATTGGTTTTATGGTCATTACAGGACTAATCGGCTCTTTAAATGCCTTTACCGAAATATATGCAATGACGGCCGGGGGGCCGCAATTGGCTTTGGGTGATGAGACAGTCGGCTCAACTTCAGTGGCCGGGTATTATCTGTTTAAACAGTTTAACGCCGGTAATTACGGCTATGCGGCTGCAATTTCTTACATGTTGCTGATTATTACTCTTGTAATAACCGGCGTTCAGCAAAAAATTGCCGGAAAAAAGAACAATGACGGAGGAAAAAGAAAATGAGCCCCAAATCAATAGCTAGAACAGTGCTTTTCTTAATCCTCATGGCAATAATGATAGTCATGGTTTTTGGCATCAGCGGCCAGGTAATAAAATACGGAGTTATGGTAATGGCTGCCGTCTCATCGGGAGAAGGGGTGAGCGGAACTGAAAATGCAGCCTCTATAATGTCTAAAACCAATGAATTCATGGCTTCTTTATCTATTATTATTACGGCATTGGTATCAATTTTTGTTGTGAAAAAATATGCCGGTTCAAACGAAAGAGTGAGATGGGAATTTTTGCGCCGAATGTTTTTATACGAAATTCTTATGGCCGGTGTAATATTAGTTCTTTTTCCCTTCTTCTGGATGCTTTGCACTGCTTTTAAACCTGCGGGGCAAGAGCTGTTGTTCGCCAAACCCGTAGGCCAAGAGCAAGCCTTAGACAATTCTGCGGAGCAAGACCAAGCATCATTACATGGTAATCCGTTTGATATTATTCCCGAATCTCCTACATTCGATAATTTCAGAAGAGTTTTAAAAATAGACTCTAAATCGAAGTCTATGGGTGTAATTGATCCGGTAGAAAATAAGAAAAATTTCGGAACCTATTTCTTGAACAGCCTTTTGGTTTCTACCACAGCGGCATTTTTGGTGACATTTTTCTCGGCCATGGCAGCTTATGTTTTTTCAAAAAAACCTTTGCCTTTTAAAAAGAATATATTTATTTTCCTTTTGGCCACAATGATGATTCCGGGAATGATGTTCATGGTGCCGCAATTTTTTATGATTTGTAAAATGGGTTTGTTCGGAACCAAATGGGCCATGTTCTTACCTCATTTGGCTTCGGTTTTTGGTGTTTTTATGCTGAAACAGTTTATGGATACTATACCCGATTCTTTGCTTGAGGCGGCTCAAATCGATGGAGCAAGCGAGTGGCAGGTCTTTAGGGTTGTAATTATACCTTTATCTATACCCATAATACTTACATTGTTCTTGCTAACCTTCCTTTCGAATTGGTCGAATTTTTTGTGGCAGCTCATTGTTACTGATTTTGAAAATCCCTTAAGTATAACTTTGCCTGTCGGACTTGCATTATTCAGAGGACAGTATGTTTCTGAGCTCGGTTTAATTATGTCGGCTTCATGTTTTTCAATCGTTCCTGTAGCCGTGTTGTTCCTTTTTGCTCAGCGATACTTTATCGAAGGCATGACTCAGGGTGCGGTAAAAGAATAAGAGGATGAAAATGAAAGAAAAACATTGGTTAATTATTGCTTTAATAGGGTATCTAGCATTGGTTTACGTAAGTTGGGACAGCTCGGTAAAAATATCTCCCGACGGCAGACTTTTCTTGACTTTTTGGCATACATATAATGATGAAGAATTACAGGTGCTAAGAACTATCATAAACAAATGGGAAGCGTTGCCCGAAAATTCGAAATATTCGGTGCGCCCGGTAAGGATACCCTTTGAGGGACATAAAGAAAAAATTCGCACCGCTTTGACCGTTGGACAAGGGCCTGATATGGCTCGTGTAGACTGGTCCTTTGTTTGCGAGTTGGCGAGAAAGAATGCGGCTATAGATTTGGGATTGTTAGGGTTTGATGAAATTTCCGACCAATATCTAAAGGCTCCTCTTAAATCATGCTACGTAGACGGCAAATATCATGGCTTACCCGATCAAAGCAACTGTGTGGCTTTTTTTTACAACCGTAAGCTATTTAAAGAGGCCGGCTTAATAGAAAAAAACGCACCCTATGACTCTGAAGAATATCTCAAAGTTTTGCCAAAAACTTGGGAAGACCTTAAAAAAATCGCTCCAAAGTTAACTAATAAAAATAATGGTCAGTATGCTTTTGCCATGACAAATACTTTGTGGTGGAATTTGCCCTTTTTCAACACCTTCGGAGCACGTATAATTTCCGAAGACGGCAAAAAGTGCGAATTGGGCTCTGAAGAAGCAATAGAAGCTGTTGAAATGATGGCTTCTTTATATAACGAAGGGGTGGAAGCCGGAGCCTGGCGCACCGGTACAATTACTCCCGAACAGGGGTTTGTTAATAATAAATATGCAATGATACTAATGGGGCCATGGAACTTGGCAAAGTTCTCAAGCTTAGCTCCCCAATTGGATTTCGGTGTTGGGCTCATTCCCGAAGGCCCTAACGGCTCTTCATCAAATGTTGGCGGAACCGATGTGGTAATATTCAAAGACCGCAACGAGCCTGAAAAAATTACCGAGAAAATTAGGTTTTCATACAGCTTTTTAACCTTTTTTACTAACGCTCAAAACCAGGTGGAATGGTGTCAAAAGTTGAATCAGATCCCCATCAATATGGGAGCATATGATTTGGTTAAGTTTGATGATAAAAACTTGGTAATATTTATGGAACAAATGAAGTTGGCCGGTGCCAATCCTGTCGTAAAAGATTTCGGGTTAATGGAAGATATGGTTAATCCTGAAATAGAAGCGATTTTGAGCGGCCAAAAGAAAGCTTCCGAAGCCTTGAAAAGTGTGGCCGAAAAAATACAGACAAGGCTTCTTGACTAATCAAGAAAATAGTTTTAAACTTGCACTCACTAAAAGCACCCATAGCTCAGCTGGATAGAGCGTTTGCCTCCGGAGCAAAAGGCCAGAGGTTCGAATCCTCTTGGGTGCGTTTTTATATCTTCTTTTTAAGGAGCTGTTATGATTATAAAAAGAAAACTGTTTTTGCTTTTTCTCTTGCTTTGCTTTTTTCAACAGAGTGCTGAGGCCGGCTGGCTAAAGCTTAATCATCGCAGAAGTGGCGAAGAAAACGCTCAGCTGGTAATTAAAAAGGTAAAAGATATGTCGGCGGAATATAATAAACTTTTTGATGAAGCCGTGGCATGGGCTGTTTTTCCTTCTGTGGGTAAGGCAGGTTTTGGCTTGGGCGGAGCCGCAGGAAACGGCAGAGTATACAGAAAAGGAAAGTTTATTGGCACTTCTACTTTAAGCCAAATCGCAGTTGGATTTCAGTTCGGAGGGCAAGTTTACAGTGAAATAATCTTTTTTCAAAATGATAGCGTTTTGGAAAAGTTTAAACAGGGAAAAACAGAGTTGGGAGCTAACGCATCTGCGGTAATCGCTAATGCGGGAGTGGCCGGTTCAGTGGGGTTTAAAGACGGAACAGTAGTTTTGATAATTCCAAAAGGTGGGCTTATGTACGAAGCCACTGTCAGCGGACAAAAATTTACCTTTAAAGCTGTAAAGTCAAAATAGTTTTATTTGGTTGACATATCTTAATTATAGGGATTATACTTAAAAGCTACGGTGTTTTTGGTTTTTTACTGTGGCTGTTCTGACCTTTTTTGTCGATGCTTTAGGCGTCGAAACGGTATTTTTATAAGGAGTACAAGCGTGAAGAAGTATTTGATGTTGTTTGTGATGGTTTTGTTGTGCGGCA
>Ga0265293_10010978_pt1 | contig 12485 bp, 9 predicted proteins | sample Munlanlewell138R_FD_192505 | JGI IMG/M metagenome (GOLD analysis project Ga0265293, IMG submission 192505) | Leachate microbial communities from a municipal landfill in Southern Ontario, Canada - Leachate well 138R | ecosystem: Engineered > Solid waste > Landfill > Unclassified | place: Canada... | reverse complement strand
GTAAAATATAGAGTATTTTATTATTCAGACTGTTTGAAACCAGAAATGTCAGGTATATCGACAGGGGTAAAAGGTAACTACCAACAGAAATCCGGTCAATATCATGTATCGATTTAAGCTGTGTTCCTTTCCGGCTGGCAAAAAGCAAAACAAAAAAGAAGGCAGCCAATATCAATACATACCAATGGTCTTCAAACAGATAAGGAAAGGTGAGGGTAGAAAGGGTAGCTGAAAAATGCGCAAATTTACGGGTTATCTCACCTTTCAGACCAAGCCTTCGGTAGATTAGCTCGTTAAAAACCAAAAGAAAAAAAATGGCTACGAGAAAAATAAACATCAAGGTAATTTGATATCCCATTTCAATTCGATTCAGTTACCAGTATACCATTTTAATAATTCATAACTACTTCCAGCATGGTGATTCCTGCTCCTCCGGCTATCAGGCTGTCGAACCGATCAAGGAATCCACCGTGTCCTGGTATCAAATGACTAAAGTCTTTCACATGATACGTTCTTTTGTACAGTGAGGTTAGCATATCACCCAGAAAAGCAAACAGTACAATTGCCATAGTGACAAGAGACTTTTGAATGGCTGTACCGTCAATCAGCTCCTCAAATAACAGGGAGCTGCCCAGAGCTACGACAGCACCCCCGATAATGCCTTCTACTGTTTTATTCGGACTAATTTTTGGAAAAATCTTTCGTCTGCCCCAAAGTTGCCCTGCAATCTGGCTGAAACTGTCAAAGATAGAAAGCACCAGGAAAGCAAATAAAATTTTCTCCTTTCCGGAATTGCTGAAAAGATAGAAGCCATAAGCCACCAAAACATACACGAATAACGAAAAAAGAAAAAATCTTTTCTTAAGGTAGCCGGCATTTTTATGCAATGTAAACAGTTCAAAAATGCCCACTATAATAATCACTGCAGCCAACCAGTGGAAAACGAGAGGGTCGATTACAATACTTAAAAACAACGCGTGAATGATTCCGAAATAAACAATGAATTTTTTCCAGTTTTCCCGGGCTTCAGGTACACTCTTTTCCCGGTTAATCAAGAAGAATCCAACGGCTCCAAGGGCAAAAAAACAAAGAATAAAAAAATAGATCGTACGAATCATGTCATTATATCGGTTAGCTTTGTTGTTCACTAAAAATGATAACCATCCCCAACACAATCATTCCTATAGCATACCACAGTCTGACCGGAGCCTCAACCCGGCCGGTTTTCATCCCGGCTAACAATTTTGTTCCCACATAAGCGCCCAGTCCGGAGCCGGCAGCCAGGAATAAAACCAGGGTAAGGTCTGTTTCGCCCATCACCAGGTGAGCCCCAAGAGCAAAGATAGTATTTATCAACACGATCAGCAAGGAAGTGCCTACCACCCGCTTAACCGGAATACGCAAGGTTAGCAATCCAGCCAAAACCGGCGCTGCTCCGCTTGTACCAAAGGTACCTGCAACCATTCCTGCAATAAATCCATAGAAAGATCCTCTGAAAATTTTATGATTTTTTAAATATTTATGCTGCTTTAATCCAACGGTTCTGGCTTTTTTTCTACTCCAATAATTGATCAATATTGGGATGGCCATCAATATGGCATAAATTCCAAAACCTGTCTTTAACAGGCCTGGTGAAGTCAAATTGGTTATACCCGCTCCTATTAAGGCTCCAACGATACCGGTGATAGAAAAAACAGCCCACAGCTTTCCATCAACATGCCCTTCGCGATAATGTCCCAATGAGCCAATGAGACCTATGGGAAGGGAAGCCGCCAATGATGTTGCCACGGCCACTTGTGGAGGAACATGAAAAAAAAGAACGAGCACGGGAAGAAAAAAAAATCCACCTCCGCTACCAGTCATAGAAGCAGCCAAACCGATGATAAATCCAGCAAGAGGTAACCAGAAGTAACTGCACTCAACCGCTGAATAAAAAATTGAAATGGTCATCCCCTGTTCTATTTAATTTTACAACAATTCCTGAACAGTTCATGAATTGTGTACGATTTTAATCCTCCAGTAACCGGCGCTTCTTAAACCATTTAATAACTCCATAAATAACACTGATCAGCAAAAAAACCACGATAAACAGCCGGAACTCCATTCTCTCCTTTAACAGCAATAAAAGCAGAATGCCCGACAAGTAAAGGTAAAGTGAATTGTGTTCCTTGCTCAGCACCTTTTTCCATTTGAATGAATGTCCATAAAACGCAGTGTTAATCCTATCCAGATGAGGGATCAGGGCACGAACATTTTTTTTGTACCTGCGAAATTCATCCCCAAATTTATTTTGAAGAAATGCTTCCTCCGCTTTTATAATGGCTGCATAAAAAAGCACAAACAGAGGAAAGAAAACAGCCATAAACCACAGCGAGTTAGCAAACAGGCCAAACCCAAGCAGCAGCAATATATTTCCCAAATACATCGGATTGCGACAAATGTGGTAGATCCCTTCAGTGACAAGATTATCGGCAAAAATGGTGCGGTTCCTCCCCCCTCTGACAATATAAACCAGCCCAATAGTGATCGCCCTCACCAACATCCCGGCTAAAATAATCACAACGCCTGCTGTCTCAGCATAAATCGTTTTAGTGAAAACCGGGAGGGACGGAATAAACAAGGCCGCATAAAAGACCGGAAATAAAAAATTTCTGTAATGAAAAAGCCAATTCCCTAATTTTACAAACATCTGCTTTTTTCAAGGTGAAACAATAATACTATTTCGTTTTCGTCTTAAAAGTTAAGAGTCTGGTCTGGTAAGTTCGCTGACAAGGCTTGCAAAGTCCGAAAAATATGAGTTTACTATACGTAAACAACCATTTTGAGGGCAAGCATAACGCAGTCAACGGACTTTATTTAAACGCGATCAACCCAGCAAAGTTATACCACTTCAAAAATGTTTCGCTATCCCGAAATCCCACCTGTTTTAACAGTTCGATGTTTTCACTCAGTTTATAGGGAATCAGTATGTTCTCCAAAGCTTCCCTCTTCTGTGAAATTTCCAGATCATCATAACTGTTTCGGCGTTTCAGGTCATAATAATATTTGATCATCTGCCGGTTAAATTCATGGTGATCGGCCAGCACTTTTTCGATCAAAATAATGCATCCACCTTCATTCATCTTTTCCCAAACAGTACGAAGCAGTTTTTCCCTATACATGGGGCGAACAAACTGCAGGGTCAGGCAGGAAACAACAACCGATGCATCTTCAATCTGAATAGAATGATTCAGGTCTGCTGCCTGTAACTCATAGGGACGGGAAAACTGCTGTTCCTCAAAGTTGGACCGGCAGATTTTAAGCATATCCTCCGAGTAATCAATCCCGACAAACCGGATAGAGTCATCTAACACCTTATTGAGCGACATAAGTGTAGTTCCGGTTGAACAGCCCAGATCATAAAGATTTGTACCCGGCACAGCATAATCTCTGGCCAGCTCAGTGATCATACGCTGCATCTCAAGATACAACGGCACCGAACGCACCAGCATGTCATCAAAAACAGTAGCTACGGCAGCATCAAATTTGAAATCAGAGGACTTCTCTATTTTATTCTTAAAGACAGTGTCAACTAGCATATTCTTAAAAATTTAATTTTAAAAATCGTTCGAAGATAAAAAATATTCTCTTCAAAAAAACACTTTCATCTAACAATATAACATCCAACTTCTTGAAACCACAACGGTTGAAAAATTCTCTGTGCCTGGATTTTCGGGAGGAAGCCAGTGATACCTCACCCTGCAGCAGCACACCTCACTCCACATACTTACCCGCATCTCACACCTCTTGCTGGAACTCAATAAACCAGATATCAACATTCCGGCCGACTCAACCAAAACATTTGAGTTTCTTAAAACTCCTGAACTGATTGAATTGGGCAGAGAAATAACACAGGAAAGAATCCGGGAATTCCGTGAGTAATGAATCCTTTCAATTCAAACACCAATTTGATCACTTCAGTACTTTTTTTGGGCAACAAGCATCCTGAAGCTAATAAATTGCAATTCCTTACCGAATTAACCAAAAATCCCTGTTAAAACGGAACCAGATGTAGCCATGAAACGAGCATGATCAAATAAATAAACAGGCAAAAAATAAAACCAATAATCTACGTGATATGAAATTACAGCATGAATACTAATATATATCCGTCTAATATACAGTACATTAATTAAATCCTATTTTAATGAAACCATCTAAAAACAGTTTAATGCTTTTGCTTAGTCTAACTTTACTGGTTGGTTGCACTACGAACAATAACAAGCAAAACAGCATAATTCGAAAAGTAAAAATTGAACCGGTTCAGCAAGCCGATTCTGTTTCGGTCAGGTCTTTTCCCGGAATATTAAAAGAAGCCGCCCAAATAAACGTAGCTTTCCGTGTAGCAGGTCCTATCCGAAAAATGATGGTCAATGAAGGTGACTTTATTCAAGCCGGGCAGGTGGTAGCCCAGATGGACACCCGCGATTACGAGGTGCAACTGGCGGCCGCACAGGCGCAATACGACCAGGTAAAAGCCGAAGTCAACCGGGTGATTGAATTGCACAACCGGAAGAGTGTGGCTGGCAAAGACTACGACAAGGCCGTTTCGGGATTGAAAATGGTAGAAATACAACTCAAACATGCCAAAAATCAGCTTCATGACACCAAACTCAAAGCCCCGGTTTCGGGCTACATTCAAAAAATAAATTTCCTGGAAAATGAAATGGTGGATGCCGGAATGCCCGTGATTACTATGATTAATACAGGACACTATCAGGTGGAAGTGGAAATCCCGGTTGCGCTGTATGCAGAACGAAAAGGCATCATTACATTTTCAGGCCTCCAACCCACTGTATCGAAGGAAGAGTTCCCTCTCGACTTGCTGAGTTACAGCAGAAAAGCCAGCAACAACCAGTTGTACAAGGTGCAATTGCGTATCAATTCTGCCACTCAGCCAAAACTGGCACCCGGTATGGACATTCAGGTGAACATCCTGCTGAAAAACAATACTAGATCCATGGCCTCCGTATCGTTGAATGCCCTTTTTTATGAAAACGGCAAAACATACGTTTGGGTTTACGAATCAGGAGGTACGGTAAGAAAACGCGAGGTAGTAACCGGGCCACTCACCGGCAACGGCCGCATTGGCATTACCCACGGTGTTCAGATAAACGAGCATGTAGTGATAGCTGGTGCGAGCAGCCTCCATGAAAACGACAAGGTAGAACCGCTGGAACCGGTGTCCGAAACCAATGTAGGAGGGCTGTTGTAATGTACCTTACTGAAATGACTTTCCATAGAAAAGCCATTATCTGGTTTATCCTGTTTTGCATGGTGGCAGGTGGTATTCTCGCATTTCGCTCCATCAGCAAACTGGAAGACCCGGAATTGAAGGTGATGATGTCGCAGATTGTAACGTTTTATCCGGGTGCTTCGGCACACGAGGTGGAGTTGCAGGTGACCAATATCATTGAAGAAGAACTGAATACGCTGGGAGACGTGGAAACCATCCGGTCGAAATCGATGCCCAACCTGTCGATTATCACCGTGATGCTCGAACTCACTGTACCGCAAAAAGAGATTGAACAGCGCTGGGATTTCCTGCGCCGAAGGATGAACGAAGTGGTTGCCAAACTACCCGAGGGCACACAGTCGCCTGTAGTATACGATGATTTTGGCGATGTATACGGCATGTTTTTCGCTATGACAGCCGACGGCTATTCATACAAGGAAATGAGCAATATGGCCCGGTTTATCAAGCGCGAAATGTTGGGTGTTGACGGCGTTGCGCGGGTAGAAATTTATGGTGAACAGCAACCAGTCACCGAGATCGTTTTCAACCCGTCCAAAATGGGCAAAATGGGTGTATGTCCTTTTCAGGTGATTGCTGCGTTACAAGCCGAAAATGCTGCTGTATATCCCGGATCCCTGCAAACTGGCAATCAGTTGCTCCCAATTTCGGTAAATGGTAAAATTACAAACGCCGATGATGTGGCCAATGTAATGATTAAAAGCCTCAACGGAAGTCTGTTTAAACTTTCGGACATTGCCCGGGTGAACGAGGTTTATGCCAACCCACCCCGAAATGACATGCACCTGGACAATAAAAAAGCCCTTGCTATTTCTCTTTCCATGGAATCGGGCGAGAACATTGTGGATGTAGGTAAACGCGTGGAAAAAAAGCTGACTGAACTAAAAAAAGATATCCCGGTGGGTTACGAATTTGAAAAAGTGTTCTTTCAGCCCGATTTAGTGAAAAATGCCATCAATGGGTTTATGTGGAACCTTGTAGCATCGGTACTTATTGTCATTTTGGTTTTGATGGTATCCATGGGTTTTCGCAGCGGATTGATCATTGGTAGTGGTCTGGCACTCACCATTCTGGCCACCTTTCCCATTTTGCTGGCTGCCGGTGGAACATTGCAACGCATCTCGCTGGGGGCTTTTATTGTGGCTATGGGTATGCTGGTTGACAATGCCATTGTGGTTATCGACGGCATTCTGGTGGATTTAAAAAAAGGAATAAAAGGGAAAAAAGCTTATATCCATCCGGCAACACGAACTGCCAAACCACTTTTCGTCGCTACATTTATTGCTGTAGCAGCATTTCTCCCGGTTTACCTTTCAAAAGATGCCGCCGGAACATATGCCCGCGACCTGTTTGTGGTTCTGTGCATTTCGCTGTTTATCAGCTGGGCACTGGCTATGACGCAGGTACCGCTCTTTTCGAAAATGCTCTTGAAAAGGGAAAAGAAAAAAGAAGGCAAAGAGCTTTACCACGGCTGGGCATACCGAAAATTTAGAAATTTACTGGGTCTGCTATTGCACTATAAGACTGTTACGCTGATGGTTGCAATTTTACTACTTGCAGTTGCGGCGATCCATTTCAACAACATCAAAAAAACTTTTTTCCCCGATTTCAACTACAACCAGGTTTACATTGAATATAAGCTTCCGGCAGGCTTCAGCCCACAAAAAGTGAACGAAGATTTGCAGCAAATTACAGAACATCTGCTTTCGCTCGAAGAAGTTAACATGGTGGTTACCAGCCACGGACAAACACCGACTCGTTATGCGCTGGTGCGGCCAATGGGCGAAGCAGCCGACAATTACGGCGAACTGATTGTTAACTTTGAGGACTACGAAACGATGATCCGCATGAAGCCGGTGCTGAGTGAGTACCTGCACCATAATTTCCCGGATGCCCGCACACGCATCCGAAAATACAACCTCTCGGTTAAGGCTTCACACACGGTGGAAGTAGAATTCACAGGCCCCGACCCCGCTGTATTGCGTGATTTGAGCAGGCAGGCAAAGGAAATTTTCCGCAATAATCCCTATACTGACCCATATACCATTGAAGACGACTGGCAACCAACAGGACAAACACTGGTGGCTGAATATTCCCGGCAGTCGGCACAGCGTGCAGGAACCACCCGCTCCGATGTGAGCAATGCCATTCTGGCTGCCACCGATGGGCTTCCCATTGGAGAATATTTTGAAGGACAAACCCGCGTAGGTATTGTTATGAAACTGCGCAACAACGATGGTTCCCGTATTGAAAACCTGGAAGACATCCCGGTCTGGAGCATGATACCCAACCTTTCAGGTGTGGATAAAAGTACAGTTCAGGAGTTGCTCACGGGCATAAAACCAGCGGATGACTTGATGGATGAACTGATTAGTCCGGTGCCTCTGAGTGCCGTTACACAGGGGATTGATCTCCACTGGAAGGACCAGGTGGTGCGACGGGTAAACGGCCAGCGGACTATCCAGATACAATGCGAACCACAGGAAGATTACAGCCCGGCACTGGTACGCAAAACCATGCTGAAAGATATTGAAGATATTCAACTACCCGATGGCTACAACGCTGCCTGGGTTGGCGAACATGAGCTGCAGGGAGATGCATTACGCAATATTTTCAGGTACCTGCCCATTTCTATTATGCTCATCATTCTAGCACTCATCCTGCTTTTCAACGATTTCAAAAAACCACTCATCGTTCTGAGTTGCATCCCCATGGCATTTATTGGAATTGTGCCGGGGATGATCCTGGCCGGACAACCGTTTACGTTTATGGCCATCATTGGCTCATTTGGTTTGATGGGGATGATTGTAAAAAATGCCATCGTATTACTCGATGAAGTAGAAATGCTCATTGCTGAGGGGGTAGAAAAACACCAGGCGCTTATTAATGCCACTATTTCACGCACACGGCCGGTGCTGATGGCCTCATTCACCACTATCCTGGGGATGATTCCGTTGCTCACCGACCCCATGTATGTGAGTATGGCCGTGGCTATTATCAGTGGGTTGCTGGTGGGTACACTCATCACATTAATTTTTGTACCCATATTATACGCAGCATTTTATGGAGTAAAACAAATCAAAAAACCTGAAACAATAATAGAAATAGCATCATGAAGACAATCCATTATATCTTGTTTTTTATTTTTCTGAATTTCTGGATAACGGGAACATGCCAGGAACAGATGAGTTTACAGCAAGCCCGGGAAATGGCACTAAATAAAAACGAAAATCTGAAAGTAGCTGCCAAACAAGTTGAAAAGGCAGCAACACAAAAGGCAGCCGTCCGCACCATGCGTTTGCCATCCTTATCGGCAACCGGAATGGGAATTTATCAGGATCAAGATTTTGAAATGGAGCTGACGTTGCCCACACAGATTCTCAATCCGCAAACCGGCAAGCTGGAACCCAACATCATGATAAATCCAACGACAGGAGAAGCGGTAACAGGCCCCGACGGTAATCCGGTTTTCAACATGTATGCCTGGCTGCCGCTGAATGTGAGCCTGAGCGGAGCATACCTGGCAGGAATTGCTTTGGAACAACCCGTTTTTACCGGTGGTAAGATTAATGCCGGAAACAAAATGGCCGACATTGGCATAGAGATGGCCGGTGACAACCAAACGCTTCACCAAATGAACACCATTGTCGAAGCTGATAATGCCTACTGGACTTATATCTCAGTTTCCCAAAAAGTGAAACTGGCACAGCAGGCAGTGGATATGCTGACAGAACTGGTAAAAATAGCACAAGACGCACATGAGGTGGGCATGACGAATCGCAATGACTTGCTGAAAGCACAAGTAGAATGGAATAACGCCAAATTGAATTTACAAAAAGCCCAAAACGGACTCGAACTCAGCCGCATGGAATTGTGCAGGGTAACCGGACTACCTTTCAGTACATCAATCGCAGCTGTTGATACTGTAGTTTCAGTAAGTTTCCCCTCTGATTTGACAGCTGAAAATGAAACAGTGTACCAACGTCCGGAATATAGATTGTTGCAAAAAAACATCGATCTGCAGGAACAGCAAATTAAAATGACCAAAGCCGACTTTCTGCCTGTCGCCGGAGTTCAGGCCGGGTACAACCACATAGGGGGAATCGATTTTGGCGGAATCAATCTTTCAAACACCAGTTTAAATGTGCTGGCATCGGTGAAAATACCGATTTTCCACTGGGGCGAAGGAGTGAAAAAAATCAATGCCGCAAAGATCGACAAGGAAATCCAAGAGCTTGAACTGGAAAAAAATAAGCAACTGTTAAAACTGGAAACCGAACAGGCCCGAATGAACCTGCAACTGGCGTGGGAACGCATTCAGCTTAACGAAGCTGCACTGGAACAGGCAAAGGAAAACCAACGCCTAGCCCGCGATAATTATGAAGTAGGCATGGAAACCATTACCGAATACCTGATTGCACAAACCCAGTGGCAGCAGGCTTACAGCGAGCTCATCGACTCGAAAACCGATTTTAAAATAAAAGAAACATCCTGGCTGAAAACTACCGGAAGACTGAGTTTTATCCCTGCTGACTGAAGATTACCTGCTCAAAAAAAAAGTACCTTTGGGAAAAACAACAAACATAGAAATGAAACATATCGAACTCCACTTTCTAAGCCGGCTTTCAGCTTATACCTGGCAAAGTGTTTTCATCAGACTGGCACTGGTGAGTGGAGTCGGCCTGCTGTTCTTTTTTTTGGCCATTGAAATTGCTGGAGACAAATCAATCCATGTTACTCCACTGGAGTATTGTCAGGTAGTGCTTATTTTTAACATGATCAGTGAAAGCAATGTGTTTTTTGACCACCTCGCCGAACGTTTTCTGCCAATTCCCGAAAAAATAAGCTTACGCGTCGTATTACATTTCATGGTCAGCTTGCTCATCGCGGTGGTCGTTATTTTCTACTTTTCTCTTATCGTGAAGGATACGCCTTTCTTTTCACATCCAATTGTACAACTGATGATCCTTCTGGGATTGATTTTCATTTTCATCATCACAATCTTTTCAGTAACACTTCGCATTATTGAAAAATGGATTTTTTCGGTGCGGCAGCTGGAAGAGTTGAAAAGCCGGAAACTGAAAAGCGACTACAATTCACTACAGGCACAATTAAATCCACATTTTTTATTCAATAACCTCAGCGTTCTAAAATCAATGATTCAGTTTGATCCCAATGCGGCTTCTCTGTTTACCCAGAATTTTACCGATGTATATCGCTATGTGCTTCAAAGCAAAGACAAAACCACCATAAAACTAGCCGATGAACTGGAATTTATTGAAGCCTACACCGCCATCCACAAAGAACGTATGGGCCAGACTTTTCAAGTGATTATGGAGGTGAATGAACCCGATCTTAAAAAAGAGGTCCCCCCACTGGCCTTGCAGTTGTTGGTTGAAAATGCCATAAAACACAATATCGCAGTAAAAGAAGTACCTCTTGTTATTCACATAAAATCGAACAGGAAAACACTTACAGTCAGTAATAATCTAAACAGAAAAGAATCGGCCTATTCTGAAAAAACAGGTCTGGAAAACCTAAAAAAACGTTATGCCCTGCTTACCTCTCAACCGGTGGAGGTGAGGTCGGGCAAGGAATTTTTTGAAGTAGAAATACCCTTGCTATGAATAGGAATACAAATATAATACTCATTGAGGATGAGCCCTATAATCTACGTTTGCTGGAAAATATGATCAAAAAACTGCGCCCCGGGTGGGAAGTAGTGCAATCATTTCAAAGTGTTCAAAGTAGTGTTGACTGGCTTCAAAACAATCCGCATCCCGATCTCATTTTCATGGATATCCAGCTGGCTGACGGACTTTGTTTCTCTATTTTCGAGCAGGTTGAAGTAAAGAGCATGGTGATTTTTACCACAGCATATGATAATTACGCCATCCGTGCTTTTAAAGTGAACAGCATCGACTACCTGCTTAAACCATTCAAGGAAAAGGAACTGCAGTTAGCTATCGAAAAATTTGAGCACTTCCGGAAGAGAGCAATACAAGAGGAAACTCCAACAGACTATTCAGAAATTCTGGATGCCATTCGCAGTGGGGAGAAAAAATATCGCAAACGTTTTCTGCTGTCAAAAGGAGCTTTCTATTTCATGCTTCCCGTGGAAGAGATTGCATTTTTCCTGAGTGAAAGCCGAATGACCACAGCTGTCACATTCAACGATCAAAATCATGTCATTGATTTTCCATTAGACACGCTGGAAGAGCAGCTCGACCCTGAAACTTTCTATCGTGCCAACCGTCAAATCATTTTAAACATCAACTCCATAAAGAAAATAGAAAATTACTTCGGGGGAAAACTAAAGGTACGCCTCATACTGTCTGTCGATTGGGAGGTTATGGTGAGCCGCCAAAAAGCAACAGATTTTAAAAATTGGCTTGGGAAATAATCACTGAGGAATCAGAGACAACCAAATCTTATCAAATGGTATAAATGGGAAACTATACAGTTACAAAAATAACATCTATTGCCTGTATAATCAGAATCTTGTCATAATTACTTCTCAAAAACATAAATTACCGAGCTACATTTTCCTTTGTTCATCAGGCTATTTAACCAGGAGATTTTCCCATGAACGACTCCCTTCAAAAATGCCAGTTTCGACTTTTTGTATTTCTCACTAAGCATGGAAACATAAAAGGAATCGAAAGGCATGGCATGTATAGAATTCAGCCTGAATCCATATTTTTCACCGAACGGTTTAATCTGTTCAGGACCGAAGTGCCAAAGATGCCGGGGAACATCCCAGGCAGCCCAAAATTCTTTGTAATGGAGGGCATCGTAAGAAGTATAATTGGGAACTGCAATTATGAGCATTCCTCCCGGTTTCAGCACACGGCTTAATGCTTTCATGTTTTCATTCAGCTGATGAATGTGTTCCAGCACATGCCATAGGGTAACCGCGTCAAAACTATCCTTTTCAAACCGGAAGAGTTGCCCGGGTTCTGCAACTTCTATCCCGAACTCCTGCCGGGCAAAAATACGGGCATCAACACTTTTTTCAGTACCGGAAACCTGCCAGCCATGTCTTTTCATCTCATCCAGGAAAAAGCCAGTTCCTGCACCCACATCCAGCAATATTCCTGATTTCAGTCCGGTAGAACTTTCAACCAGCCTCCGTTTCTGACCAAGCATATAGTTACGCACCCGGTGGTAAACAAAATTCACCAGTCCTTTC
>Ga0265293_10010977_pt1 | contig 12485 bp, 9 predicted proteins | sample Munlanlewell138R_FD_192505 | JGI IMG/M metagenome (GOLD analysis project Ga0265293, IMG submission 192505) | Leachate microbial communities from a municipal landfill in Southern Ontario, Canada - Leachate well 138R | ecosystem: Engineered > Solid waste > Landfill > Unclassified | place: Canada... | reverse complement strand
CGTTGGCAGTAGGAATTTTGGTTTTCCTCCCCAAACTTGTCGGCTTACTGTAACGGCCGCTTTCAAAAGAAACCAAGCACAGCCATATTCGGCTACTATCCTTGCTTAAACGTTGCTATATTTTCAAATTTGCCCGGGACATATGATGTAAAGCCCTTAAAGTAACGCCCTTACACCTATAGCACATCCGCTCGTCGTGTTACTTGTAACAGTTGTTTCGCTCTCTGACGATGAGCTTACACGTGCAGCATATCCGCTTCAGGCATTTTCTGTATCTTTTCACACGTAAAAACCGGAGAATATTCGCACTTCGTTCGCTCCTTCTTCGCTCCTTGTTCGCTCTTTGTTCGCTCCAAGGCAGGGACAACGGCTCCGGATTCCGCAGGTTGATGATACGTGAAACCCACATCCTCACTGCATAAACCGCCCGATTGTCGTGCATATTTGGTGCAAGGCTGATGCAAGCATGGAGCGAGGATGGTACGGCCTTGGTACGGAGAAGGTGCGGCGTTGTACGGAGATTTTGCAATTATTGGATTGTCTCGTCCTGAAATAGGTTTACACTCAATGTAAATTAAAAGCAGGACAATGAAAACAAAATTCAACAAATTTCCGGACGATACACTTGCCGATTGACTCTACCGAAAAATCATTGCGGAAAAATATTTGTTCCAAAACACAAATTTTTTTACCTTTGCATCTCGAAAAAATTGTCCTATGGTGTAATGGTAGCACAACAGATTCTGGATCTGTTTGTCTTGGTTCGAATCCAGGTGGGACAGCAACTTGCATAAATAACCGCTTGATATTCAGGTGGTTATTTTTTTAAGAAAAACTTTACCCCAAATATTACCCCAAATTTCAGGCCGCCACCTTATTTTGGCATGGTTTTTTTAACGATTATCCAATAAAATAACTTAGGTTGCAGGGTTGCAGATTACAGGCAGTCCAAATATTTCCCTGCAAACGGTTTGAGCAAAAAAGGAGTGCAACCAACCCCAAAAATATAGTTGTAGGTTGTATAGTTGTAGTTTACCTTGCTTTAAATTCTTTTCTGCAAACGGTTAGAGGTAAATTCCGGGTACAACCGATGCATATTAAGGTGATTTAAGGCATTATTTTTTTAGAGGTAGACAATTTAGGAAAGTGTCATTAACGGCAAATAAACTGACAAAATACAGCAGCTTGGTGAAAAGTCATCTAATTTGTCAGTGCTAAAAACTTTGGTATTCATCTTTGGTGATAATTCCGCCACCACCATTCCCCACCCGAATTAATTCTCCAATTACTGCATAAATCATGACAATACCGGCACAAGCTAAAATTGCAACTATATAAACTGTTGGGTTAGTTTCTCATCTTTCTATTTTAAGAGAGTAATTTATTTTCTATTGCTTCTTCAAACTCTTTTTTTAATTTCTCATTGTAAAAAGGCAGACCTATAAGTTTAAAATAATTGTTTTCTAACTTCAAATCTGTCTCCGCCTCGTTTTCTAATGATAGCAAAAAATCTTGCTTCCAACCTTCTTTAGAATTTTTAAATTTCCCATCTTTATCCTTAAACTGATCGCCTTTTGGTTCTATAAAAACCTGATAAGTAGTAATTTTATGGTTTTCTTCTTTCAATAGCATCACAAAATCAGGTTCAAATGCTCTTCCTTTGTCAAAATCAAAAATCTGAAAAAATTTTTCATTGCGTAATAGTGCTATTTCCGAATAATTTTTTCTCAACTTTTCTATAAATCCATCAATAAAACTGATAAATTTCTGTTCCTCATCTGTGCCATAAAATTCATTTTGAGCATACCAATTTTTATCTGCTAAATTAACATCTTTTAATTCTTTGTTTTTAAGTTCGTCAATATCTATTTTAATCTGTTTATCTTTAAAAACCTGTTGCAGTAATGTTGCTTTAAATAATTTAGTCCCTTTAAATTCTGAAGTGGAAACCCTTACTTTTTCCGATATGTCTTTAACCACGAATAAAGCAATTTCTAATTTTTCAATTGGGGTTAGTTTTATCAGCTTATTTTTTGGTCCAAAAACTTCTATTTCAACTCCACCCAAATAATTAGAAGATAGAATAAACTCTCTAACCGATTTAATATGGGGAAAATATCTTTTTAATGTTTCAAATTTATAAAACTCAAATTTATCTAACGCACTTCTAATTATATTCTCTCCAAAATCAGAAAATTTAAATTTTATTTTACCTTGCTCTATATGTTGTGTATGTTGTGTAGTTTTTGATCCTCTTTCTTCATCTAAAATAACATCTTCTTTAAGTTCGCCGGTTCTTAATTTATATTGATAATTCCGCTCAATTCTTGCGTCGTCTAAATTGAAAATTTCTGTCCTCTGGTTCGGCACCCTATCATTTATGAAAATCACTCCTTTTTTCCAAAAGTCGGTCTGTTTAAAAGGTTCTTTAATAAATAGGTCTACCTGAACATGTTTTTCCGGCATAATTCCCATTTCGGTAAGAGTGCGCTTTATTTCTGTAATATAGTCAGGGTTATGTGCACTGTGGTAATGTAAAGTTTCAATAATTCGCAACTCGTTCTCGATGTCCTCATCAAACTTCCTTTTATACTTATCCTCTGTTTCATCTAATTGAAATGGGAAATATCTTGCTCCTCTGCCGATAAGTTGCGCCTCGCCCATTGTAGTTTTGCCCGGCCTGTATTTGCCATGAACCCATTTTCCATCACGCGTATCGTATAACCTTACAATGTCAAACAAATTTAATACATCCCAGCCTTCATTTAGCATATTAACTGCAAAAATCGCCCTTATCTCATTATTCTTACTCTCTAATGAATTAAGTTTTAATTGTTTTTCTTCATCAACATTTTCAGAATCCAAAAGCATGCATTTTTCTTCGGTAAAATCCTCTTGCAACTCTCTGATTAAATTTTCAAAACTTATACTCTCTTTTTGAAAATAATTAAACGCCTTTTCTAGGTCTGTTCCCCTTGCTCGTGAACTTATCTCTTGGATATCGCGAGTAGTTAGGTTTTTCATTTTTTCTAAAAATCCTTCGTAATTTTCTTTTGATTCCTTTATAGTTTTTGATTTTAAAAGGATAATCGGCTTTAAATGCAGTTTATATTTCTCGGCAATTTTTCTGCGATATTGACTTAAAATAACTGCTTGTAAAGCCCTATCAACCGGTTCTAAATCCGCTTGTAAAACCTCTATTTCTTTTGAATATTTATCTAACCTGAATTGCTTTAAATCGTATTGGAAAATAATTTTGTCTTCGTATTTCTGTCGAATATTTTGGTCACCCAAGTCAATTGTGGCTGTAAATTCCAATAGAATATTTTTAATGTCGCTTTCGAGAATCCTCTCAACAGTAGATTCCCAACTTCTTTCCAACTCATCCTCTTTTCTGTTTTTCTTTGTCAATACCTGTAAATGATGTGCTTCGTCAGAGATTAAAACAATTTCTTTATCGCTGAAATCTTCATAAGTTAAAGCATTCTCTCTCGGATAGTTTAAGCGAGCATGTAAACCTTGTATTGTAGTAAAAAGAATATTTATATCTTCGGGACTTACCGCTTCAAAATTTTGAACCTCTTTGACAAAAACTTCTTTTTCGCCAAACTTAATTTTTGGAGCAAAGAGATATTTTTCAGATAAAGTATTTAGAAAATTATCTTTTGTTTTCTCAATAATATTCGTACTATTTACAAAGAATATGAAATTCCGATAACCCTGCTTGTAGAGTTGTAAAATATTGGCGGCCATTATCAAAGTTTTCCCGCTTCCAGTTGCCATATGAAAAAGAAGCTGTGCCGGAAATTGTCTTTTTTGATAACCATTAAAATAAAAATCAAATCGGCCCAACGCTTCTTTTTGATACTCGCGCAATTCAAACTTTGGATTAAGATTTTGGATTATTTCATTATCAATCCGGGAAGTAAAAAAATCTTCTCCAAGTGATTCTTTATTTGCATTAAAAGTTTCGTAAAGCATAATCAATTCTTACCGGTATTTAAGTTATTTGGTTTTATATGTGTAAACATCATAAAACTTGGATCTGAATTTTCTTTATAATTTGGATTTTTATAAATATAGTTAATTTCTATAAAAGGAGATTTAAAATTTTTGTACCATTTAATACCTTTAAATTTACAGACAATTATTGGTTTATTATCTTCAGAGTCATGGTCTCTTATATATTCTATCCACTCAAATGGCACTAAGCCCACAGGAATATTTTCATCGCTAGGCCTTAAAATAAATTGAACCCCATATTCTGGTATTATTGTGTATAATTCAGCGCCCTGCTTATAATATGTTTTATTCGTGGCATCTGTTCGTAATGGGTGATATTTTAAAACATCTGCTAAAATGACACTGGAGTAAATTTTTAATTTTCTGATTTCTGCAGTAATTTCTATTTCATGTTGATATTTTTCTTTAACTGATAATTGCTTTGATAATTTATAAATCCAAAATGCGACAAGAGAACCCACTGCAATCCCAATAAACGCAAATAAATTATCCCAGAAATTGAACATGTAACTAATTTCCATAAAACTCTCTATTTAACTTTTTATCTTCCTCACTCACTCCATACTCCTTGTCCTCAATCTCGCTGTAATTTACATAAAGATGATTCTTATCTAAACACTCAAGCAGAAATCTTTTTTGGTCTTCAATGGATAAATCAGCAAAATCTTTAGCATTTTCATCAACTGTTTTTATATCTACTTTATAACTCAAAAATGCTTTCTCTTTCATTGTCTCCCATAACTTTTTAAGTTCGTCCTTTGTTTTTGCTTTTTGTATTTTTTCAACAAAATTTTCGTTCCATTTCGCCAGTTCTAAATAGACAAAATCACCACCGCCTTTCCAACCAACTGATTTTGAAATGCCAGATTGATCACCATCAATGACATTCTTTAATCTAACAATAGCGTCATTTTCCTCATAGTCAAGTTGTTCTACACCAACATATTGCCGACCCATTTTGTGAGCGACTGCACAGGTTGTACCGGTGCCCGCAAAGAAATCTAAAACAACATCTCCATATTGGGTAGATAATTCTAAGATTCTCTTTATTAATTTTTCGGGTTTTTTGCCCTTTTTTAATTTGACTGCGCCTTCGTTGGCTATTCCTTCCCATGATATATCCGTCCATATATTTGTGACTTGTTCTGATGGTTGTAATTCTTCATCAATATTTTTTAATTTTTTTTGATAAAATGTTATTTGATTCCCCTTATGTATATAGCGAATATCTCCCTTTATTGTTTCAATTTTATATATCTTATCATCTTTTTTTGATAAATCTCGTGCATTAACAGTCTCTTTTCCAGCATCATCATTTATTACGGTATAACGAAATACTTTATCTGGGTTTTTCAGAGAATACTCAGACTTTAATTCTAATATTATTGTATTTAATATTTTTTTATCTAACTCGATACTTTTTAATTTATCTACCTCATGCTTTATTTTTTCATCAATAGATGAGAACTTCCAATTGGTCTCAGTTTCAGATGGGTTTTCTACAACATATTTATAATTAGTGTCATAACTTGTGCCTCGATATATTTTATTAAAAACACTTGCCTTCTTATTCTTAGCATAAATCAGTATATATTCAGAAGTCTCCATAACCCCTTTATTTACGGTTTTGAACCCTGCCGAAGATTTTACTTTTACAGAAACATGATTTACGAAATTTTCTCTACCAAAAACTTCGTCCATCAATACTTTCAAATAAGCTTGTTCATTGTCATCACATTGAGTAAAAATAACTCCGTCGTCCCTCAATAAATCCTTCGCTACTTCTAGTCGGTTCTTCATAAAAGTTAACCAGCTTGAATGGTTAAAAGCATCATTGTATTTAAAACTGTCGTTGCCCGTATTATACGGCGGGTCAATATAAATCAGTTTTACTTTTCCGGCAAAGCGTTTTTTGAGAGAGTGAAGGGCTAAAAGGTTATTGCCTTTGATAATGAGATTGTCTTTAATGTCTCCGTTTTCATTGGTTTTAAATCCATCTAAATTATGCTCGCCGTCCTTATCAATTCGTTTGGCATTAGTAAAAACTTTTGGATCTAAAAGGCGGCTGATTTCATCCGGTGCTAAAATCTCATTCCAGAAAATCTCATCTCGTTTTTGATCTTCTTTGGTCATCCCACCTTCAAGCACACAATCCTTGTACGGCCATGAAAGCACAACCTCTTTTTTCTGACTAATAAATTCTCCGTCACCATCAATCAAACCTATTTTATTTTTGAAAGCCGTATAGCTATCAGGCAAAAACTGTTTGTTGGAAACAAACTTAATGAATTTATCTTTGTCAAAAATAAGGATTTTATCTACCTCAATAAAAAATACTTCTTTCATCTTTTCATCCGACAAAAGAAGTTTAATAAGGTCTTTATCCAATTTTAAAGCAAGTTCAATAACCTTATTCTTAAAAAACTCACCTTCGCTCACAAGCCGTTCGTCTTTTTGGAGCAAGTTTTTTAAATTATCTAACAAGTTTTGCATAGTTTAATACTTCTGAGTTATGAAAAATTTCATCGAAAATATTAAAAATCGATTCCATACTGAGAACTTTTTTGAACACTTCTACAAGTTTTTGTCTTCAAAATATTTTTATCAATAGTTGATAGTATAAAACGTAGGGGATTTCGTAGCAGTTTCATATTCAACCGTTGCGAAACTAACCAGTGAGAACTGTACTTTGTAAATTACTTACCCCCCAATATTTTATACTGCATGTTAGTGGCTTTCGTTTTCTATTTTACTAATCAGTTTTAGTCATACTATCAATCAAGTTTGTTATATATAAATTAAGCCAATTATCAATACTTTCTTTGAGTCCCTTTTGAAATAAAAAGAAATTTTTCCTCATTGCTTTATATTTTAAACCCCTATTGGGAATGAATAAGTTGAATTAAAGTTATTAAATGCAACTTTTGTGTTCAGCAAATTTAATAATAAAAATTCGTCAGTAACGAAAAAACGCATTTTTAACCTATTCAAACTAAAAGTTGCATCGATTTTAAATTGAGGGTGTATATAAATAATCACGTCTTTAAGGCGTTTGTTGTATTTTAAGGCGTTCTAAACCATTGATTCCTTTGAAATGTATCTGTTCACATTGATGAGAAAATCGATTGCAAGAGCTCTGAGGTGGCAAATCGTTCTGATGCGATTGAGAGACACACACCAATTTTGGGATATGTAATTTTTCCTTTATTTCAAATCATTCTGCAAAAGCTTGGCAAAAACCCACAAGTTGTTTTTCAGTTTTGGTCAAACATACCATTTTTTATGTCGCAAATATTTGCGTCCATTTGTAATACTACGATAAATGATTTATAATAAACGAATTAAACATCATTATATAAAGTATAACTTTAGCTTCCATCATTAACATTGTTCAGCCGTAATAAAACCTTATGGTTGCATGCTGTATGCCTGCATTTCTCATCGCCTGAAAATAGGCGGGAATAAAATCATTCATATCAACCCAACTTTTCTCAAGCAAATGAAGTATCCAATCATCGTTACGTAATCGGTTTGCCCCAATCAAGTAGCCATTTTGTTTGTGTTCGAGGGTGCCATCTGGATAAACCAGCCAGCCGCCAAACTGATTGTGTCCGGAAATTGGTTTTGATAAATCAATGATGCCATTCTGCCAATTAAAATCTTTTTCCATTTCAGTAAGTTTTATAGGTGTTTTAAAAATATTCTTTTACGCCTTTTATGCCGGTAGGAGCTTCGTCTCGAAAGTTAGTAATACAATCGTCCACCCAGAACGAGATGTCGCCTACAACGCCTTCTCGATTCTTCGCAACACGTATAAATCCCTCGTTCTTGTCGGCATCGTTAGAGTAATAACTATCCCGATGAATGAACAGAACGGCATCTGCATCTTGTTCTATTGCTCCACTGTCTCTTAAATCCGCCAATATTGGCCTTCTATCGGCTCTATTTTCCACATTTCTATTCAGCTGGGAAAGCAATACAACGGGGACGTCCAAATCTTTCGCCATAATCTTAACTTGACGTGAAATTGCAGCTACCTCATCGTTTGTTGATTTGCCTTTCATTTGCGTCATATCTATGAGTTGCAAATAGTCAATCATAACGATATCGCATTTGCCCTGTCTTTTAAATTTCTTTGCCTGCGCTCTTATTTGCTGGATTGAAATTGAAGCTGTATCATTTATCGATATCGGTAATTTTGACAAGCGCTCTAAAGATTCCCCCATGTTTATAAATTCTTCCGGTGTCAATCTACCGGTTTTATAGTCCTCTGAATTGATTCCACTGTCTGCAATCACCATTCGGTCGACCATTGAACGTTTGGTCATTTCGAGTGAGAAAATAAGTACGTTATTCCCTCTTTCTGCGGTTCGTCTGGCAATGTTAAGCATGAACGCCGTCTTTCCCATACCCGGCCTTGCGGCAAGAATATATACCGCTCCCTTTTGAAACCCGTGTAAAACATTGTCCAATTTTCTCAATCCTGTATGTATTCCAATTGGCTCTCCTTGCTCCTTTCTCTCTGCACGGGTTTTATAGTCATTGTATGCTTCGACTGCCACTTTCCCGATGGATTCTGTTAAGCCTGTATCGGAAACATTCGAAAGTGTTTCAATTGCGTAAACGTGGCCATCTATCAAATCCGCCACATCGATACTTATGTCATTCGCTTCTGCCAATGATTTGGCACAATTCAACATGAATTTTCTCCGCAAATAATCCTGATAGACTATCCGTGCATGAATTTGAATATGCGCCGCCGACGTTACTGCATCGGATAAATTGACCAACTCCATCATATCGAAGTTTTTTCCCCCCTTTCTCATTGCCTCCGAAACAGTAATCAAATCAACTTCCGAATGAGCCTCAACGGATAAAATAGCTCTATAGGTTTCACTCAGAAATTCGTCATAGAACATTTCTGGCTTTAAAAAGTCAATAACTTCATACAATGCCGTTTTTTCCAGCAGCAGCGCCGCTATGGTTGCCTTTTCCGCTTCATCGTTATGCGGTAAAATAAGAGTATCAGCCAAGTTGTTCATATTTCCTTGTTGTGATTTCTGTTTTTCCATTTTTGTTGAATGATTTTTCGTTTCTTGCCCAATTGGCTAATCGCCGTGATATATCCCAAGTCTTTTCCATTTCATAGCGAAGTTTGGTTTTTGATTTATTTGGCTCTGTCCAATATTGAAAAAAGTTTTGACAAGTTTCCTCACCGTATTTCTCTATAAAAGGCTCAATGGTTTTTTGAAACTCCATTTCTTTTTTATGTATTTTTTCTTTTATAATATCAATATCATTATCATTATCGGTATTTTTCGTATTACGATTTTTACGACCGTATACGACCGTATTCGTTTGTTTCTCTTTTTTCCATCGCTTATTGATGTTTTCCCTATTCTTTGCGCAAATAGTTTCGTATTTTGCTAAATCACGTTTTAGCTGCAATCTTATGGGTTCGAATATAATTTTCAGAAATCTATCATTGTCATCAAATATGGGATTTCGGTCATTAACATAGGCAAATAGGTGCTTAACAACTTTCCCTGCTTCCTCATCGGTAAGCAAATCGAAAATCTCTCCCCAATCGCAATATGCAATAAAAGATTTTTTATTTTCTGCCATAGCCTTGCGGTTTTTCGGGTGTTATCCAATAACGTTTAAATCGCACGTCTTCATAAGTTATCCACTCGTCCTCTACATTGAGGTCTTTGTTCTGAAGTTCTCGGATATAACTTCGTGGATCGCTGAAATGAAGCACAATTGAAATATCTGCTGCGGAATATTTCCCTGTGGAGAGTAATTTTGCAACTTTCCTTTGTCGGTTAGAAAGATTTTCAGTATCTTTGTTCTGCATTACTAAAGATACTTCGCCTCGTATTTGCTCCGGCATCGCGGGGCGTTCTTTTTTTGTCTCCATCATTTATTCCCTCCCATTCCTGCTAAATAGTTGTCTGCAGCTTCCTCAAGCTCATCAATTGAGGTAACCTTATTTTGTTTCATCCAATCTTCGATTTCTTTTCGATCGAAGTAAATTTGCTTTCCGTTTGGTTTATAATGCGGAATTTTTTTGTAACAAGTCAATTTGTATAAGTGCGACTTACTTAGTCCGGTGAGGACGGCAACGTCTTCAAGTGTTAAGACGTTTTTAGCTGCTAATTGTGTGTTTCGCTCTATTCGGTCTAACTGGTTTAAAATATTTTTGTTCATTTTTTGTAATGTTTTTTTGTTCAACATTAGGCTTGTACTTCGCCTATTGTGTGAATTCACATTGCAAAGATGGACAAGTTTAGAAATGAAAAATAGAGTGATTTAATGTACATTATAATGCACATTAAATCACATTAAAAAAGCACCCTTATTAATTTGAGTGCTTTCTTATATTAATAGTCCGGTAAATTTTTTCTTAATATCCATTTAATCAGATGATTATATTCTATATTTTGAAAAGCGAATTCAGTACTAATAATCAAATAGTTATAAGTAACCTTTCTGAAAAAATACCGGACTGTTGTTATATGTTATTCCGCAAAAAACTCTTCAAGTCCCCTTTCCCATTTTGGAGGCTTCTTGGCATTGTATATTTGATATAATGCGCTACCTAACCGAGTGATATTAAATAATTTGTTGAGCGAAGTTTCTGGAAGTTTTTCTATATTGTTCGGGCAAAATACATTATTACAAAAATATGCAAGGCTAACTTTCGATCCATTATCATACAACCACCTGTACCCATTCTCAGTTTTTTCCATATATTTGCATTCAATCGCCTTAGTAAAATATTTTCTTGCTCTTTCGGTGTTTAATTCTTCTGGGAGCAACATTGTTTCTTCATTACTTTCTTTAACCGGTTTGGGCAATTCCTGGATGTATTCTTTTTTCCGTTCGATATCGGCAATATAATCATTTATCCATTCATCAAACCTGATTTTTAGCTCTTTATCTTCTACTCCACTATCAATATCCGTTTTCCACTGTATCAAACGAAGGATCTTTTCGTCTAAGTCGTCTATTTCGTCGACTTCTTTTTGAATTTCCTGCAATGTTATACTACATAATTTTTCATTAAAGATGGTTTTAAGCTCTCCTTCATATTTTGTGTTTTTACTATTTTTCCCCCACTTTATCAAGCATCTGCACTTTTCGGTTGAGTCGTTTATTGCTTCTATTTCTTTTCGGACTTCATCGATATCAAACTTAATTGCATACTTAATCTTCTCATCGTTAGGAACGCAGGGTAGGACAACACATTTAGCTTCCCTGTTTACCTCGCTTGCCAGGAAATAGTACAGATATCCAAAGCTGTGCTTGTCGTCCATGATAACCTCTAAAAGTGCCTTTCTGAATGCTCTTGCTTCGTTAGGTGCAATCGCACCCGGTGGCAACTTGAAGTCGGGAAACCTCCTGTAATGCGTGCGTAGCTCCCAGTCCCGCTTGCCTGCACGCCACTCTTCATATGTCCAATCGTTTTCCAGATGCTTATTGAAATAAGCATCTGTTTTGCTTCTGTTGTCCCTTAAAGGGACTAAATCGTCGATCACCTCCTTTAATTTGCTTCTGAACTTCTCATCAGCACGTTCAATGTTTTCGTATACTTTCATGTCGTTATATTTTAATTGTTAATAATGCTCAGAACAAAATTTTTTGCTTTCTGTTTTTCCCTGTTTACAATACCCTCTATATTAAAGTTTTAAATATCTATTTATCAATTGCTGAATTCAAACTATTCAAATATTCCGTTCTGTTTGTCTACTGCCTGACGTTGGGCTTCATCGACGATTTGGGCGTAAATCTGTGTAGTGGCTATCTTGGAATGTCCCAATAGTTTGGAAACAACAGCTATCGGCGTTCCTAAACTTAAATTAAGGGTAGCTGCTGTGTGTCGTGCGCAATGAAATGTGATATTCTTGGTTATTCCTGCACTCTTTACCCACTCGGATAGAATAGGATTGACAATTTCATTTTTAGACAGCTTAAATATCCTGTCAGTAGGTTGTTCATCATCCAGTCTTGGTGCAAATTTCATTGCTTCATCGCTAACCTGTACTACTATTTCTTTACCTCCCTTTTTCATTTTAAATCTCAATTCATTTCCACCCGAATTGTTTTTATTGAAGTTTTCCCAAGTTATTCGGGAAACATCAGAAAATCTCAACCCCGTTAAGCAGCAAAACAAAAATGCGTTTTTCACATCAATATTTTTACAGTCGGTTTTGATTAATTGTTTGACTTCCTCAATCGTCAAATATTCACGTGTTCCTGCTTTTGCTTTTGGCTTATCGTCATTATCGATGTAGTCCATCGGGTTTTCAGGTATGATTTTTTCTCTCACTGCCTGTTTTAATGCAGTGTTTAACTTTTTGTATAGCTTGTTTTTAGTGTTTTGAGATAAATAAGGATTTTTTTTGGTCTTATGCAGGTTTTGATTCTTGGCTGTTTCCAAGTATTCTATAAAACCCTTT
>Ga0265293_10010976_pt1 | contig 12489 bp, 14 predicted proteins | sample Munlanlewell138R_FD_192505 | JGI IMG/M metagenome (GOLD analysis project Ga0265293, IMG submission 192505) | Leachate microbial communities from a municipal landfill in Southern Ontario, Canada - Leachate well 138R | ecosystem: Engineered > Solid waste > Landfill > Unclassified | place: Canada... | reverse complement strand
CAGATGTGCCTTCAGAAAACTCTGTAATTCTAGTAATGTTTGTGGTGATTTCTTCTATCATAGAATTATTTTCACCTGTGGCATTTTTTATTCCTTCTAAGCTTTCTTTGCCAAGGTTCAAGGACTGGATTATAGTTCTAAAATCCTTATTTGTATCGTTTACTACCTTATAGTTTTCATCCATATATTTCATTTCATCTATCATAGTTTCAGAAGTAAGAGCTATTTCATTTTTTAAGGTATGGATTACTTCTTCAATCTTTTTAGATACATTTTCTGTTTCTGCAGCCAATTTACCTACTTCCATGGCTACTATAGAGAAGCCCTTCCCATGCTCTCCTGCCCTAGCTGCTTCTATGGAAGCATTTAAGGAAAGCATCTTAGTTTGATTTGATATGGTATTTATCAAGTCTACTAGAGATACGACTTCATCTGAATAGTCCCTCAGGGCTATTATTTTTTTAGAAATTCCCTCTACCATGTCTTTAGAATTCTTTATCCTTAATTCTATATCATCTATTCTTTGTATTCCTTTTTGTGCTGATGTGATGGAATTAGATATGAACTGGATTTTATCTATTACATCCTTGTCAATGTTTTCCATGGATTGATAAACCTTACTTGCCAATTCATTGGTTTCTTTAAGCATATAGCTTTGGTCTGTTGCGTTACTATCTGCTATTTCTACGGAGGCTGCTATGGTTTCAGACGACTTTAAGCTTTCCTTTGCAAGAAGGCTTAGGTTTTCGCATGAATTGAATATATCTGTAGATATTTCTACCTGGGTCTTTAGATTTTTCCTAATGGTTTCATAAACTTTATAGATTTTTTCTTTAACCTCTTTAGGTATATCTACATTTTCAGTGATAGAAAAGTCTAAATCATTTAAACTTGAGATATGCTTTATGATTTCACTGAGTCTTTTACTGTTTTGATTTTTCATTAGTAATAGTGCTAATACTAACCCAAGTATTAGTACCCCTCCTATTACTAAAACAATAATATCAATATACACCATTTACCCCCCCTAATTCTTTTAATTATTTTTACTTTCTGCATTTCTTATGAAATTCATAAGTCTTTCCGGTGTTACGGGAAGCTCTGTAATCCTTATGCCTATGGCATTATATATTGCATTTAATATGGCAGGTGCTATTGGTATCATCACAGGCTCACCTATTCCCTTGGCACCATAGGGTGCTGTATGTTCTGGATCTTCGATTATGATGTTTTCCACATCTATCATATCCATAGCTGTAGGTATTAAATACTTTGAAAATTTATCGTTTTTCATTCTACCATTTTCAAGATTTAAATCTTCAAAGAGTGCATATCCTAAAGCCATGGCAAATCCACCATCCATCTGCCCTTCTAATAGTTTTGGATTTACTGCTCGACCTGCATCCTGGGCAAAAGTAGCTCTAAGTAGGCTCACCACCCCTGTGTTAGTATCTACTTCCACCTCTACTGCACAGGCGTTAAATGTATAGGGCCAATAGGGTGCTCCTTGGCCAGTCTCTGGATCCATTTCTGTTGTTTGGGCTACGAATTCTCCCTTAGCTTCCAGTATGTTTTCATCTTTATATATTTCACTTAATTTTTCATAGGATATTCTTTTTTGTGGGAAAAAGCTTAATATTACTTCTCCATTTTCAAGTATTAGTCCTGCTGTAGAATTTAGATTAAGCTCTGCTTTAGCTTTTTCAAATAATTGATTTTTCATATTTTCGCAGGCAACCTTTATGGCATTTCCTGTATTATATGTTTGTCTAGTTGCTGCTGCAGTTCCTGAGTCAGGCATCAAAGATGTATCCTCATGGATTAAGTCAATATCCTTGACTTCAAGACCAAGGGTCTCAGCTCCTATTTGAAGCATTGCTGTTTTGGCTCCCTGACCTACCTCTGTGACTCCACAGTATATGCCAATCCTTCCTCCTGGAAGAAGTCTAATGATAGCCCTTGATATATCTGGAAACCCATTGCCATAACCAGTTCCATAAAAAGAAATTCCTACACCTATACCTCGTTTTTTCATTATCTTCTTTCCTCCTTCCATAGTTTGGAGAAGTCAAAACTACTGTCTACTGCTTCAATACATTTGTCCAAGGGAACACTGTCTATTAGAACTTGACCTGTTGCCGTCATGGAGCCTTTTCTAAATATATTTTTCATCCTAAATTCAATAGGGTCCATGCCTAATTTTTCTGCCAACATATCCATTTGTTGTTCATGAGCTATAGGTACTTGAGTAGCACCAAATCCTCTCATGGCTCCTGTAAATGGATTGTTTGTATAGACTGCATAGGTATCTACTTTTACATTTGGTATTATATAGGGTCCAGTGGCATGAACTCCTGCCTTTCTAAGGACATTTATGGCCCAAGAACAATGGGCTCCAGAATCTCCTATGATTTCAGCTTCCATATATTGAAGTATGCCGTTTTCATCTGCTCCAGTTTTATACTTCATTATCATAGGGTGACGCTTTGAGTGGGTTAAAAATGATTCTTCTCTACTGTATATTACCTTTACTGGTTTTTTAAGTACCATGGCTGCTAGGGCTAGATGGATTTGAGGCGATATATCTTCTCTGGCTCCAAAGGCTCCTCCCACTGCAGTATTGATGATTTTCACCTTTTCTTCTGGTAGTCCTAAGTTTATGGCTACTTCTTCCCTATCATAATGAGGGTATTGGGTTGCTAAGGCTACTACTACTGTGCCATCTTCTTCTAAATATCCAAGTCCTGCTTCTGGTTGCAAGAAGGCGTGCTCTACCATAGGTGATTTATATATGTTTTCTACTATGAATTTTGATTTTCTCTTTCCTTCTTCCATATCTCCATGCCTTAATTTATAATGAAATATAATATTGGAATCTCCATGGACCTTAGGCGAGTCTTCTTTCATGGCTTCTACAGGATCAAATACAGCAGGGATTTCTTCATAATGTATTTTCACCTTATTATAGCCTTCTTCACAGGCCCTTTTACTCTCTCCCACTATAAAAGCTATGGGTTCTCCTATTCTAATGACCTTTTCACTGGCAAATACTTCATGGTCCTTAAATACTACTCCATGGATGTTTTTATTTGGCACATCTTTATATGTGAAGACCTTAACTACTCCATCTACTTTTTCTGCTTCACTAATATCTATTTTAATATATGCATGAGGTTTTGTTGACCTTAAAGTCTTCCCATAAAGCATATCATCTAAATATATATCTTGGGGATATAGAGCCTGTCCTGTTACCTTTGAATAGGCATCTACCCTAATAATACTTTTGCCTACTACATTTAGTTTCATCTCTATTCCTCCTCCATATATTTTATTGCTTTTTCAGTTGCATCTAGCATCTTATTGTATCCTGTACATCTACATAGGTTCCCTGATATGCCTTCCCTGATTTCATCTTTATTTGGATGTGGGTTTTTATCTAATAGGGCTTTTGTAGATAGAACCATGCCTGGTATACAAAAACCGCATTGAACTGCTCCGGCGTCTATATATGCTTGTTGTATTGGATGCAATTTCCCATTTCTCTCCATGCCTTCTATGGTCAAGATGTTTGACCCCTCTGCTTGAAAGGCCATTACAAGACAGGAATTCACAGTCTCTCCATCCATGATAACAGTACAAGCACCACATTCCCCTTCTCCACAGCCTTCTTTAGTGCCTATGAGGCCCAGCTCATCTCTCAATAAATCTATGAGTCTCATGTTTTCATCTAAGTTTACTTCATAAAGCTTTCCATTTACTGTTAGACTTATTTTCTTCATGCTTTCACCTCATTTTCAAATGCAATAGCTGCTTCTAGGGTTTCCCTTAGTATACTAAATATGGCTACTCTTTTATATGGTAAGGTAGACCTACCTTTCAATCTTTCATCCATAGAGACCTTTAATGTTTCTATGGCACTTTCTATAGTATTTTCATCTAGTTTTTTGTGAAGTAAATATTTTTCGACTTCTGCTTCTCTCATTGGATATTTCCCCAATGCTCCACTGGCTACTCTGACATTTTGAATTTTTCCATTATCTAGCTCTACAAAAGTAGATATGGTAAGCCTTGATATGGCTAAGGCCTTTCTAAGACCTAGTTTAGAAAATGTAAGGATTTGATCTTTTTCTAGTCTTTTAAATTTCACTTGAGTCAAAAGCTCATTTTCTTTTATGGGAGCATAGTAATAGTCTTCTAAGGGTATCTCCCTCTTGCCCTCTTTACTCTCAAGAGTAACTATTGCTCCTAGAGCTATCAGTGGAGGCACTGAGTCTGCAGCAGCAGATCCATTGGCAATATTCCCTCCTATGGTACCCTTATTCCTTATTTGGGGAGAGCCTACCATTTTACAAGCCTTGTATAGTCCATGCATATTGCCTTGAAATAAGTTAGACTCTACTATTTGGGTAAATGTCACTCCTCCGCCTATGGTAATATATTCTCCATTTTGGTAGATTTTTTTAAGTTCTTCTATTTTACTAATATCTATTAACACCTTAGGTGATATTTTCTCATTTTTTAAGGCTATGACAATATCAGTTCCGCCTCCTATTATTTTTGCCTCATTGCCATATTCATGAAGTAGCTCTATTACTTCTTCAATACTGCTTCCATTATATACTTGGTTTAAAGTCATATTTACACCCCTTACTAGGTTCTTGTGTTTAAAAAGCCGCCTCCGTATAGAGGCGGCTTAAGATTACATAAATATGGTTTTTGCAACAAAGAGTACTGCTAGTACATACATTATTGGAGATACATCCTTGCTCTTTCCAGCTAATACTTTTAATATTACATAGGAAACCATACCAAATACAATACCTTCAGCTATACTGTATGCGAAAGGCATCATAACTATTGTTAAGAATGCTGGGATTGCTTCTGTAAAATCATCTAAGTCTATTTCTTTTATTGGACTCATCATGAAAAGACCTACTAGTATTAGTGCTGGTGCAGTAGCTGCTCCTGGAATCATTCCAAACAATGGTGAAAGCACTAAAGCCAATGCAAACATTATTCCTGTAGTTAAAGCAGTAAGACCTGTTCTACCACCTTCAGCTACACCTGCTGCTGACTCAACATAAGTAGTTACAGTTGATGTACCTAAGCAGGCTCCTGCTACAGTACCTACAGCATCTGCCAATAATGCCTGTTTTACCTTAGGTAATTGCCCATCTTTATCAAGCATTCCAGCCTTGGAAGAAACGCCTATTAAAGTTCCAACTGTATCAAACACATCAACAAATAGGAAGGTAAATACTACTATAAGCATATCAAATGTAAATATATTGCCCCATTCAAATTTAAGTGCTACTTCACTTAATGATGGAGGTGCTGAGAATATTCCTAAGAAATCTCCATTTACTGGATAGCTAACTCCCATTGGTATACCTATGATTGTAGTAGCTATAATACCAAAGAATAATGCTCCTTTAACCTTTTTAGCCAATAGTACGCCTGTTATAACTAATCCTATTAGAGCTAATAATGGTGCTCCACTAGTTAAGTCTCCTAAGCTAACTATTGTTCCACCTTCTGCTATTACGATTCCTGCGTTTACAAAACCGATTAAAGCTATAAATAGACCTATACCTACTGATACTGCTTTCTTTAGATTCATCGGGATTGAGTTAAAGATTGCTTCCCTTACATTAAAGAATGATAACAATATAAATATAATCCCTTCTATAAATACGGCAGTTAAAGCAAATTGCCATGTATGTCCCATACCAAATACTACGGCATAAGTAAAGAATGCATTAAGTCCCATGCCTGGTGCCAGTGCAAAAGGATAGTTGGCCATAAAAGCCATCATTAAGCAAGCTATAGCTGATGATAAGGCTGTTGCTGTGAAAACCCCACCTAAATCCATACCTGTTTCTGATAACATACCTGGATTTACTGCCAAGATATAAGCCATGGTCATAAAGGTGGTAATACCTGCTAAAATTTCAGTTTTTACATCTGTATTGTGTTCTTTTAGCTTAAATTGTTTTTCAAAAAATCCAACATTTGAAGCTTTTTCACTAGACATAATACTCCTCCTTATTGCTTATTTTTTTTTAAAAAACTGTCCTCCTTTCTTATTAATATATATTTAGTAATCAAACTAAATTCCTATTTAATAACTGGAGGTAAAATCTTAAAGTTGTTTACATCTATAAGTCCCTTATCAGTTATTTTCCACTCTGGGCTAGTGGATAGGGCTAAGAATGATAAATGCATCAGTGGGGCATGAATTTTACATCCTAGGTCCTGAGTTATTATTCTTTCAAGCTCAGCTATTTTTTCGCTTGCTTGGTGTCCATCTAATTCATCTGTAATAAGTCCACCAACAGGCAGTCTCATTTCAGATAGTATTCTTCCTTTATTGGCAATGGCTATACCGCCACCCATTTCAATAACTGCATTTACAGCTATGGTCATATCCCTAATATTGGTTCCAACAACTAATATATTGTGGGTATCATGAGCTACAGATTCAGCAAAGGCTCCTTCCCTCATGCCAAATCCCTTTACAAAGGCTTTTCCTATATTGTTGGTACGATTGTATCTCTCTACACAGGCTATGGCCAAGGTATCCTTTGATACATCTGGTTGAACTACTCTATTGCTCACTCTTAGAGTATCTTCTGATTTCCCTGTAAGGTTTTGATCAGGTATGACCTCTATGCATCTTACCCTAGCTGTAGAGCCTTCAGCTTCTACTTCCAAGTCTCTATCGGTAATAGGTGGTATCTTAACAGAGTTTTTAACCTCATTAGGGTATATATATCTAGGTAGGTCTATTAAAAGTTCCCCCTGTGTCGCTACCAATTTACCTTTTAAAAATACTCCTGCTATGGTCATTTCATTTATATCATCTATTATTGCAATATCAGCCTGTTTTCCTGGAGATAGTACTCCCACATGGTCAAAACCAAAATATGTGGCTGGATTAATGGTAACCATTTGAATTGCTTCTGCTGGACTTACTCCCTGCTTAATAGTTCTTCTAACTATTTCGTTCATATGTCCCACAGTTTCTAAATCTGCTGCCACCATATCGTCTGTAGCCAGTATACATCTTCTAGAATCCATACCCTCTTCAGTTACTGCTCTAATACATTCTGCCATATTCTTCTGAGTAGAGCCTTCCCTCATGAATAGGTATACTCCTTGGCGAAGTTTCTCCATTGCTTCTTCCTTCGTAGTAGTCTCGTGACAAGAACATTTTCCAGCAGCTGCAATTATATGGGCTGCCAATTCTTTGCCAAATAATTCTGGAGCATTGCCATCTACTACCATATTTCTAGATCTTGCATACATTGTTGAAGTAAGTAGGTCTGTGATTACTTCTGGAGTGTTTCTATATACATGCTTTGCGTTACTAAAACCTTGTAATTCACCTATACCAATGATATTTTTATAGTTTAGTAAGTCTTCCATATCCTTGGAGCTAACATCATATCCTGCTGTTTCTAAGTCAGGACAATCTGGAGTAAGTGAAGGTACTACTAGATATACATTTGATGGCACATGATCTATTTCATCTGCTATGGCCTTCATCCCTACTGGTCCAAGGGCATTCCCTATTTCATGGGGGTCTGCTACCAAGGTAGTAGTTCCTGATGGTATTGAAAGTCTTGAAAACTCTGTGACCGTAAGCATACTAGATTCAAAATGCATATGGGAATCTATAAATCCAGGGGATAGGTATTTTCCGCTTACATTAATAACTGTAGTATCAGGTCCAATTAAATCTCTACAATCTCCTACTAGTAGAATATATTTATGTTTAATTGCAATATCTGCAGTATATATTTCTCTAGTGATTACATTGACTACTTGCCCCCCTACAAGGACTGTGTCTGCAAATTCCTTGCTACCCATTAGAGCATCTATGGAAGATCTATATTCCATTGCCATCTTTAAGTACTTAGTGTCTTTCAAGCTAACTTCCTCCCTTCTAAAAAAATCTGCAAATCAAACAAAAATGACCGTCTCTCTGTTTGATTATCTTTCTATATCTATTTCATCAATTATTCCTACTATGGCTGCATCTATGGGTGCATCCATTTTTCTAGCAGCAATCCTACTGGCAGTTCCAGTGGTAAAGGCTACCAGTTCACCTATGCCTGCACCTACAGTATCTACGGCAATAAGTGGATCACCCTTTGGTTTTAAATCTAAATCGAGAGGCTGTGTGATCATTAGTTTAGAGCCTATTAGTTTTTCGTCTTTCCTTGTTGCAACTATTGTTCCTATTACTTTACCAATTCGCAAGTCTAGCCCCCCTTACTTTATTTCAATATTTATATTCATTTCTCCTGCTTTGTCTTTAGCCAAGGGTGTCACAATAGTACCCTTTGGCAAAACCAGCCTGTGATTTGGAGAAAGGCTCAATATATCTTTTTCTGTTATTACTTTTTTATTTTCCATATTTGTTGCTTCTTTTTTTGAACCATCTTCATGGGTTTGATTTTCCAGTACAACTTTTTCTAGATAGTCAGCATCATTAATTTCAATGACCCCCATCTTCTTAACATTGTTTATATACATTTCAGCTATATTGAGTATTTCCTTGTTCTTAGTTTCTTCGCCTAAGTAATTCCTCACTGAGGTAAAGTCCAGGTATACTTTTTTACCTTGATAAATAAAGGTCCATATAAGGTTTGGCACGAAGCTGTCTATCATCCCTAGGGATACCTTACTAAGAGTATTCATGGTGATATTTGGCCCTATTATCAAGGAATGGTCTTTAGCTATATTTTGAAGTTTAAATATATCTGCTTCTTTATATACATTTTCTGGAGTTAAAAGGTTTATAATCTTTTCTGTATCCAATAGACCTTCTGCCATAAAAGAGAAGGCAAGGGATGTTTTCATGCCCTTGTTTTTAAGTTCTTTAATTAGGTTTAACTTTTTATCTAATCTAATATTAGAACCATTGAATACTACTAAAGCCTTTTCTCCCTTTGTTGAAATACTTCCCCCTAGAAGCCTCTTAGAAATATCCTCCAACACATTTGAAGTTATCTTTGTTTTCATCTAAAACACTCCAATTAGCTTATTCGTATTGCTTTAAGATAACCCTTTCAACTTCTGAATGCGGTCTTGGTATTACATGAACTGAATGAAGCTCTCCTACTGCTCTTGCTGCCTCTGCACCAGCATCTACTGCTGCCTTAACTGCCCCAACATCTCCCCTAACCATAACAGTTACAAGACCGAAGCCTATCTTTTCATATCCTATTAATGTTACATTTGCTGCCTTAACCATGGCATCTGCTGCCTCAACACTACCTACTAATCCTTTAGTTTCAACTAATCCTAATGCTTGACTCATCATTATTCCTCCTTAAATTTAAATTCAGTAAATAACTAAGAACTATTCACTATTTTCTATTTCTTTTTTTCTACCTTCTGCTTTGCAGCAGGTTCTGATTTTACTTCTTCTTTTTTATTTAGATTTTTAGCAAACTTGGCTATTAATGCATCTACTTCTTCATGGGGTCTTGGTATTACATGGGAAGCGAAAATAGTGCCTACCCTATTTCCAGCTACTACTCCTGCCTCTACTGCAGCTTTAACTGCAGCCACTTCTCCTGCTATTTGAATGTTTACACCTACTGCCTTTCCTACTCCTATGATTTTTTCGACTCCAACTAAGGTTACATCTGCTGCCTTTGATGCTGCATCTAAAGCTGTAACTGCAGTAGTAAGTCCCAAGGCTTCTATAAGACCTAATGCTTTACTCATTTAACCACCTCCGTCTTTGTTAACGGTTATTTTTAATTCTATCTGCTGCTTCTTCTAGGGTTATGGCTTTATTAGCCTTTGTCACTTCAACTACTTCTCTTTCACCCTTTATAATATCTAGTATTAAATCCTTTTCACTATAATCTAGATTGGATTGTCTACTATCTACTTTGGGACTAATCCTAGGAGAGATAATTGGCTTACTATCCTTTATTAGGTTTCCCATTGCAACTCTAGATAATGGGTTGGCCATAATCATTCACCACCATTAAAATATTTTGTCCACTTCATCGTGAGGTCTTGGAATCACATTAGCTGAAACTACTTCTGCCACCTCTCCAGCTCGTTCCTTTGCTGCTTCTACTGCTGCCATTACAGCTGCCACTTCTCCAGTAACTGTAACGGATACTAGACCTGAACCTACGATTTGAAAGTCCATGACACTCACATTTGCAGCCTTTAGCATAGCATCTGCTGCCTCAATTGCTGCTACTAGGGACCTGGTTTCAACCATTCCTATTGCTTCTTTCACATTACCACCCTCTCTATTTTAAATATTTTGAAGGTCTTTAAATATTTGGAAAATACTTCTTTAAGTCTATTTTATCATATCCTGGTATAATTGCTCTATGGAATTTTTGCTTTTCGTCATTTAAAGGTTTAGTAGCGTCTATTCCAACTTTGTCTGTTACTCCTCTTAAATCATGGGATGGCTCTAGTGAAGAACCTAAAGCTCCTTCTACTATTGTAAAGTCCATGGACGCTTGGGCCCTGGTAGTTATAGCCCATTCAACATCTTGAAGATCAAATATATCAACATCATCGTCCACTATGACTACATGTTTTAAGTCCTTATTAAGTCCTAGGGCTGCCAATATGGCAGTTTTGCCATCTCCTTCTTTTCTTTTTCTAATGGATATAAAGGCATTGAACCTATATCCTCCACCTTCTGTCACATATACATCTACCACATCTAATTGATTTTTAAGGTGATAATATAATTCCATTTCCCTAATCAAACCATTGGATACATGTTCTTCTCTACAAGGAAAGGCCGTTTGATAAATAGGGTTATTCCTATGGAGAATTGTATCTACCTCTATGATTGGGTGGGGAGCCACATGTCCATAATATCCCATCAATTCACCAAAAGGTCCTTCTATCTCTCTTTTCCCCGGTACAATCCTTCCTTCTAGGACTATTTCAGCATGGGCCGGTACTAAAATATCTACCGTTTCACATTTTACAAGTTCTAGGGGTTCTCCCCTTAGTCTGGAATCTATTTCATACTTATCTACACCATAGGTAGCAGAACTTATTTGTGATGCCATTAAAAATGGTGCATCATAGCCAAATACTACGGCAACCTCCAAGGGCCTTCCTTGTTTTTCCAATTTCAAGAAGTCATTAGTAAGCTTTGGAGAAGCTATTAATGCAGAAATCTGGTTTCCACCGTTTACTTGAAGTCTTCTAATGGATGTAAAGTATTTGCCTGTATCAGGGTCCTTTACCACTAATACTCCTGCTGTTATAAAGGTTGAGGAGTCTTTTTCTTGAAATTTATTTATAGGTAGTATTTTTTGTATGTCTATGTTTCTTTTTATAACATTTTCCTTTATTGGTCCATCCTTTACAACTTTATAAGGCATTGGATTTACTATTGATTCCATGAATTTTTCTATCCTATTTTCATGGTTAATATTTAATAAATCATATATGATTTCCCGATCTCCATAAAGTCCTCCAACTGAAGCCATGGAATAGCCCTTTACCTTGTTAAATAACATAGGTCTTTTATTGTTCAGTTGTTTAAGTACAGCTCCCATTTCATAAACATGGTCTACTTCTTTATTGGATTCTAATAGTATGTTGTTTCTTCTCAATTTTTCTAGGGTAGTTCTAAGCATATTTTCCCTCCTTTCTACTCTCCAGTCCATCTATTGACTAGATTGTTTTCTATGCCCATCATGTCTAATAATCTTCCAGTCATATTAAATACAATATCTTCTATGGTTTGTGGATGGTTATAAAATCCAGGACTAAGTGGGAATATGGTGACCCCCATCTTAGATAGCTTAAGCATGTTTTCTAAATGTATGGGACTTAAGGGTGTTTCCCTAGGTACCAATATGAGATCTCGTCTTTCTTTTATGGTTACATCACAGGCCCTAGCTATTAGGGAATCAGAAAAGCCACAGGCAACAGATGATAGGGTTTTCATCGAACAAGGAAGCACTATCATCTTATCCACCTTAAAGGAGCCACTGGCTATGGGAGCAGCAAAATTTTTATTGTCGTGATAGTAGGTGGCCATAGACTTTAACTCTTCTAAAGTCATTCCACACTCATGGTTTGTCACATATTCACCCATGGTGGAAACTACTAGATGGGTTTCTATATTTAGTTCTTTTAATGCCTTTAGGAGGGAAATAGCATAAATAGATCCACTACCTCCTGATATTCCTACCACTATCTTCATCCTGTTTCCTCTCTTTCTATGTATTGGGACAGGGGTCGGGGGCCCAGGACTACTGTCCCCCTTGGGTTTGTTTCCACCAGCCCCTACAATTATTTTACTTTGTTTTCTGGGTCTCCGCCGCCTACCCATGGATCTATACCTTTTTCCCAAGCATCTTTGTACTCTTCAAAAGTCATTAGCTTAGTAAAGATACTTAAATCAACTAGCCCTGCTTCATGCATTTCATCAGTTTTTGAATGAATAGCATCTGTCATTGAAATAACTTTGTA
>Ga0265293_10010974_pt1 | contig 12491 bp, 11 predicted proteins | sample Munlanlewell138R_FD_192505 | JGI IMG/M metagenome (GOLD analysis project Ga0265293, IMG submission 192505) | Leachate microbial communities from a municipal landfill in Southern Ontario, Canada - Leachate well 138R | ecosystem: Engineered > Solid waste > Landfill > Unclassified | place: Canada... | reverse complement strand
GCGGACACGCTCATGGCGGTGCGAACCATCCGCCCGCTGCACGGCCACGCGTTGAGCTACCTGCTGGCCGAGCCGCACGGGCGCGAAGCCGCGCTGGTCGATCCACAGTCCTGCGACCTGCCGCTGATCCACGCCCTGCTGGGCGAACACCGCCTGTCGCTGCGCTGGGTGTTGCGCACGCATGCCCACGACGCGCAGCAGCCCGCGGAACTGCCAACGCTGCGCGGGCTGGACGCGCCCGTGGTGCAAGGCGGCGGCGCCCCGCCGGTGCACGTGCCCGACGAGGGCGGGCGGCTGCCGCTGGGGCAGGGCGCCATCCGCGTGCTGCGCACACCTGGCCACACCCCCGATGGCCTGAGCTTTGCCTGGGAAGACCGGCTGTTCTGCGGCTGTCTGCTGGACGTGGGAGGCTGCGCCTGGCAGTGCGGGCCGGCCGATCCGGCGCTGCTGTGGGACAGTGTCACGGCGAAGATCTTCACCTTGCCGGACGACACGCTGATTTACTCTGGGCAGTATCATCATCGCTGCAGCATCAGCACGGTGCACGACCAGCGGCGCTGGCATCCGTACTTTGCCCGGTGTTCGCGCGACGCCTATCTGGCCCGCCTTGCGGCGCGGGCCGGCCGTGCCCGACGCCCACCGGCCTAGCCCGACCCTACCTTCATCACCCCAGACCCTTGCCGACATGAAATCACTGCACTTCCAGGAAAAGTACCCCATCACCGTGGTGGACATCGCCAAGTCCGAGACGCGCTACGACAGCGTCGCCGCCATTGCCGGCTACTTCAAGGACTGCATCGCGAAGACGCCGCGCGTGAGCTACATCGGCGAGTTCGACCACCTGGCGCACACCCGGGCCATCGGCGGCGAGGTGGCGCCGCAGATCCAGGCGGCCGTCAACGTGCTGTTCTGCTTCGGCCATGCCCTGCCCAACCCGCAGGTGCTGGCGGTGCGCCCGCGCAGCATCGGCATCGCCGACATGGGCGACCACTTCGTCGTCAGCTTCATGGATGCGCCCATGAAGCCGGCCAACGACGCCATGCAGGCCTGGGCCCTGGGCCTGCGCAACGCCTGACGGCCAGCGACGCGGCATCGCGAAGGAGAAACCCATGTGGCGTGTGCTCAACTGGCTGCAGAAGAACCTGGCGTGGAGCATCCCGCTGTCCATGCTGCTCGGGCTGGCCTTCGGCCAGTTGGCCGAACCCGCGTTCCTGCGCGGCGCCATCCTGCCGCTGACTTTTCTGATGGTCTATCCGATGATGGTCACGACCAACGTGCGGGAAATCTTCAAACCCGGCGGCGCGCGCCTGCAGGCCGTCACCCAGGGCATCAACTTCGTGCTCATGCCGGCCATCGGCTACGTCCTGGGCCTGCTGTGCTTCGCAGACCAGCCCATGGTCCGCCTGGCCCTGCTGCTGGCCGCCTTGCTGCCGACCTCGGGCATGACCATCTCCTGGACCGGCTTCGCCAAGGGCAACGTGCCGGCCGCGGTCAAGATGACGGTCATCGGCCTGCTCGCCGGCTCGCTGCTGGCGCCCCTGTACATGAAGCTGCTGCTGGGGGCGGTGGTCGAGATTCCGGTGCTGCAGGTGTTCGGGCAGATCGCGCTCATCGTGTTCCTGCCGCTGGTGCTGGGTACGCTGACCCAGCGCTGGCTGATCGCACGCCACGGCGACGCCCACTTCAACCAGAAGCTCAAGCCCCGGTTTCCGCCCCTGTCCACCCTGGGCGTGCTGGGCATCGTCTTCGTGTCCATGGCGCTGAAGTCGCAGGACATCGTCGCGCGCCCGGCGCAGTTGCCGGGCCTGTTGTGGCCGCTGCTGCTCATGTATGCGCTCAACTTCGCCCTGGCTACCGCCGTCGGCAGGGCCTGGTTCGGGCGCGGCGACGCGATCGCGCTGGTCTATGGCACCGTCATGCGCAACCTCTCGATCGCCCTGGCGATCGCCATGGGCGTGTTCGGCGCGGCCGGCGCCGACGCAGCGTTGCTGATTGCGCTGGCCTACATCGTTCAAGTCCAGGCCGCGGCTTGGTACGTCAAGCTCACCGACCGCCTGTTCGGCCCGCCGCCGCCCGCGGCAAAGCCGGCGCCGGCCAAGGCCGTCTGAAAGGAACACGTATGTCCGATACCCCGTCAACCACTCCCTATGACGCCCTGGGCGGGGCTGGTGGTCTGCACCGTCTGGTGGACCGCTTCTACGAACTCATGGACGAATTGCCCGAAGCCTACGCCGCGCGCCGCCTCCACCCCGAGAGTCTGGCCGGCGCCAACGAGAGCCTGTTCGAGTTTCTCTCGGGCTGGTTCGGCGGTCCCAACCTGTACATCGAGAAGAAGGGCCACCCGCGCCTGCGTATGCGCCATCTGCCTTATTCCATTGGCCCTACGGAACGCGACGAGTGGATGCTGTGCATGCGCACTGCCTTGAACGAGCAGGTGGCCGACGCGCAATTGCGCGACAGCCTGATCAAAGTCTTTGCCGACATGGCCGACCACATGGTCAACACCGATGGCAGAGGCTGCGGGCATGCACATGCCCACGGGACGATGCAAGGCCAGCCCGCATGAGCCTGGTCCCGCTCATGGGCATGTTGACCATTTGTTTATCCGCCTGAACCACTCGGAAACCATGAAACACGCCCTGCTTGCCATTGCTTTTGTCTTGGGCATGTCGTTGCAGGCCCTGGCTGCGCCCGTGCAGCCGGGTCAGCCGCTGCCCTCCCTGCAGTTGAAAAACCAGCACGACCAGGACTGGCGCCTCTCGCCCGACACCCAGTTGGTGATTTTTGCCGCCGGCCGCAAGGCCTCCAACCTGGTGCTGGCCGTGCTGGCGCCGCAGCCCAAGGGCTTCCTGGACGCTCGGCGAGCGGTCTACTTGGCCGATATGAGCAGGATGCCCGGATTCATTACGCGCACCTTCGCACTGCCCTCGTTGCGCGACCAGCCCTTCGAGGTCGGTGTTTCGCTTGACGAGAAGGCGCTGGCCGACTGGCCGCGACAGGAAGATGCCGTCACGCTGATACGCCTTGAACAGGGCAGCGTGGTCAGCCACGGGTACGCCACCACCGAGGTGCAGCTCAAGGCAGCCCTGGGGCTCTGAGAGGCGCAGATCCTTGGAGCCCACGCGGATTAATACCACTCGGGGTATTGATCCGCGTCAAGGACGGTCCGCGAAGAGATTCGGGACACTGGGTCCGTATAGCGTCTGGCAGACCCCACGAGGAGACACAACATGACACAGCCTATGCACCGGGGCCATGACTATCGGGGAGGCCTGCTCCGCGGCATCGCCGGCTTGCTGCTGGTGACCGCCAGTGCCGTGCCCGCGTGGGCCACAAGTCCCGTGCCTGTCGGCGCGAGTTCGGTGCAAGAGGCGTTGGCCAGGGCGCCGGGGCCGGGCAAGTCCACCGCCGACCACAGCAAGTTCAAGGAGCTGCAGGGCCCTTTCAAGAGCGGCTCCGATGTCACCAAGGCCTGCATAGGCTGCCACACCGAGGCGGCCCGGCAGGTGATGACTACCCGCCACTGGACCTGGGAATACACCAACCCCGACACCGGGCAGACGCTGGGCAAGAAGAGCATGCTCAACAGCTTCTGCATCGGCGATCGCTCCAACGAGGCCTTCTGCCAGAGCTGCCATGTGGGCTATGGCTGGAAGGACGACAAGTTCGACTTTCACGACGAGACCAAGGTCGACTGCCTGGTCTGCCACCACACCGGCGGCTACAAGAAGCCCGCCGGCATGGCCGGCGAGGTGCCCACCGAACGCACCGAACTGCCGGCCGGATCCGGCAAGTTCATCGATCCGGTGGACCTGGCCATGGTGGCCCGGCACATCGGCAAGACCAGCGCCGCCACCTGCGGCAGCTGCCATTACTACGGTGGTGGTGGCGATGGCGTCAAGCACGGCGACCTGGATTCCTCGCTGGATCGCGCCACGCCCGCGCTGGATGTGCACATGGCGTCGAAGGCCAAGGGCGGTGCCGGCTTCACCTGCGCCACCTGCCACCAGGCCGACGGCCACCAGATCGCGGGCAGCCGCATCAGCATGACGGCGGCCGATCCGCACGGTCCCATCCTGCGTGGTGACACGGTTCATGCGGGCCGCAATGCAGCGACTTGCCAGAGCTGCCACGGCGACAAGCCCCACAAGCAACCGTCATTGGCCGTGGGTCTGCTCAACAACCACACCAGCAAACTGGCCTGCCAGAGTTGCCACATTCCCAGCTTTGCCCGCGGCGGCATCACCATGGCCGGCGACAATTAGCCTGACCGGTCGACGACAACTATCCTGGCCGGTTGAATCTGCAGCCGGGAAGGTCCGGAAGCGAGGGATAGAGTGCTCTTCTGACGACAGACGTTGGGAGGCGCTCGGTGCCCGGCAAGAAGATCACGGACCAACAAGTGCGCAAATACAAGGAAGCAAGAAGGCAGGCGACGCAGCAGATTGCGGCCGCCCGGATGGGCATCAGCGTGCGCTCGGCGCGACGCATCGAGCAGGCCGACGGGTTGCCGTCGCAGCGCGGGCCGAGGACATGGCGAACGCGCGCCGATCCGCTGGCGGATGTCTGGGGGCAGGAATTGGTGCCCCTGCTCGAGCGCGAGCCCGGGCTGCAGGGCCGCACGCTGCTCGAGGAGTTGCAGCGCCGTCACGGTGAGGTGTTCGGCGATGGGGTGCTGCGCACCCTGCAGCGGCGGATCCGCATGTGGCGCGCCGAGCACGGACATGAGAAGGAGGTGTTCTTCTCGCAAGCCAACCCACCGGGTCGCTTGGCGCTGTCGGACTTCACGGTGTGTGACGAACTCAGGATCACGGTGGGCGGTGAACACTTCGCGCATCGCCTGTACCAGTTCGCGTTGGCCTACTCGGGCTGGCGCCATGCCGAGCTCGTGTGCGGCGGCGAGAGCTTCGCCGCCTTGGCGCAGGGTCTGCAGAATGCCCTGTGGGCCTTGGGCGGGGTGCCCGAAGAACACCGTACCGACAGCCTGTCGGCCGCCTTCAACAACTTGGCCGAAGCGGAAACGCTCACGCGCCGCTACGAAGATCTGTGCCGGCACTATGGCATGCGCCCGAGCCGGAACAATCTCGGCCAGTCGCACGAGAACGGCGCCATCGAATCGCGTCAGGGCAGCCTGAAGGGCGCGCTCGAACAGGCGCTGCTGCTGCGCGGGCACCGCGAGTTCGCCACCGCTGCCGACTATCGGCGTTTCGTCGCAGAGGTCGTCGCACGGCTGAACCGGCGCATCCAGACACGGCTGTCCGAGGAGCGCAGCCAGCTCGCCGCGCTACCGGTGCGCCGGACCAGCGAGTACGAGGAGATCGAAGCACGCGTGACCAAGTTCAGCACCGTCAGCCTGCGCCGCGTGCTCTACAGCGTGCCCTCGCGCCTGATCGGCCATCGGCTCCAGTTTCGCCTCTACCCCGAGCGCGTCGAAGGCTGGCTGGGCGGGGTGTGCGTGTTCGAGAGCGTGCGCGGGACGGTGCCGGCGGGCAAGCAGCGCGGCAAGCAGGTCGATTACCGGCACCTGCTGCCCGCGCTCAAGCGCAAACCCGGTGCCTTTGCCCGTTGGGCGCTGCGCGATGACATGTTCCCCCGCGCCGAGTACCGGCAGACCTGGGAGCGCCTGATCGAAACCGTGCCCGAGCGTCAGGCCTGCAAGCTCATGGTGGGACTGCTCGATCTGGCCGCACGCGGTGCGTGCGAGGTCCAGCTCGCGCAGCTCCTCGGGGGCTTGCTGCAGGCGGGCACCTTGCCCGATCTCGAGGATCTGGAGGCGCGCTTCGCGCCCCGCCAGACACCCCTGCCGGCGGTCACCGTGTCGTTGCCCGCGCTGTCGGTCTACGACGGACTGTACGAGGTGGCGGTATGAGCGCCATCGAGACGGCAACGCTGCCCATGATGCTCACCGAGCTGCGACTGCCCACCATCAAGCGGCTGTGGCCAGCGCTGGCCGAGCAGTCGAACCGCGAGGGCTGGCCGGCCGAGCGATTTCTGGCCGCCCTGTGCGAGCACGAAATGCACGAGCGCGAGAGCCGCCGCATCGACCGCCACCGCGCCGAGTCCGCCTTGCCGCCGGACAAGCGCCTGTCGGCCTTCGACTTCGCGGCCGTGCCGACGGTCTCCAAAGCGCACGTCACCGCGCTGGCCGAGGGCGACAGCTGGCTCGAACAAGGGGCGAACATCCTGCTCTTCGGGCCGCCGGGGGTCGGCAAGACGCACCTGATCGCCGCCGTCGGCCACGCCCTCATCGAACGCGGCTACCGTGTGCTCTTCACCCGCACGAGCGACCTGGTGCAGCGCCTGCAGGCCGCCCGGCGCGATCTGCGCTTGCCGGCCGAGTTGGCCAAGCTCGACCGCTTCGACCTGCTGATCTGCGACGACTTCAGCTACGTTCGCCGCGACCAGGGTGAGACCTCGGTGCTCTTCGAGCTCATCGCCGAGCGCTACGAGCGCAAGAGCCTGGCCATCACTGCGAATCAGCCGTTCTCGGAGTGGGGCCACGTCTTTGCCGAACCAGCCATGACCCTGGCCACCGTCGACCGGCTCGTGCATCACGCCACGATCTTCGAGATGAACGTGGAGAGCTTCCGCCGCCGCGTTGCTCAGAAGGGGCTCGCCCCTTCTGAGCAACGCAACCCCAACACCTCAAAGCCGAAAGGCTGAACCCCTCATGCCTCGCTTCCACCGGCCAGGATAATTGACGTCGACCGGCCAAGGTAATTGACGCCGGGCAGGTGCTTGTCTTCCAGGTGCATGCCGTAGGCCCAGGCATCGCCTTCCCTGCGCGTCCACAGTGGCCCGGCGTGGCCCATGAAGCCGGGCAGCGCCCGCTCCTTCCAGCCCTCGGCGAGGAGGGTTTCATGCGTGGATTCGGCCGCCATTCGATGTCTCCTGAATTTTCCTGGAAAACATCATTATTTCCCTCAGACAAAATCAGGCTACAAAGCGGCAGTCCAGGTCATCCTGGCATCACTGCGTTCTGTTGGCGCCGATTCAAAACTGACCAGGCGTGCCGATTGAATTTTGACCAGGGGCCTGCACCGGGTTTTTGATGCCCGGTTGTGGATAACTATACGGTCATCGCTGCTTCTTGAATCCCCTTCTCGCTGCGTTGTGGATTGCCGCCAGCAGGCCGCGAAGGGCGTAGCCCGCAGCGGCCTGCTGGCGGCCAGTCAACTCAGAATGGCTCGGGCGCTGTAGCCTGCAGGGTCGTCTTCCCTTTGTCCCTTGCCTGCTCACGTGCTTTGCCCTTGGCCTTGACTTGCGCTGAGCTGTGGCGGAACCGGTAGGACTCGTTGCCCGTCTCCACGATGTGGCAGTGGTGCGTCCACGGCCACCACATCCACTCGGCTGGGGTACAGCCGCGTGCTCACCATGTGCCCGGCCCACTCGCAGGGCACCGAGTAGCGGTTGCGCCCCACCGTCACCAAGCACGTGCTACTGACCCGCGCGGCGCGCTCCACGCAACCATCGAACGTCTTGAGCGCAGCCACCAGCGTCGCCTCGAACGCCGAGAGCTTGCCCTCCTTCTGCGCACGCTCATACCGCGGCTCAACCGCCGCCGGCGCCTTCAGCCACTTCTTGACGGTGTTCCTCGACAAACCCGTCTTCCTCGAAATCTCACTGATCGAAACCCCGTCGCGCATCTTCATGCGCCTGACCTTGCCAATCATGTCCATGGTGATCACCTCGTTTGCTCCTGCCAAAAAATTCAGCAGTCGCGTGATACACCCTGGTCAGTTTTGAAGCGGCAATCCCGCCTTCAGATGGTCAGTTTTTGGTCGGCGTCAACACTGGTGGCCACCCGCAGCACAGATAGCCGGAACCCCGCGTAGCGCGGGGATTTCGGGCAAAAAAAAGGGCCCGGAGACTATCCGAGCCCTTGTGTATGGTGGCGGATGGTTGACCATGTGCTGACCGGCCTCCCGAGATGATGCGCACTTGTGTGGGGTACTGCGGGTTAATGCGTGGATTCGGAATCATCGCCTGGATCCTCGATCTGTCTCAGCACCCGGTCAAAGTCGCTTTCAAACAACCGGTCCTGCACGATCCGGTATTTTTCGAACTCACTTTCGGCGTGCGCCCTGGCCATTTCGGCGCTGATTTTGCCGGCATCTCGCAGAACATCGCGTTCGGTGAACTCAAGAAAAGCATCCAGGCGCTTGGCCCAGTCTTCCATGGTCATGGGGATTTTGCGCTGTGCCCGTTCCTCTGCCAAGTCAAGGTAAGCGTTGACGATGCGGCCCATTGATTCCAGTTCTTCGCGGCTCAGGTAATTCTTGGCGACCGCCACGTCCGTCTTGATGATCTTGCCTTCCGGGGCCTTCTCCCAACTCGTCAGGCCCATGTGGGGCTGGGTGGCATCGGCGCGGTGGACAATCAATTCCGCCGCCGTGTGACCATGGATGGCGAAGTGCAGTTTGTTTTGCACCTTGGCGAAGAAGGTCTTTGTGGTGGGTGCGTCGCGGTTGTAGTCCACGGCAGTGGCATAAATGTCGGTGATCTTCTGGTAGAACTTGCGCTCGGAAAGCCGAATCTCGCGGATTTCAGCCAGCAGGCGCTCAAAGTAATCTTCATTCAGAAAGGCACCGTTCTCCAAGCGCTTCTTGTCCAGTACGAAGCCCTTGATGGCGAACTCGCGCAGCACGCCGGTGGCCCACTGGCGGAACTGGGTGGCGCGCACCGAGTTGACCCGGTAGCCGACCGAGATGATGGCATCAAGGTTGTAGAAATCGACGTTGCGCGCCACCTCACGGCTGCCCTCGGTTTGAACTGTCCGGAATTTCCGGAGAGTTGCCTCCCGGGCCAGTTCGCCGGAGTCAAAGATGTTCTTCAGGTGCTCGCTGACCGTGCGCACATCCACCGCAAACAGTTCCGCCATCAGCTTCTGGGTGAGCCAGACCGTCTCGTCCTGGTAGCGCGCCTCGATGCTCTGTTCGCCAGCCTGGCCAGTGAAGATTAGGAACTCGGCGGTGCTGTTGCGGATGAGTTTGGTGGCCATACTAATTTCTCCTCACCAGTTCGAGGAATTTGTCAACGGCATCAATCGCCTGCTCAACCTCCTGCTTTGGAATATTTGGTGCGCTGGGGTGCGAGTATGGGTTCATCACTACGTTCTTGAGAGTTTCCAAACGAGTGAGCGCGGTATCCCAATCTGCTTTAGAAACGGCATTCGATCCCGGCCATTGCTTGAGCTTGTCAAGAAAATCTTGGGCTTGAAGCGGTGGCTTGTCAGTTTTCGGATAAACGCGAAACGGCATAGCGATTTCTTTCACCTCGCAAGCCGCACGCACTCCCAGCTCAAACGCCTGCCGCGCATAGTTGGCAGCAGCCTCCACGTAAGGTGTCTGGATCAGTTCTTTGGCCTTGTCCAACAAGGCACGGGCTGGCCTGTTTTGCGTTGCACGCACAATGGGAATGGGGGCGGCTGCCGCGCCATCGCCTTCGAAAACCTCCACGCACTTCCACGCGGTATCCGGCAGATGTGAGCGCGCCAGGTCAAACCAATTGCGGTCGTGCGTCAGCAGTACCACCTGCCAGTCGGCAAACTTTGCAGTGAGCACATCCAGTACCGGTAGACGGTTCGAGTGGTCGAGGCCGATCAACACATCATCAAGCACCAGCAGCTTCAGAGCCGTGGCTGTGGCCGTTGGCGTGCAAGCCAGCCGCCCGGCAAGGTAGATCGCCAGACCCAGCGCGGACAACCGTGCCTCGTTGAGGAAAAGTTGCGGTGTTTGCAGCGGGTGGTTGCGAAAACTCAGTTCCGGCGAGAGCGTCTGGCCTTCGACAGCGCGGTTCTGTTTCAAGCGAGCGTTGTTGTAGGTAAGGCCTGGGGTGTTGAAGCCCTTAAGCTCCACTTCCTGCCAGCCGAGCAATTGCATCAGTTCATTCACCAGCGGGATCAGCGCCGGAAATGCGCCGCGAAAGGCGGTGTTGAATTCCACGCAGGCCTGGTTGATGCGGGTGATGGCCGCACTAGTATGCGCGCTTGGCTTGCTGCTCAGCACCTTGGCCCACAACTCACTGATGGTGGTTGAAGTACCACCGCCAACCGTCACCGGGTAGTCGCGCAGCAGGTGCTCGACGGCGATCTCGAACAGATTGACAGGGCCGTTGCCCTGCTTGTAGTTGGTGTCCAGCAGTGCCCGATAGTCCAGGCAGGCGCGGCGCAAAGCCGCTTCGGTCACGCGCAGGTCTGATGACGTGCCGCGCAATGACGCAGGGTGCCTGCTCACTGTCCATTCGACGGCAGGGCTGCCATCCGCAAAGTCGATGGCAACCTTGCAATCCGTATCTGGCAACCCTGAGAACACATTCTTGTGTTCCCGCAAAGGGCGAGCCGGTTTGAACGAGAAAAAGCCGCTGAGCGCATAGAACAGGGATGACTTGCCTGCGCCGTTTTCGCCGTACACCAGCAGATTCTTGCCATCCAGATCAAAGGCCGTCGGTGCCGGGCCGGGAAAAGCGCGAAAGTCCGTGAGCGTCAGACGCTTGATGCGCGCAGGCGCGGGTGGTGCCGTTGGAACGACGGCCGGTGGCACGGGTGGCTGCGTGCTCATTCCTTGCCCTCGATGATGCGCACCACCTCCAGCGCCTGCAGGTCGAAGAGCATGGCGTAGATGGGGTGGCTGGTGACAAAGATGCGATCAGCGAGTTCGCTGGCGGCGGTGGCAAGCGCCTGATCCTTGAGGCTCGCCAGCTTGTCGATGCCAGCTTTCTCGCAGGCAACGAACAAACGGATATTGGCGCGGTGCAGATCGTCGGGGAAGAACAGTTCGAAGACGAGGCCGTTGATGAGTTGTTCGTAGCGGGGGGTTACATCGGTCCTGCCATTCCCCAGCATTTGAATGATGCCCGCCACTAGACCTTCGATCACGATTGATTGCTGGCCTGCAGGAGCAATGAGTGGAATCCCAAGCAATGGCTCTTTATCTATTTGGAATAACTTACCCTGTAGCTTCCCGCGATGGCGTAGCCAAAACGCCACAGCCGATGAATTGAGAAATCCAGTCAAGAATTTTTGATTTACTCTTCCCGTCTTAATGACGTTGAAGGTCTGAGAAACGTAACAGTCAAAGTCCGTAAATGTGAATGTTGGATTGACGCATTTTCTAAGGGAGACAATTTTTTCTCCCGTAAAAAATTTCTCATCACGGGCGCGATGCAGGCCGTAGGGGGCGTTATCCGATGTGATGACGTTGGCAAACCTGTCCAGGTGACGTTTGATGTTTGGGTAGGGAGCAACGGCCGCTGTCGACTTGAATTCCGATCCAGTGTAAATCACCCACAATTCATTCCTATCGTCGCCACGGTAGCGTGCAAGTTCATTAGTCGTGTAGTAAGGTCGAACTAGCTCTTTTTCCTTTTCATTTAAGCTAAGCGATCTCTTTTCCTCATCGCTGAGAATAAATATTCCCTCGCCAAACTCTGCGCCTCCTCTCAATGCCTCGGCAGCCTTTTTGTTAACTGTATCTTGAGGGGCAACAATTCCTTGGGCTACTTCGTTCTTGCTGTCGAGAACAAAACTTCTCTTCGTTTCCATCTTGTTGAGAATGGTCTCTATCGAGCTGGCAGAGAAAGTAAAAGCCTTGCTATTGAGCACCTTTCGATCAAACGTTGGCACCAGATATTCAAGTCCGGTCCCCTGTGCACGTGCTAGTAAAGCGTCTCTGTCGTGCTCGTCAGCAGAAGAGTCGATTAACCTGCGAAGGTCAAACTGGTAATTTTCTGAGCGAGCATCGTTGCGCGCAATCAGGATCATGGTTTGAATATCGGCGGCACCGAATACTTTGTAGTCCACAAAATCGATCAAACGCAATATCGTCGCCCGCTGCGCCAGTTCTCGGCGCAAAATACTCGCACCACTGTTCGTTACCCAGTTGTTGGTCGCGATAAAGCTAAGGACCCCATCATTTACCTTGAGTTGGTCCAAAGCTTTGCAAGCGAATAGGTACCAGAGATCCATCTTCCCCTGGTAATAGGGGGAATCTCTGAGGCCGTCAAACGCATCGCGAAAAGTAAATTCCTTGATGTACGGCGGATTACTGATCACGATGTCAAACACCGCTTCAGAGTTGTCGCTAGCGCGGGGCAAGCCAAACATCCATTCAGCATCAAAAAAATCGGCATGTCGGTTTTGGTCGAAAGGATCCCAGCGCGCCATGCGCTCTGCGTCCTCACTCGTCACGAAGCCATCGCGCTGCAGTAGGACAACCAGCTCATCGTGCAGCTTCTGCACCTTCTCCTTACGCCGCTTTTTTGTAGAGCGGGTGCGGGAAGTGAAGTAAGCCGCACTGGCATCACGAAGTTCAGCCTCCTTCTCCGCTATGGCTGGATCGGCAAGCAACGTCCCCTGCATTCCTTGGCGAGGTATGCCTCGCAAAGTATTCGCCGCAACGATCTTGGTTTCCAGGTTGGGCAGCGGCGTGATGTTCCAGTTAGGCTTGTTGCGGTCGATGGGCTGGCTGACGATCAGCGCAATGAAGAAGCGC
>Ga0265293_10010973_pt1 | contig 12491 bp, 13 predicted proteins | sample Munlanlewell138R_FD_192505 | JGI IMG/M metagenome (GOLD analysis project Ga0265293, IMG submission 192505) | Leachate microbial communities from a municipal landfill in Southern Ontario, Canada - Leachate well 138R | ecosystem: Engineered > Solid waste > Landfill > Unclassified | place: Canada... | reverse complement strand
GGATAAAATTGTCGTAATAGACGACCCCGTTTCCAGTATGGATAGCTGCGTCCTATTCATCGTCAGCACCTTGGTGCGGGAGATGGTAGGTGTCTGCTTTAACAACGCTGAATATCGTGAACAGGAACGTGAGGTTCAGGGAGACTATATAAAGCAGATTTTTATCTTGACCCACAACGTCTATTTCCATAGGGAGATAACCTATAACCAAGCATCCCGCTATCATTGCGTATCGTTCTATGTGATAAACAAAGCGAGTAACAATTCCACAATCAAGCATTGTGTCCGACAATGTATATCTAAGCCAACCGAGCAAGAAAACTTCAACCCTGTCCAAAACTCCTACGCTGCCCTCTGGGGTGAGTACAGAGAAGTGGATACAGTTATTCCGCTAATGAACGTAATACGCCGCATTTTGGAAAATTACTTCATGCAACTTTGTGGTTACGACGGTGTGAATATCCGCAAGAGGGTTCTTGATGAACATAGAGATAAGTTCGTGGAAACGCCAGCCGAAGGGTTACCCGACTACACGAAGTACCACCTCGCCACGCAAAGTTTCAAGATTATAGGCCATTACCTGTATGCTGCGCTCATCAAATAGCAAATTAAGCCTGTAATCAACGGCTTCAGGGGTTATTTTATCGCCGGCTGTCACGTCCACGAACAGCGGCACACTGATCGGCGGGTAATTGGCTTTCAAACCCACACGAATACCGGGGTAATCATCAGTTTCTCTTATGTCATCGATGCTGCTGATTTCAAATGTCACACCGTCATCTAACCTGACCTGGCAGACTTCTTCAAAAACGACTCTTATGGTCGTATGCGACAATTCAATCCCTTTTATCGTGGCATCCAGATCCATTGTTGTTCTTGTGTCCAGCCCAACAATGGCACCGATTAAAAAGCCGCCCTTTAGAATAAAGTTTCTTTGGTATTTCGTTAACGTAATTCGTTCCACCAGGCGTTCAAGCATATAGTTCTGCATAACCAGTTGTTCTGGAATGTGCTTCTCCGCAGCTTTTTTCTTTATAATCGCTTTGAGCTGCATCGGGTTCTTTGTAATCACAGTAGTATCTCCATGTAAGCAAGTATTTTGGGCTTTACTCGCAGCTGTTCAGCATATTGAAGCAGGCGTGAAATGTTTTTTTCCTTTGAAAGCGCGTATCGTTTCATAGCTTGATTCACAATCTGAATGTCGCAGCTGTTATTACCTTTTACAATGTCGCAAAGAGTGCGTTCAAGGTCATAAAGTCGTATTTTGTTGCCAAACGCTGTTTTCCCTTCGACAATTCCAGGTTCATATATGCTTTTAACGACCTTTTTCATTCTGATATTTGTGCTGGCAATAGATTCAGCGTGATAACCATATGGAAAAGTCATTACAAACCTTGTTGGTGCTCTGTCGGTAAAACCGTGGATATAAAGCGCTGTTTCGTGTGAAAAGATCCCCTTGCTGTATTTGTATTGCAAAAGGAACATTTCATCTTCCCATGCTTCTGGTGCAGCATAAATGCCGCGCTCAACCTTTCGTAAAAGGTTCTTAGCTGTCATCTTACTTAAATAAAGCCTTGGAATCCCGGCGGCACTTACTTGAGCGGTTGTAACAATACCGCTCTGCCGCTCAAGCATGTCTGTTATTGTTTTTATGTAATCCATAAGTTTTTACTCCTGTACCACACAACTACACTCTAAATAATATCAAATTAGCGTGCAGTTGTATATTGTTAGTAACATTTTAATGCGGCGATACCGTGCAAACATCTGTTGTGAAGCTGATTTCCTGGCAAGATAAAAAAAGTTTATTTTTCCTGTGTGGGTGAAGACATTTTAGCGTTAGGTTGGTAGCAAATTTCTATTTTGTTGCGCTGTTTGTAATTAAGAAAAATTATTCAAGGAGACACTTAGATGTCATATTCCGGGATTTCTGTTAGAGACGCAATGGAGAGGCTAAATTGCTTAAACAATGGCTGGTATTTGCCCCAAATACAAAGGCAATATGTCTGGGGTCAGCGATACGAATCCGAAGCTTATATCTGCCTTTTGTTAGATTCGCTTTTTCGTGGTTATCCTATTGGCGGGATCGTAATTTGGGAAACAGAAAAAAAAATACCTTTTCGAGAATTTGTTAAAGACTATAATGAAGGCAATTATGCAAAAATTGTTCCTGATAGTCGATGGGGCACGGCAAAATCTTTGGTTTATGATGGGCAACAAAGACTGCAGACGCTCTTTTCTGTTTTGTACCATAGATTTAACAACCGCACTTTAGGATTTGATCTATGTTTTGATCGAGAGACAAAAAATGTTGACGTTGAAGATACCGGCTTTTTATTTGTTGATAACAACAGGAAGATTCCACCGACCTGTTTGCTGATGCCCGAATTATGCAGTTATTCTTCTGGAAATCAGCGCCAAAAGGCCGAATTAGAAAATCGTTTTCTTGGATTAGATGGCCTGAGCGAACAAGAAAAACTACTTATAAGATCGAATATTGGCGCTCTCTGGGATATTTTCGTAGACCGGAAAACCAATTCTATTGCGTATTTTAAAGTCCTTTCTGATAACGACGATGAAGTTAATGAAGTATTTCGAAGACTCAATATTGGCGGAATTACGCTAACACAAACAGAGCTTGTATTATCTGCAATTAAATCCAGGTTCTTCGATTTTGAAGAAAAGCTTTGGTTTATTTCTACCATGATTAAGAACAACACTTTTGGCTTCCACTTTTCCTCATCTGAAATCCTGCAGAGTATTTACCTTTTGATATTTGGCTCATCAAAAATTGATGCATCAAGAATTGAGAAACAGCATTACGAACAATTTTACAAATTACTTGATGATTCGCAGACAGTGTTTGTTGAATTCTTTGAGAATTATCTCTGGGGCCAGTTTAAGATCAATGACGACTCCATTGTACCAAGAAAGCAAGCATTACTCCCGATTCTTGTTTATTTATTCTCACGAAAAGAAAAAGGTCATTCCTTTGAAATCAAAAGGTTACAAGAAAAGAACCTTTCATTAATTCACAAGTATTTTTTGCTCTCACAGTTTTGCGACTGGAACACACAGACAATGATTGTAAAGTTTTCCGCGCAAGCAAAAAGTGCCGGGGAGCTAGGGAAAGATTTTCCCTTCGAAGAAATTGCCGTTATTGCGGAACAAAAAAACCGTAACGCAACTTTGTTTTACCATCAATTTGTAGGTCTTCCGCTTCTAGCACTGAAAGTGCTTACTCCAAATCGAGCATATCGGGTTTTTGAAAGCAAACCGCAGATTGACCATATATTTCCAACTGCCTTAATTGATGATTCTGATTACAAGGCAAAGGTAAATGTTCTTTGGAATTTTCAACCCTTGCCACCAGTCATAAATAATTTCAAAAGGGCTAAACATCCTTATGATTTTTTCAGTAGCCCTGAAGGATCTAAATTTTACTCAGATTACGATTTTCTACCAGACCTCAACAATCAAGTTTGGAGAGATTATAGAATGTTCCTCTTTTCCAGGCACAAGCAGATGAGGAAGTATTTCAAAAAAAGATATGGAATTCCAATCATAAGACACAAAATTAAGAATACGCAAATATTGACTGGAGTGGTGGTCTGAGAAAATTGGTCAAGCCTATAAGTGATGAATCAGTATAATTATAAAAACAGGAGCATCATCATGACAAAACGACCAAGAAGAAATCACGGCCCCGCTTTCAAGGCTAAAGTGGCATTAGAAGCTCTTAAGGGCGACAAAACTCTTTCGGAACTCGCTCAGCAATTTGAGGTTCACGCGAATCAGATCGTGCAGTGGAAAAAAGAGCTCTTGGAAAGGGCAGATGAGCTGTTTGAAAAGTGGAAACGCAAAGATGATGGCCCAGACATCACGGAATTACATGCAAAGATCGGGGAATTGACCATGGAGAACGATTTTTTAGCAGGTGCGCTCGGTCGCATGGGGCGGCCGAGGGTAAGCAAATGATAAATCCAGATAATGAACTGACAATTTCGCGCCAGTGCCAGCTTCTTGGCCTTTCTCGCTCATCATTCTACAGCCAGAACAAAGCCGTTAGTCAGCAAGAACTCGATCTTATGCTTGCGATTGACAAGATTCATCTGGCACTACCGTTCTATGGTGCCAGAAAGATCCAGGTTGAGCTTAACAACCGCGGTTTCTCGATAGGAAGAGGCAAAGTCAGGCGGTTAATGCGAAAAATGGGCTTAGAAGCGATTTATCGTAAGCCCAGGACGTCAATTCCCAAATCTGGCGACCATATCTATCCGTATCTGCTGAAAGATCTACAGATTGAGAGAGCAAACCAAGTATGGGCAACAGATATTACGTATCTGCCGATGGCTAAGGGTTTTGCTTATTTGGTCGCGATTATAGACCTTTACAGCCGAAAGGTAATGTCATGGCGGTTGTCAAATACGATGGATGCATCTTTTTGCATAGAGGCACTGGAAGATGCAATTCAAAAATTCGGCCCGCCGGAAATCTTTAATACCGATCAGGGCAGTCAGTTCACATCAGACTCATTTACAAGCCTTTTAAAGGCCCATGGCGTTAAGATCAGTATGGATGGCAAGGGCCGATGGGTTGACAATGTTTTCATCGAGCGCCTGTGGCGTAGCGTCAAATACGAGGAGGTTTATTTAAAGGCATACCAAACAATGCAAGAAGCAAGGCAAAGCCTGCGGTCCTATTTTATTTTCTACAACCAGAGCCGGTTTCATCAAACCATTGACAACCAAACACCAGACATGGTTTACTTTGGAAAGCCCGAGGTCAAACTGGCAGCATGAGCATCACTTATAAATCACGAAAACTTGACCAGCAAATCGGGCCACCGCTTGGCGCTAGCAACGAGGAGAAAATAAAATGACAACTGGAAAATCACAGCTAATAGGATCTGCCGGGCAATTTTATGTGGCATATGGTTTATCTGCTAGAGGAATTAATGCCGCAATTACGCTTGGAAATGCACCAAGTGTAGATCTTATGGCTTCGTCTTCAGACGGAAAACGGACTATCTCTATTCAGGTGAAAACATCACGGAACGCATATCGCCGCAATAGATATGGTCACGAAGGTTTTGAATGGAATGTTGATAAAAGTGTAATCGGCAAGTATCACGAATCATTTTGGTATGCCCTTGTTGACCTGAACGAAACTAATGAGAACTATAAGCCTATAATCTTTTTTGTCCCCTCAGTTTGGGTTGCAAATTTCGTAAAACCAGACTGGAGTATGTTTAGGTATTTTCTTCCGAAAGCAGTTGAGGATTTGACTCTAGAGCGTTGGGATGTACTTAGTGGTTATTTAGAGGGAAGCTCCGATGCAATTAAATGGGCAAATGATTGGCCCGAAGATAGACTAGTTAAATGGGGCACAGAATCTGAATAATGGCTGTTGCTAACAATCGCGTAGACGCGAAAAATGAGGCCGGATCACGGGTCTTGTTTGTGCAACACCTACGCCCGTCTCGTTTTTCCGGTCACGAATTCTCTCTATAATAAATGTCTGAAGCCGCAAGAAACACGTTCAATGGTTTCTCTATGTGGGGCATTTGGTGCTTGCAAAGCAGGGGCAAAATGTCAGAGAAAAAGGTATCGATTTTGGCAAAATGTCGAGAAGTCAGTTCGTGGATTTCATCTAGTTTTACAATTCTCCTCATTTCCATGTAATGCTTTCCTAAATGGTAGTTCAGCTTCAAGCTCTTGCAATAACTTCAAGCTGGTTTCTGCATTGCCAGCAAAAACGACAGCGGTGGCCAGTGTACACAATAATTTTATAGGATGGCTTCTAAAATAAAGGCTGGAAAAGCAAATTATTGCAATCGTAGATATCAGAATCTTAACCTGCCGCTCGTAATTTTTTGCCAACTTATAAATAACACCATAAACATCTGCATTGAACTTGAGCAAGTTGCGTTCTTCTTGTGTGGCCTCAATATTCCTGCTATTATTTAATCTGGCATCAATGTCCATTACATGCAATGGCATGCCTTCAGTCACAAAGGCCAAGCCAGACGCTACAAGCGTTTTGCTGATTATTCTTATCTGTAAACATTTATAAAGAAGCAAGGCAGCAGCAAAAGCAGTTCCAACTGCGCTTGAAATAGTTCCACGATCCCTCTGAAAGATAAATGCAGGTTTTACCATTTTTGAGCCCCCTTTTGATGTGACAGCTGATCATAAAACGCTCCAAACAAATTGCAACGATCAGTATATATCATTAGGCTTGAAAATAAAACTAGAAAATCTGGAGAAAAGACCATGCCAGCAGCTAACACCGCAAAATTATCAGATTTCGTCCACTTGCACGTGCACAGCCACTTCAGCATTCTTGATAGCGCAGCCACGACCAGAAGCATCGTCGAGACCGCTCGTCTACACCACATGTCGGCTGTCGCACTGACCGATCACAATAGTCTTTCGGGGGTGCTCTCCTTTTTTGACTTTGCCACCAAAAATGGTATTAAGCCAATCATTGGTCTCGAAGCCAGCCTGGCTCGCGACCCTGATTGCTGCAACCAACCGCCTTATCATATTCTTCTTCTTGCGCTCAATCAGAAAGGCTTCCACAACCTGTTGCAGCTTTCTACACTCTCATTTACCAAAAAGTTTGCAACTGGGCCGAGAATCAATTTCGAGCTACTGGAAAGATTCAGCGAAGGTCTGATCGCTTTAAGCGGGTGTCTTGACGGCGAGGTGCCGCAGCTTCTTCTAAGTGGCCAAGAACGTAATGCGGAAGCTGCAATAAAGAAATATCAACAAATATTTGGGCGTGAAAATTTTTATGTCGAGCTGCAAAACCATGGTCTTGAAAAACAGAAGCAAATACTGCCCGACCTGGTAAAGGTTGCCAGAACCTGCAATTGCCCAATAGTAGCCACTAACAATGTTCACTATATTATGCCCCAGGACTGCGAAATTCAAGCTGCCATGCTGTGCGAAGCCGACAGGGAAAACATTGGTGACACTTCTCCTCTCAGATTTGCAGGTAGCGAGTTTTATTTTAAATCAGAAGATGAGATGAAAAAAATCTTTGCCAGTTATCCAGAAGCTATAACCAATTCGCTTAAAATTGCGCAGCGCTGTAGCCTGAATCTGTCAGCACGCCAAATTTTGATACCTGAATTCCACGATGAAACAGGAAAAAAATCCGCTGTTTGCCTAAAAAGTTTCTGTGAAAAAGGCCTGAAAAACTTATATAAAACTGTTGCCGGGCGCGAAGAGGCTGGCCGGCGACTTGAATATGAGCTGTCAATAATAACAAAGCAGGGCCTCTGTGATTTGTTTCTGCTGATTCACGATCTGTTAAATGCAGCACGCACCATGAATGTGCCGGCAAACTTGGTGCGTGGTAACGCTGCCTGCTCTCTGGTAAATTTTTTGCTCGGCATCACCGATCTTGACCCGCTTAAATATGGCCTGATCTTTGAAATGCTCGTAGATCCTGCTATAATCAGACTGCCAGATATTTACATCGGTTGCTGTGGCGAAAAGCGTCAGCAAGTAATAGATTATGTTACGCAAAAATATGGTCGAGCCCGAATTGCGAAAATAGCCAGCTTCGTGCGCTTCGACGCGCACACTGCAATTATGGCAGCTGGCAGAGCATCTAAAATACCCACATCACAGACAAAACGTATCGCTGACCTCACCAAAAACAGCCCGCACTTCCCATGCATTGATGCCGTTTTCAAGGAAACGGCACAACTTAAAGATATCGCTGTAAATGGCTCCTCGGCTGAAAAAATGCTTCTGAGAATTGCTGTAGGCCTGAAAGGGCAAATCAGAAAGCGGGAAACTGATCCTTGCGCTCTGGTAATTTCGCCGATCGAACTTCATGAACTTGTTCCTCTTGCCATTGACAATGATGGTAGCCAGCTTATCCAATATGAATCGTCAGAAATCGCGAACTCTGGCCTTCTCGAAATCAATTTGATCGGCCTCGATATGTTGTCCATAATTCAGCGCACCTGCGAAAACATCCAAAATAGCTCCGGAAAAAACATAAACCTCAAAAAAATACCACTAACAGACCGACTGACCTATGAACTACTGCAAAAAGGCCTTACCAGCGGCATACCTGAGCTTGAATCAGGTGTGGCGCGAAAACTGATTATCAGTCTGAAGCCTGTGGCATTCGAGGACATTATTCTTTTTTATGCCATGTTTCGCGCTGCACCGCTTTCATGTGGGTTGGCTGACGAACTGATCCAACGGAAAAGTGGTCAAAAAGAATTCACTTATCCTCATCCCTTGCTGGAGGCTATTCTCTCTGAATCCAAAGGACTTTATGTTTACCATGAGCAGCATATTTACACTGCAGTGATCCTGGCAGGTTTTACATTTTCACAGGCCAATGCAATGCGGAAAATTCTTGCGAAAAAGATCGTTAGCAAGCTGAAAGAAATACGTGCCGAGTTTTTAAAAGGCGCTGCTCAAAAAGGCATAAGTGAGAAGTCAGCCATTTCTGTATTCGACCTGATGGAAAATACTTGCGAATTTAGCTTCAGCAAAGCCAACGCAACTACGTTGGCGCTGCTGTCCTTCCGCAGCGCTTATCTCAAAGCCCATTTCCCCAACGAATTCAATGCAGCAACTTTATCAATAAAATATGGGGTAACCGAACCAAACGGTGTTTAATTATAATGGGCAGATTGTGCTAATTTCTTGGTGCCTTGAAACTCATCCTCTTAATTAACCTGTCGGCGACCCGTTTTATATTATTCCGCCGCCCTTTACATGGCCTTTTGATGGGCTTTTTGAACAAGTATTACCTGCCGCACTAGAAGAACCACAATATTTACAATTTGCCATGTTTCTCTCCCACAGATATAAATGACCAGTATGTATGCTTATAACGATGTCCTTAATTTAGCATGCATGCCGAGGGTATTGCAAACTCATTTTTGTTTGCTCATAGAAAAGAGCTGAGATCACTACGTTTCCAGCCTTATTCAAAAGAAAGTTTATGCTGATGCTTAAATTTTTTCTGTGCATGTAATTAATGATCACATGAAAAATGAAACAGAAAGGCGCTTGTTAGAAGAGGCAATTATAGCAAGTCGAAGATCTTTAACTGACAAGGACAAAGATATGACCAGAAAGAGTTTGGCTGAAGTCGATGGGAGTCTTACTACCGCTATTTATGAATTGCAGATTATCACCTGTGAAAGCGGGAAAACTAGTTATCCGCTCAGAACAAGTTCGCGAATAATCGGGCTCTTTCCCAGGCTTGAGCTTGCCGAAGATGAGATGCGCAAGGTAATAATTAAGACAGGGGGTGAATTCATTCATCATTTCACCATTAGAACGAGGCATCTGGATACTGCGCAATCAAGTTATGATGATTGCGAAAGGCGGATTTATGATCTCCCAGGTGTACTTCATGGCGTCCGTTTGCCTGAAACCGAGCCGTTCGCTGGTAAAAAAGCTGAAGAATGCCGCTTCAAAGAAGGCGAAATTGTCGAAGTTGCCCAAAATGGCCTGCTCAAACCTGGTATTATTTCGTTGATGCCTATAACTCCAGATATTGCCAGCAAGCTTCTGAGTTGCGACCAGACCGACAATGTCTATTGCGTCGAATTCGTCAGCAAAGGCCGAAGTCATGATCATTTGCCAGAATGCGACCTTTTCAGGCCGAGATTGCCAGTGTCTGCAACAACAAGGGCAAAGCTGCTACGAATATATAAGCAGTTAAAGCCTTCTTAAGCAGCAATCAGGTTCTGATTGAGTGCAACCGCGAAAGGTTTAAATATGACTGTTCTGTCAGCCGAAAACTTCAAGAAGTCACTCAGGCCTGTAGAAACGGCAAAGCTTACCACTGCTCTGCAGAATATTATTCCGGCAATGTTTCTTAAGATTGGCCTGACAACGGTTATAAGCAGCGCAACAGATGCAGGCGGCTTTTCTTTTCACATACGCGAATTCAACCCTAACCTGCTGTTCAGTTATGATGGCCTGGGAATCGAAATGATGGTCTTCTACAGGCTCAACTGCATAGATCTGCTGCCGATGATTCCAGTGCCACTGATTTCAACAGACAATGGTAGATATTACGCCCACTGGCTCGAAAAACCAGGTCTGACCGGTCCTTTCAAGTCGATTGAGGCATTGATGAAGCCCTATCTGCCATTACAGCTCGCGTGTTGGATCAAAAAAGCGCCGCCAGACACTGCTGTTTATATTTACCGGGACGACGCAAAAGGCTTTTCAATGGCAAAATTGGTGAGCGCGACCCATCCGCCCAACCCTGCTGACAATAACTTCCTCAGAAGTATGCTACAGCTCTGGAACCCTTGAATAAGTTGTTCGACCAAAACATTGACACATTACGCAGTTCGAGGTCAAACAGGCAGCATGAGCATCACTTAGAAATTGCAAAGACTGACCCTATCAACCCGGGCACCGTAAAAGAAGAAGGCAAGAGTGTTAAATATTAAAGGAGAGGCCAAAATTGAAAAACACACAAAAGAAAGTATTAGTAGAAAAATTTGAGCTTGAATTCTGCGGTCAAGTGTTCAAGTTGGCAATTTTTATTCATGACTGCAATGTTCCGTATTACGACCAGCTGTCTCAGGAAAAAATCGAACGGGTTCTTCTCGAATATTTTCAGTTGCTTCAATCTCATGGGTATGATTTCAGAAGAAAGGAATATTATATTCCGGTAATAATAAAGCAGATAAGCCGCTTTGATGGTATGTTTTCTCCACAACGAAAAGAGATCCATATAGCCCAAAGATTAATTAACCGAGAGGCTTACTCTTTGTGTGAAACCCTTATTCATGAGTTAACACATTATTTTATCTTCGACTCCTGGCGTAATCACCAGTGTTATAGAGACCATTTCAGTAGCCCCTGTTATTACTTTCATGAAGGCCTGGCTGAACTATTAACCGCATTGATGTTCAATAAAAATTTCATTGAGATGAACCCCCATCTGGGTAATTTGCACAGCTGTGCAGCTAGAAAACGTCATTTCAGCTATTATCTAGCTGAAATATTTTTCAGACATCCTGGCAAGTTTCGTGGGCTTCTTTGTGGCCTTTTTTTATTCTCGAAAGAAGCATTCAGAAAAATGGAAAGACTTGTTATCAAACTGACAATGCTGGAATTTAAGCTGTTGAATTCATTTAAGACCGTTCGGGCAAACTGTATTATAAAAGCAAATAACAATTTCACAAATCATCGAGGTTATTCAATTTGTTACGACTCGAAACTGATGCCCCAGCCCTTGGTAAGCCCGATTGAACATAATGAAATTGAGAGAGCAAATATGGCGGGAGTAACAATTGTGTCTGATAAATCGCTTTTTCAGACCATGAATAGACTAATAAGAAAAGATTTTACCTATCTTCCCATAAAATTGTTCGGCCCGGTTATTAAAATCTTTGAGAGATACAATTGCGTTAACCGGCATAAGCAAAGCTTTTAAGGGCGACGGGATTTTACTTCGGCAACGCACCAAATCAGGTGATGAATTATAATCCTTCCCGATGATGAGGCAAAAAATGAAAGTTAATTTGTAACTGTTCACGTGGTTAAAGCTTAACTGGGTCTTGTACTTTTTGGCCAGAAAATTATAATGGAGTTGTGAGCACAAATTGCGAAAACTGCAAACGATTGGAAAAGCGAGTGGCAGAGTTGGAACAACGCTGCCAGGAACTCGAACTTCAGGTTGGAGACAACAAGTTAATGTTTATCCTAAAAAACAAACTGAAAGTCTATTCATCGGAGTTTAGGGTTTATATAGTTCAACCGGGTGTCGATAGCACCCAAATTATTACCTCAATGCATCAGGTACTTTGCAGTGCAGAGGCGTATCTGAAGGATACATACGCAATCCCGTTGACGCTGATCTGCTCATAGAAGACGAAATATGCCGTGAGCACCGAAAAATCAGCATTTACCATACTAAATTTTAAGGATTTGGATATAGACACTGTGGTGGTGCAAAAGCGGTGCAAATTTTAACGATTTGATTTGAGCGGTGCATTTTATCAATAGTTAGTGCCTTTGCCAGTTATTAAGTATTTCTTAATAACTGAATTCTCATCAAGCTCGTTATCAGCAAAGATTGTTTTCAAATGCTGGTTAATTGCTGGGACTGATACATTATATAAAACCGCCATCATTTTTTGTGTCAGCCAGATATTTTCATTCTCATAACGCATTTCTATGCTGTCTTGATTATCGCCGGTCGCTGCAACAAAGGTGAGATACTCTGCGGTTGAAGAACGAACAATAGAAATTTCATTTTTCTTTTTCATACGCCCACCTCGATTTCTTCGATGATATTGCGGATGGCTTCGCGCAGTTCGTTTTCTCGTGCCACGATTTTTTCGATTTCTGCATTCAGCTTTACAATGTCGATCTTTTCACGGGTGTCTTCTGATTCGATGTAAGTTGAGACCGAAAGATTGTAGTCGTTTTTGACTATTTCCTCGTAGGCGGCAAGATGAGAAAAATGCTTTATTTCCT
>Ga0265293_10010971_pt1 | contig 12493 bp, 10 predicted proteins | sample Munlanlewell138R_FD_192505 | JGI IMG/M metagenome (GOLD analysis project Ga0265293, IMG submission 192505) | Leachate microbial communities from a municipal landfill in Southern Ontario, Canada - Leachate well 138R | ecosystem: Engineered > Solid waste > Landfill > Unclassified | place: Canada... | reverse complement strand
CTGGTTGACTTTTGGGCTCCCTGGTGCGGTCCATGCCGGATGATGGCTCCCGCCTATGAGCAGGTCGCTGCGCAACTGGAGCCGCATATCCGTGTCGCCAAGGTCAACACCGAAGCGGCGCAGGCCCTGGGCGCCCGTTTCAATATTCGCAGCATTCCCACCTTGGCCGTTTTCGTGGGTGGCCGTGAAGTGGCCCGGCAGGCCGGCGCCATGACCAATCCAGCGCAAATTGCGCAGTGGGTGAGGGCGCACGTCAACGCGGGCTGAATTGATTTGTTGGCCAGGGCTCGGCCAGGATTGATCTCCAGACCGTAGCGCCCTTAACGTCGATGCTGCTCTTCAGGATGCACGCAGTTCGGCGAGATCCGAGTGCGCGGCTAGAAAGCTTTGCACTGCAGTCTCCAGGCGTGCGATGGCCTTGTCGCTCAACGGCAGTGACAGCACGGTCAGGCCACGGGGTGCTGTGTAGATGCCTTGTGACAAGAGATGGAAGAAGAGTAGTTCTCTTAGCTTCACGTTCACCCCTGCCAAATCCTCTGGCCGGGTGATGGGCGTGGTCGTGAAATGAGAGTTCATGACCGATCCGACGCCGGTGAAACGCAGCGTGGCGCCTGCTTGCGCGCCATAAGCATTCAATCTTTCGCGTAGCGCATCGCCGCGCGCCGCCAGTGCGGCAGCGGCTGCCGGTGGGTACAGCTTTGTCAAACCAGCCAACCCAGCGGCCATCGTGACCACGTTGTTATTGAATGTTCCGGAATGTGCAAGGGTGCCATGGCGTGGGTCGAAAATCGCCATGATGTCGGCGCGGCCCCCGAAAGCGCCGAATGGCATGCCACCACCAATGTACTTGCCCAACGTTGTCATATCGGGGGTGATGCCGTATTGCGCAGCCAGCCCGTGCGGCGCCAAGCGTGAGGTCATGACTTCGTCGATCATCAACAAGGCGCCGGCTTCGGTGGTCAATTGCCGCAGCGCTTGTAAAAATTCTGGCAGGGCTGGGATACAGCCGCCTGCGCCCAGCATGGGCTCTACGAGCACGGCCGCGATGTCCTGACCCTGCGTCGAGAAGACGGCCTTTGCGGTTTCGACGTCGTTGTAGGGCAATACGATGAAATCGTAGGGAACAGTGGTTGGCGATGCTTGGGCGCCGAAAGTCAGCACGCCTCCGTGATAGGCGCCCGAGAAGGTTACGATCTTGGAACGCTTGGTGTAGTGCAATGCTGCAGTGACAGCCATCAAGTTGGCTTCCGTCCCCGAATTGGTAAAGCGCAATTGCTGAATCTGCGGAAAACGCTCACAAATCAGTGAGGCGAGCCGGCCTTCCAGCATGTTATGCCCTGTCAGGTTGATACCGCTCTCCATGGCTTCAATGACGGCATCGCGGATCTCCGGGGCCGAGTGGCCGTACACGCCGGCGGTGTACTCGGCCAGGAAGTCGTCATAGGCGTGCCCGTCAGCGTCCCATAACGTGGCACCTTCGCCGCGCACGATAGTCAGAGGGAAAGGTGCGTAAAACAGTACTGATCGGCTGTTTGCGCCTGGCATGTGGCGAGCGTGGGCATCAAATTGTCGCTGGCTGGCCGGGTTGTCGGCAATGAACGCTGCCTGTAGCTCAGCCAATCGATTGTCGAGCACGGAAGGGGCAGAAGCAAAAGTGTGAGCGGCCATAGTGCAAAAAAGCTGTAGGCTAAAAAATTCGGGAGGAGGGCGGCCTGGTGTCGTTTGTCGCCTCAAACGGCGGAAATCCCGCCTTGGCCGATGGAACTTGTCTCCTGCCCGTTGCTTTGTCCGTTGCTGGCCGGAGGCGCGACGACGATTGAATCGAGTGCGGGTTCAGCCGGCTGAAGCCCTGCCAGGTCGGGGCGCGGGCGCCGCAGTGCAGGGCTGCGGGAGAAGGCGTCTTCCATGGCGCGGGCAGCCGACAGCAGTGCCAGATCGCCCCGAAAACGTCCTACGGCTTGCAAGCCGAATGGCATTCCCTGGGTGTCCGTGCCGCAAGGCAGAGAAATGGCGGGATGTGTTGTCAGCGTGGCCACATAGGTCAATGCCAGCCAGCGGTAATAATTACTTTGCGCTCGACCCTCCACGATGGACGCATAAGGCGTGGTCCACGGAAAAGCTGACACTGGCGTGGTAGGCGAAAGCAGCAGGTCGTAGTCTTCGTAGATCGACTGAAAGCGCTGGAGGATACGGGTTTGCTCTGCTTGGGCCCACGCACTGTCCAGCAGGCTCATGCTGGCGCTCATTTCATAGTTTGCACGCGGGTTGGGCCCCAGGCTGTTCGGATCTTTCTCGTACGCATCCCTCATGCCCGCCACAAAGGCTTCTGTGCGCAGTACATCGAAGCAGCGGTGCACGTCACCCAACTCCAGGCTCACCTCGTCACAACGCGCAAAAAGATGGCGCATCGCGGCGATTTTTTCTGCAAAACTGGCACGAATACCGGCGTCCACGTCGCAGGCCCCAAAGTCTGCTGTGTACGCTACGCGCAGCTTCCCTGTATCCATTCCTGGGGGGGCCAGAAAGTCCATGGGATCTAGCGGGTAGCTGAGCGGGTCGGAAGGGTGAACGCCGGCAGAGGCTGCAAGTTGCAGGCAAGCGTCGTCCACCGTTCGGCCCATGGGGCCCACCACGGAAAGCGCCGACCAGCCCAGCAATTTACGCTCGTTGGGCACCGTGCCAGCAGAGGGCCGCAAGCCCACAACGCCGCAGAGCGCAGCTGGAATTCGTAGCGACCCCCCGGTATCGGAGCCTGTGCACACGGGCAGCATGTCGCAGGCCAGTGCTGCTGCAGAGCCACCAGAAGAGCCGCCCGCGTTCAGGTTAGGGTTGAAGGGGTTGCCCGTGGCTCCCCACACGGCGTTGAACGTATTGGCGCCCGCACCCATTTCAGGTACATTGGTTTTGGCCGTCACGATGGCGCCCGCGCGGCGCAGCCGAGCAACCAGCTCGATGTCGCGCGCGGGCACGTGGCTCCGAAAAAGCGGCGAGCCATAAGTGGTGAGCACGCCTGCCGTGGGCTCCAGATCCTTGACACCCAATGGCAACCCATGCAGCAGACCGAGTGGCTTGCCCTGCATCACGGCCTGCTCAGCGGCCTTGGCCTCGGCACGTGCTCGTTCAAAGCAGGTGGCGGTCACCGCGTTGATGAGCGGATTGACGGCCTCCACGCGCTCTATGCACGCCTCCAGAAGCTCAACAGGCGAGATGACCTTCTCGGCGATCATCCGCCGTAGCTGGGTGGCCGAATGCTCGATGAGAGAGGTGTCTTGCAGAGCGCGCACTTCAGTTAACCTGAATGCCGGCTCGAGCTGCGACTGCGCGCATCATCGGCAGTTCGCGTTCAAGCTGAGCGGCCGCTTCAGCGCCGTTGACGAAGCGGGCTTCCACGCCTTGCGCGGCGAAGCCTTGACTCACCTGCGGGTCGGCAATGGTGTCGGCCAGCGCCTTCTCCAGTTTTGTGCGCACTGCAGACGGCAAGCCCGGTGGCGCGGCCAGCATGCCCCATGACGTCACATCCACCGCATACCCGCTTTCTGCGAAAGTGGGAACGTCAGGCAACTGCGGCGATCGCGCTGCCGATGTCACGGCAATGGCCTTGACCTTGCCGGCTTTGAGTTGCGGCAAGGCGGCCGTCACCGTGTCCATCGAGAAACTGACCTGCCCGCCGATCAAGTCCGTCATCGCAGGGGCGCTGCCCTTGTAAGGAATGTGCAGCATCTTCACTTTCATGGCATCAAGTGCGATCTCGGCCGCAAAATGAGCGGCCGTGCCGGCGCCAAAAGACGCGTAGGAATACTTGGACGGACTCGCTTTCAGCTCAGCGACCAGCTCTTTGACATTGTTTACGGGGGTTTTCGGGTTGGCTAGCAAGATCATGGCCACGTTGCTGCCCATGCCAATGGCGTCGAAGCCCTTGACCGGGTCGTAGGAAAGGTTGCTGCTGATGACCGGGTTGAAGATGAAGGTTGAGGCGCTGCTCCAAAGCAGTGTGTAGCCATCTGGCTGTGCACGGGAAACAAAGCTTGCGCCAATGGCCGTACCAGCGCCCGGCCGGTTGTCCACGATGACGTTCTGGCCGAGTTGCTCTCCTAGCTTCTGCGCCAGGATGCGCCCCTGCGCATCACCTCCGCCGCCAGCAGGGTAAGGCACTACCAGGGTAATCGGTTTGCTCGGAAAACTCTCTTGTGCCGCCACCGGGATTGCCAGGAGGCCCAGGGTAGCTATGCAAATGCCTGCGATGGAGTGCGGTGACAGCTTCATGGGGTTACGGAGTTTGTAGGTGGTGGATAAAGAGAAACACCAGTTCAATCGTAGGGGGCTAAAGCACCCTCAGCAAGATCAATGTTTAGAATTTATCGTTGCGAATATCGCAACGCATTTGCCGCAATGCATTTGTTGCCACTACTGCACTGAGCGCCATGTCGAGAACGATCAATACACATGTCTTGCAAGAGTCCGCGCTGCATTACTTCATGGAGGTCGTGCGTCACGGCTCGGTGACGGAGGCTGCCAACCACCTTGGGGTGGCGCCTTCAGCCGTCAGTCGGCACATCGCCCGACTGGAGCGTGAGCTGGATACGCTGCTGTTCGAGCGTCGCGCGCGTGGCATGGTGCCTAACGCGGCAGGGGAGCTCTTGGCTGTGCATGCCAAGCGCGCACGGCAGGAAATTGAGCGTGTGGCTGACGACATCAGGGCTGTTCGGGGCCTGCGCATGGGAACAGTGCGCATCGCCAGCACAGAAGGGTTCGCCAACGAGTTCATTCCGCCGCTTGCAGCGGAGTTTCGCCGTGTTTATGGCGGAATCAGCTTCTCGGTCGAAGTCAGCTCACGGGCCAAAATTGTGCAGATGGTACGTGAGGGCGATGTGGATGTCGGAATCACGCTGGGTATGTCCTCCGAGCGTGGCGTCAATGTTGAATTTCGCCATCCTTCGCCGATCCTCGCCGTCGTAGGCGTGCATCACCCTCTGGCCAGGCGGCGGCAGCTGACGCTGGCACAGGTCGTCTCGCATCCCATTGCACTGCCGCCGAAGTTCACCACTCTACGAACTCTACTGGACATCAGCTTCAGCCGTCAGGGATTGCATTGCGACAGCGTGTTCGCGTGTGATCACCTCGGCCCGCTCATCAGGTTCGCGGCGTCGGGAGGAGGTGTCACGTTCTGCGGGAAAGAAGCATTGCATGGCCATATCAGGAATGGCGCTGTGGTGGCCATTCCGCTGACCGACCGCGAGATGAACGAACGGCATTTCGAGGTTCAGACCATGGCTGGCCGCACCCTTCCCGGAGCCTGCCGAGCGTTTCTTGATTATTTGGGATCGGCGCTCGCTGCGCCGGCATCTGGTAAGAGAGGTCTTCTTGAATGACCCTTCAAGCTGCTATCGCTCGCGCGCTGATTCAACCACCAGGTCCAGCACATAGGCATATGCTGAAGCATCGGCGGGCACATTCTGGCGCTTGAATCGATCGAGGCGCAGCACATTGCGAATCCCCGGCTCATGCGTGTAGCCTTCAATTTCGCCGTAGAAAAGCTGCCACTCGCCAGTGCCCTGTTTAACGCCATTGTCGCCGTATTGAATCTCACGCACGCGCAAGCATTGTGCGTCCTTCATCACGCCATGGGTGCATGCTACACGTTCAGGTGCCACTTCCAGAAAGATCCGCTCGCCCGCACTGCCATACTTGGTTTGTGGGGTCGGCTGGCCCGCCAATTCCCATCGGCTACCGTCCGCAAAATGCAGCACCAGACGGGGCGACGCTCCTGCGGGAAGCTCAATGCGCTGCGCATCGGGAAGCTGCAGGCCTATGCGCCGCTCAAGCGCCATCAATTCATTGTCTGCGCAGGCGCGCATGGTCGAGATCGGGCGGCTGATTTCCACGGTCTCGTTCTTGAGGGTGTAACCGGCTCCCATCACGTTGCACAGGTTTTGTACCGACACCTGTTCCGGCCCAAACTGCAAGCGCGGCGCTGCCCGCCCGCTTGACTGCCAGCCCGTGGCCGCTTGCCCCTTCTGGTCGTAGGCAGCGGTCAAATCCCAGTAATAGGCTTGCAACTGCTTCGATGCGTCGGCGGCAGAACTTGTCGGCATGGGCGCTCCTGAAGGCGTATTCGCGCAGGCCGACATCAGGACGGCCAACGCCATGGCAGGCAGAAACCTGGATACAGCACGAAAGGGAGAATGCATGGCATCTACTGTAAGTTGTCTAACCGATCACCATACAGCAATCTACGTGCGCAGCATGTAAGAAAAGCTCGCTATCGCCTTCGGCCGCGTCTCCGGATAGTCTTGGGTTAGGCGGTTTGTCGTCCGTCGGCAGCCTCCTGAGATCTTCTTTTCATGGCCATCAGCAGTGCGAGGACTGCCAGAACCAAGGGAACCAGCGATCCCCACAGAACCATGTCCCAGCCCCAAGCGGCCAGGATTCCGCCCGACGCGAACGACCCAAAGGCCATCAGCCCGAAAACGACAAAATCGTTGAAAGACTGCACGCGTGTCTTTTCCTCCGGGCGATGGCACTCCAGCACCAGAGCAGAAGCCCCCAGAAAACCGAAGTTCCAGCCCACCCCCAGCAAGACGAGTGAAACCCAGAAGTGCGCAACATCAATGCCCATCAGCCCGACCGCAGCGGAAAGCGCGGTCAGCACGAGCCCCACAGTGGCCATGCGCCCGGCGCCAAAGCGCGCAATCAGGTTACCTGTAAAAAAACTGGGCCCATACATTGCAATCACGTGCCACTGCAAACCCAGGTTGGCCGCTTCTTGAGAATGCCCACAGATACGCATCGCCAGCGGAGCAGCCGTCATGATGAAGTTCATCAGCATGTACGACACCGCGCCGGTGATGATGGCGGCAATAAAACGGGGCTGCCGCACAATCTCGGCCAGCGGGCGCCCACCCGCGATCTCTGCCGCCGTGGGCTTGGGCAGACGTACCCCCAGCAAAATGACGGCCGAGATTGCCGCCACCACCGCCTGCACGACAAACGTGGCCGCAAACATGTGTGGCGGCCACAGGTCCATCGTCAGGGTCACCAGTTGCGGCCCGAACACACCCGCGACCACGCCACCCGCCATCACCAGCGAAAGCGCGCGCGCACGTCGCTTGGGCTCCACCCCGTCGGCCGCCGCGAATCGGAAGGACAGCACCACCGCCGCGTAGGCGCCGCCAAAGAACGTGGCCAGGCAAAACAGCCAGAACGAACCCATGATGACGGCAACCATCGCGAGCAAACCTGCCAAGACTCCTGCGCCTGTGCCGGTCAGGAAAGCCGCACGGCGTCCATGTCGCCTTGCAATGGCGCCCATAGGCAAGGTGCACATCGCCATCCCCACCACGAAAATCGAGATCGGCAGCGTCGCCAGTACCGCAGAAGGCGCGAGCATGTCTCCGACGATTGCGCCCGTGGCATACACCACGATCGCGTTGGCTCCCGCCAGCGCCTGTGAAATAGTCAGGCGCCAGATGTTTCCGTTTTGAACGTGGTGTGGCAGCAGATCGGGAGATTCGCTCGCAGCTGCAAAGGTTGTTGTCATAAGTCAAGGATGCGTCCGCAATAGAAACGACGATCGCCCCGGACCGAGAGCGGCGACGCGGTCAGAGTGATATTTTGGGGTCAAGCTATGCTGGACGCCCAAATCTCCAGCCGGTTCAACATGAGCCAGTCCACTGCGAACACGGCGATGAAAGCCGGATAACCCACCCACCCTGAAGGCAACTGGTGCTGAGCGCCTCCGTGCTTTCAAGGTTCAATGATAAGTGCGCCCCCCATCCACCGCCAGCGCCACGCCGGTCACGAAAGCCGACTCTGCGCTACTGAGATACAAGGCGGCCAGGGCGACCTCTTGGGGCTCGGCAATGCGCTCCAGCGCGTAGCGGGAGCCCACTTGCGTGCGTAGAACCTCGGGGCCATAGCTGCCTTGCACCATGGGGGTGTCTACCGTGCCTGGGCAGATCGTGTTCACGCGGATCAGCGGCGCCCATTCCATGGCCACGCATCGAGACATGGCAATGACGCCGGCCTTGGAGGCTGCATACGCGGCGCGTTGCTTGAGCGGAACCAGGCCAAGCCCGGACGACACGTTGACGATGGTGCCGCCGCCGGCTTCTCGCAAATGTGAAAGCGCCGCGCGGCAGACGGTGAAGGTGCCTGTCAGGTTGACGTCGATCAGGCGCTTCCAATTTTCCAGCGAGATGGCGTCGGCCCACTCTGATGAGCCGATGCCCGCCGCATTGACCAGCCCGTCCAGCCCACCTAGAGCGGTGGCTGCTTGATTGACTGCGCTCTGCACGGCATCAGCGTCGGTGATGTCTGCCTGATATGCCACAAACTGCTGCTCGCCCACGCCCGGAAGCGCGTCGGGCATATGACGATCAAGGCCGGCGACGCGAGCACCTGCTCGAATAAAAAGCTCGGCGGTCGACCGACCGATTCCGGAGGCGGCGCCAGTGACGAGAATGCGGCGGCCGGCAAGTCGGCCAGCCACCTGGGCTTCGGAGGGATTGAAGGGCGGATGAGGGTGATGAGTCATGGACATCTGAAAAGTGACACGTACTAAAAATAAGAACTACTTCGTCGTTGGTGCGACCGGGTAACCCTCAATCAGCGTGGCACTGAATGGGGGCCATGCGGCCGATCTCGAGCGTGAGGTCCTTGCCTTTGCCGCGGATGGTGTTGGGCCCGTTGCTGTAGATGATGCCCGAGCCACTGGGTTTTTGCTGGAGCTCAATGGTGGTGCCGTTGCGCTCCAACAGGGCGCGCTCCTGGTCTATGAAGTACGTGACCCGCACCGATTCGCCCCGAGCGCAGCGATAGGCGACAACGTTCACCTTGGCGGTCGGTGCCGAGGCCTTGGCAGCGTTGGGCTGTTGGCTGCGAAACAGGGCCCATTCCTCCACCTCGGTGCCGTTAGGCAGTTGGCAGATGCCTACCTGGCCGGCGGTTTGATTCTCTATACGGAGCTTGCCGCCTTGGTCGATACAGTACTGAGAGGCCGGATTGGCCATCTGCACAGCCTTGGGGGCGGTATTGTCTGAAAGGGTCATGGCACACGCCGTCAACGCGGCTGTGCAGGCAAGAAAAAGCAGGCGTCTCATGTCCACAGTGTAGTGCGATGGGCCGTGACCGATGACTGGCCCGACTCTTTACCGATACGGCCATTTCGGTTCGGAGCCATGCGCGTTCCAACGAATGCCTCGGCGTGCAACAACGGCGTATCAAACTGGGCTTGGCCTCAGTTCATGCAGATTCACGAATCAACGTTTCCGCGGGAATGCCCAATCAGTGCGGCCTGGTAATCGATCTCGGTGCGAATCGGTGTGAGATGGAATGTCATGCCTTGTGCTCCACGGTTTTTACCTTGATTTGGTCGAAAATGCCATGCTGACCTGATCGTGTCGCGCCAGCGAATCAGAGTTGCGCCTTAAGCATCCCTGTGACTTCATCGAGGCGGGCTTGCTGATCTGGACGCCCCGGCACTAAAAGGCGGTGTCGACGGCTCAAGTCACCGGCGATCAATTCAAGGGTGACGCTTCATAAAACTGGAAAGAGCATCGAAAAGTGCTTTGACCAAAGAAAAAGCCCGAGCAAATTGATTGCTCGGGCTTGTATCTGGCGGAGAGAGAGGGATTCGAACCCTCGGTGGGCTATTAACCCACACACGCTTTCCAGGCGTGCGACTTAAACCGCTCATCCATCTCTCCGGGAACCGCGTATTGTAGCTGCAATATTTGGCTTTTTTCCGGGGATCGCCTCAAGGCGTGGTTTTTTGTGCCTGGATCACCTTCATGGCAGAGCTGATGAGGGCGGAGACCTCGGTCATGTTGGATGGAACGACCAGGGTGGTCTTGGATTCGGAGGCCAGTTTGCTGTAGGCCTCTACAGCCTTCTCCGCCACCTTGAGTTGCACGGCCTGATCGCCCGCCGGCTGGCGGATGGCGGCGGCCACGAGCTCGATGGCGTGGGCAGTGGCTTCGGCCACGGCGGTGATGGAAGCAGCTTCACCCTGGGCGTTGTTGATGATCGACTGCTTTTCACCTTCGGAGCGGGCGATGAAGGCTTCGCGCTCGCCGGTGGCAATGTTGATTTGTTCCTGGCGACGGCCTTCCGAGGCTGCGATCAGCGCGCGCTTTTCGCGTTCGGCCGTGATCTGGGCCTGCATGGCGCGCAGGATCTCAGCCGGTGGGGTCAGATCCTTGATCTCATAGCGGAGCACTTTGACGCCCCAGTTCAACGCGGCTTCGTCGATGGCTTGCACCACTTGGGCGTTGATCATGTCGCGCTCTTCAAAGGTCTTGTCGAGCTCCAGCCGACCGATGACGCTTCGCAGGGAGGTTTGGGCCAGTTGCGTGATGGCGACCACGTAGTTGCTGGAGCCGTAGCTGGCTCGCATGGGGTCGGTCACCTGAAAATACAGAATGCCGTCTACCTGCAGTTGGGTGTTGTCGCGCGTGATGCAGACCTGGCTGGGGACGTCCAGGGGGATTTCCTTCAGGCTGTGCTTGTAAGCGACGCGGTCGATGAAGGGCACGAGAAAGTTCAGGCCGGGCGATAGGGTGGTACTGTATTTGCCTAGCCGCTCCACGACCCACGCATTTTGCTGGGGCACGACCTTCACCGCGCGGGTGATGAAGATGACGGCGATGACAAACAGGATGATGGCGATTTCCAAGATGATTCCTTTCAAGGATCAAGGGCGGGCAGGGGGCTTAGAGGGCTTCCACCAGCAAACGGTTGCCTGCGAGTTCAACCACGCGGTGAGGGCCGGGAAGAGGGGTGACTCCGGGCCGGTGAATGGCCGTCCATTGGGCACCACGATAACGGATTTGTGCGGTGCCGTCGGCGTTCCAGCCCGGGATTTGCACGGTTTCGCCCACGTCGAGGTTGACTGCGCGGTCGGCGCGAGGGGAAGGGTCGCCTGGGCGCCTGCGGCGCACGAAGTAGCAGACGAGCACCGCGCCGCCTCCTACCAGCGCCGCCGCAATGAATTGCGTGGCCTGCGATGCGCCCATATGCGCGGCGATGGCGCCTGCCGCGATGCCGATGCTGAGCATCAACAGGTAGAAAGTTCCGGTGAACAGCTCCAGGGCCACCATGGCGCCGGCCGCAATCCACCACATCGTCGATTCGGCCATGACGCCTCCTGTCAGTTGCAAGTATTCGAAGTCTTTGTGACCATCTGGCGACATTCTGAGGCAAAAACAACTCCCGACGCGACGTTGTCTTCTCAATTCCGTACACTTCGCCGCTGCACTGCAAATTTGCGGCTGGAGCCTGCCCCATGAAATTCCGTTTCCCTATTGTCATCATCGATGAGGACTTCCGCGCCGAGAACAGCTCCGGCCTGGGCATTCGCGCGCTTGCGGATGCCATCCAGGCCGAAGGGTTCGAGGTGCTGGGTGCCACCAGCTATGGTGATTTGAGCCAATTCGCGCAGCAGCAAAGCCGCGCCAGCGCCTTCATCTTGTCCATCGACGATGAAGAGTTTTCTTCATCGTCGGGGCCGGAGCTCGATCCGGTGGTGGTGAACCTGCGCGCCTTCATTCAGGAAGTGCGGCGCAAGAACACCGACGTGCCGATCTACATCTACGGTGAAACCAAGACCAGCCAGCACCTGCCTAACGACATCCTGCGCGAGCTGCATGGCTTCATCCACATGTTTGAAGACACGCCGGAGTTTGTGGCTCGGCACATCATTCGGGAGGCCAAGAGTTATCTCGAGGGTATTCAACCACCGTTCTTCAAGGCGCTGCTCGATTACGCGGAAGACGGCTCGTACTCATGGCACTGCCCGGGGCATTCGGGCGGGGTGGCGTTTCTGAAAAGCCCTATCGGCCAGATGTACCACCAGTTCTACGGTGAGAACATGCTGCGCGCCGACGTATGCAATGCCGTGGAGGAGCTGGGCCAGCTGCTGGACCATGACGGCGCCATCGGTGAGAGCGAGCGCAATGCCGCGCGCATCTTCAACGCGGATCACTGCTTTTTCGTCACCAACGGCACCTCTACCAGCAACAAGATCGTGTGGCACCACACCGTGGCGCCGGGCGATGTGGTGGTGGTGGATCGCAACTGCCACAAGAGCAACCTGCACGCTATCATCATGACCGGGGCGATTCCGGTGTTCCTGAAGCCCACGCGCAACCATTACGGCATCATCGGCCCTATCCCGAAGTCGGAGTTCGAGCCTGAGGCCATCAAGGCCAAGATTCGGGCCAATCCGCTGCTCAAACATGTCGATGCCGACAAGGTCAAGCCGCGCATCATGTCGCTCACGCAGTCGACCTACGACGGTGTGCTCTATAACACCGAAACCATCAAGCAGATGCTTGATGGCTATGTGGACACCCTGCATTTCGACGAAGCATGGCTGCCGCACGCCGCATTCCATCCGTTCTATGGCACCTACCATGCCATGGGCAAGAAGCGCGCCCGGCCCAAGCAGTCGATGGTGTATTCCACCCAGTCCGTTCACAAATTGCTGGCGGGTATC
>Ga0265293_10010970_pt1 | contig 12494 bp, 14 predicted proteins | sample Munlanlewell138R_FD_192505 | JGI IMG/M metagenome (GOLD analysis project Ga0265293, IMG submission 192505) | Leachate microbial communities from a municipal landfill in Southern Ontario, Canada - Leachate well 138R | ecosystem: Engineered > Solid waste > Landfill > Unclassified | place: Canada... | reverse complement strand
GCTTCTCGCCCAGCACTGAAGAGGGCAATGTCTATGTCGGCAAATTGTCCTTTACGGGGAGCTTCAACGGTAAGTTCCGTTTCTCGCCAAGGGACCTTTCGCCCCACGTTTTCACCGATATCCAAGAGTTTAAGTCTATTAATGGGTAGTGCTGAGTGGGCTAAGATGCTGAGCATGGTTTGCCCAACCGCCCCCATCGCCCCGACCACGGCTATATTCAGTTTCAACGCTTACCCCCTTTCTTGCGTCTGTCGCGCTCTTTGTGGCGCCTCTCATTGGCTGCTAATAGTTCTCCCAAAGTGTTACCACTACCGGTGGGATTTTTCGATGAGGTATTAAAACTCTCCCGCTTAAAATTTGAAGGCCGTACAACGACCGTTTTGGTCTTGGTCACTTTACTGGGTAGAGAGACTTTATCGCCACCTTTTTTGACAACAACCACCCGCTTACCCCCTGGCGCAGAGAAGGTGGCCGGTTTAGCTTGGACAGAGGCTTTCTTAGTCGCTACAACCTCTTTTACGAGCATCTCTTCATAGCCACAAGAGAGGCGCTGGCACATAAAGTGCACTCCGCCCTTCTCGTCGACTACTTTTTGCATGGCTGCTTCACAATAGGGACAGAGCTTGCCATCCTTGAAAGTAGGATTATATTTAGCATTGCTGTCACTAATTTTCTTAACTAGTTTTTTAGCGCTCGCTTTTATATCGCTGATAAAAGCACTGCTCTCTTCTTCGCCTTCGGCAATTTTGGCTAAGCGCTCTTCCCATTTAGCCGTAAGTTCGGGTGAACACAGCTCGTCAGGGGCCAGTCTGATGACCTCTCGCCCTCTGGCAGTGGGCACTAAAGTTCTCCCCTCCCTTTCGATATAATAATTTTGGAGTAGCTTCTCGATAATATCGGCGCGGGTGGCACTGGTGCCCAATCCCCCGGCGAGGTTTTTTTTCAGCTCGCTGTCTTCGACAAAGCGGCCGGCATTTTCCATAGCTGCCAGTAATGTCCCTTCAGTGTATCTCTCGGGGGCCTTGGTGGCGCTCTTCTTTAAGTTGACTTTCACAACCTTGAGTGGCTCACCAACTTTTAACTCTAAGGGTTCCAAGGTAAGCTCATTATCTTTTTTAGCGACTAAGCGGGCCATATCGCGCCACCCCTGCTTAATGGGGACCACCAAATGGGTTGCCAAACGGTAGTCTCCCACCTCAACACCGACTGCCGTGCTTTCGTAGATGTAGTCCCCTGAGAGGACTTCCATAAACCTTTGGGCGACTAGGCTCCAAAGGGCCCTCTCTTTGGGAGATAAGCGCTCTAAGACAACCTTCTGCTCGGTGGGAATAATTGCATGATGGTCCGTTACCCCACTCTCTTTCACAAATCTACCGAGCTCTTCACGGTAGCCTTCCTCTAGGTAGAGGTTAGCCACTAACCCCAACGGGGTGGCTTCTAGGGCTTGAAGGCGCCGGTTTAAGGCGGGGACGATGTCACTGGTAATGTAGCGGCTATCGCTACGGGGATAGGTAACAATTTTATGTTTTTCATAGAGTTGCTGGAGAGTATCGAGGGTCTCCTTAGCCGAAAACGAGAGTTCTTGGTTGGCATCCCGTTGCAACTCGGTAAGATTGTAGGCCAATGGTGGGGGGTCTACCTTCTCCTCTTTGTTAAGCTCTACAATTACGCCGGTTTGCCCTTCAAGGGCATTCGCAATAGCTAGAGCCTCCTGTTCTTGAGTGATTCTAATGCTCCCTTCATCATCATGATAAGTGGCGCCAAAGAGGCCGAAATCGGCTCTGATAGTCCAATAAAACTCTCCACTAAAGGCCTCAATCTCCTCCTCTCGACGGGTAATCAAGGCTAGAGTGGGACTTTGCACCCTTCCTGATGAGAGACGCGCATCGTAGCGACAAGTGAGGGCGCGACTAACGTTCATCCCGATATACCAATCGGCCTGTGCGCGCGCCTGGGCCGCCTCAAAAAGAGAATCGTAGAGGCTGGCCTCTTTTAAATTGTCAAACCCCTCTTTAATCGCCTGTTCGGTTTGACTACTAATCCAAAGACGCTTAGTTTGCCCCTGCCAGAGCCCCTTAATTAAAATCCAACGGGCCACTAATTCCCCTTCCCGCCCCGCATCAGTGGCAATTACAAGCGAGTCGATATCGTCCCTTTTAAACAAGTTTTCAACTACGGCAAACTGCTCCTTGGTTGATTCCATCACAGTGAGAGTCAACTCAGCGGGTAACATGGGCAGAGAAGAGAGGCTCCAACGCCGCCAGCGCGGCTCGTAAGAGGCCGGTGGCGATAACTCGATTAAATGGCCTAAAGCCCAGGTGACAATATAATGGTCCCCCTCTAAATACCCCTGCCGACGTCGGGTACACCCCAGCACTTTCCCTATCTCACGTGCGACACTAGGTTTTTCAGCCAATACCAGTTGCTTACCCATTTAAAGCCCCCCAAGTTTGCATTTTCACCTCTTTTTGACTATATCTGCTTGGTTGTTTTGTAGCAAGCCTTGACGAGTTTTTAGCTAGGGTATATAGTCGAAAACGGATTAACAAACATAAGGAGTCAACAATGGCTTACACTATTACTGACGCATGTATTGCATGCGGCGTTTGCCTTCCAGAATGTCCTTCCGACGCTATTTCTGAGGGCGATATTTATGTAATCGATCCCGACTTGTGTATTGATTGTGCTGCCTGTGTGGATGCCTGTCCTACAGGGGCTATTATTCCTGCTGAGTAAGCTTAACTCAGGGAGTCGATTTGGCAAGGCAGCTCTTCTGGGCTGCCTTTTCTGTTAAGGGGAACGCAATGGGTAGTTTTGTGATGATAGGGGGAGTTCTCCTCTCCCTAGCGGTAGCTTTTAACGGCTACAAACTCAGAAACATCCTCGATTTTCTAAAACTAACTGTCTCTAGTGGGGCCGCGGTTTTAGCCTATTTTATCATCCTCTACAAACAAGCGTCACCGGATGAATTAACCTTGAGAGGGTTGACTAAATTCTTGGTCTTCGACCAGTACCTAGCCCTTGTGGTTGTTATAGTTTTAGCGGTAGTCATCCACCTAAAATACCCCTTGGTCAGCTCATTTTTAGGTACATTTCTCCTCTACTCATTGTTAGCCTACCTCTTGGTGTTGACCTTCAACCAAAGGGGAAGTTTGGCAATTGTTTTTACCCTTCTGGGGGGAACTGGGGCTCTACTGCTCAGATACTATCTAAAGGAGCGTTTTACCCTCTATGTATCGGCAATTGGCGGCTCGGTGTGTGCATCTCTCCTTTTTACCCGCTTCTACTACCTGCCCCTATGGCTTTTTATCCTCTTAGCCCTCCTCTTTTTAAGCGCCGCCATTTATATTCAATATAAGAGCTGGCAGAAAGGAGCATCGCGGTGAACGAGTTATTCAATGACCACATCTTAACAGTCTCCGCTTTAACTAGTCGCCTTAAAGAGGTACTAGAGGGGGTATTCACCAAAATAACCCTTGAGGGGGAGGTTTTTAATTTTCGCCCCGCCTCCAGCGGACACTGGTATTTCCAACTCCATGATGAGGAGGCAGCCATCCAAGCTGTCATGTTTAAATCGCAGAGCTGGCGAGTCCCTTTTCTCCCCAAAGATGGGGATAGGATAATCGTGGAAGGTGATATCACCATTTATGCCAAAAGGGGTAATTACCAGATTGTCTGTCAAAATATGCGCAAGTCGGGAACCGGCGATTTATTGGCCCTCATAGAGGAGCGTAAACGAGAATTTGCCGCTCTGGGTTATTTTGATGCCCAACGTAAACGTCCCCTGCCCCTTTACCCAAAGAAGATAGGTGTAATTACCAGCCCAACAGGAGCTGCCGTCCACGATATTCTGCAGGTCCTTAAGAGGCGCAACCCCACTATCGATGTTGTGATTCTACCGGCGGCCGTCCAAGGGGCCTTAGCGGCCGATGAGATCGCCAGTCAAATCAGATTGGCCAACCGCTTAAAAATTGCCGATCTCCTTATCATAGGGCGGGGAGGAGGCTCAATCGAAGACCTCCTACCTTTCAGTGAGCGCGCCGTGGTTGAAGCGATCGTAGAGAGTGATATAGTTACCGTGAGTGCCGTTGGGCATGAGATCGACTGGGCTTTGAGTGACTATGCTGCCGATTTAAGGGCGCCTACCCCCTCTGCGGCGGGCGAATTGGTAGCCCCCCTGCTCCAGGATATAATAGCTAACTACCGGGGGATGGTGACAACTCTTGCCCACCTAATCCTTAAAAAAGTGGGTATTATCAAGGGAAAGTTGGCCTTATTTACCACCGATAGGATGGCCGACTATTTTAAGCGCAAGCTGCAACAGGCACACCTCTACTGTGATGATTATAGGGCGATTATGGAGCGTACCGTTAGCGAGCGACTAAAATTGGCTAAAGCCAAAGCGGAGGCTTTAGTAGGCCAATTAGAGAGCCTTAGCCCCTTGGCTGTTTTAGCGCGGGGCTACTCAATTGTTACCCACAGTAGTGATGGAGAGCTTATCAATAGAGCTTCACAACTGAAAATAGATGAGGAAGTGGCTATTCAATTTGCTAAAGGGGAAGCGGTAGCGACTGTTAATAAGCTGTTTGAAGAGGAGAGTGAATAATGAGTTACGAAAAAGATATAGAGCGGATGGAAGCGATTACGCAAAAATTAAAAAGTGATGAGACACCCCTCAAGGAGGCAATTGCGCTCTTTGAAGAGGGGGTAACTTTGGCTAAGCGGGTAGAGAAAGAACTCAATGCCGTCGAGAGAAAGGTTGAAATTCTCCTTGGCGAAGATGAAGAGAGTTTGGCACCTTTTGATGAAGAGCAGCAGGAATCTTAATGCAGAAGATCATCTTCCTGATTCAATGTGCAGACCGTAAAGGGTTACTAGCCTCCATTAGTACCTTTTTCTATGAGAAAGGGTTTAACATCCTCCACTGTCAACAGCATAGTGACACCCGTACTAACCGCTATTACATGCGTTTAGAACTTGATTTAAAGGATCTAAAAATTACCAGAGAGGAGCTTCAAGATAATTTTGGACAATTTGCCCACCCTTTAGGCCTCGACTGGCACTGCTATTTCACCGATAACAAAAGCCGCGTGGCGATTTTGGTGAGCAAAACCAGTCACTGTCTATTTGACCTGTTAAGCCGTCACCACGAAGGAAATCTCATCTGTGCTATCCCCCTAATCATCAGTAACCACCCCACCCTTGAGCATATTGCCACCCAATTTAAAATCCCCTATTACCATCTACCAATCGTTGCCGGCGACAAAGCTCAACAGGAAAAAGCGGTTCAGGAACTCCTTGAGGAGCACAAAATCGATTTGGTAGTGCTCGCCCGCTACATGCAGGTGCTAAGTCCCGCTTTTACTAAAAAATGGTGGGGAAAGATGATCAATATTCATCACGCTTTTCTGCCCGCCTTCCAGGGGGCTAATCCCTACTTACAAGCCTACGAAAGGGGCGTAAAAATGATTGGTGCCACTGCCCATTACGTCACTGATGAGCTTGATCAAGGACCCATTATTGAACAGGATGTCGTGCGGATAAATCATGAATTAACCCCGATAGGTCTACGCAATATTGGTCGAGATGTCGAGCAGGCTGTCCTCTCCCGTGCCGTGCAGGCCCACTTAGAACATAGAATTATCCTATGGGGCAACCGCACCGTTGTTTTTAATGCTGAATATTAGAAGTTTAAGTCGACAAAGGAGGCGTGGACAAAACGCCCATCTTTGCGTATTAGCACTCCATCCATCCAAATCTCTCCTCCGCCAAACTGGGGGGTTTGAATCTGCACCAAATCCCAATGGACAGCGCTTCGGTTACCATTGTCGCAGTCTTCATAGGCATTACCCGGTGTGAAGTGGATAGAACCGGCAATCTTCTCATCAAAAAGGATATTATCCATGGCAAAGTTTATCTGGGGGTTACATCCAAGGGCAAATTCACCAAAGTAACGGGCTCCTTCATCAATATCGAGGATTTTGTTAACAGCTTCACTATCGTCGGCAGTGGCCTTTACTATCTTGCCCTTTTCAATGCTAAAGGCAACATTGTTGAAAGTGTGCCCCTCGTAGGTAGAGGGGGTGTTGTAGGTAATTGTTCCTTCAACACTCTCTTTAAGAGGGCAAGAGTAGATCTCTCCGTCGGGGATATTCATCTCTCCGGCGCAAATAATTGCCCCCATCCCTTTAATTGAGAACCTTAGGTCGGTCCCTTTGGCTAAGATGTGGACTTTATCGACATTATCGAGAAAGGCTTTGGCTTTTTCCATCGCCTTTTGCATGGCGTTGTAATCGACCCCAATGGTTACTTTGTAGAAAAAATCCTCCATCTCTCTGAGTGACATCCCCCCTTGGTAGGCCATCAACTGAGTTGGATAGCGGGTAACCACCCATTTAGTCTTGACGATTCTGATATCGTGGTGGACCGGCGTATTGTAGTAGAGGGCATAATCTTGGTTAGCTTTGCCCAGCGTTGCCATCTCTCTAGGATTCACTATTCCTCTGATACCTATGAAGGCGTCCATCTTTTCCATCCGGTAGGCGTCACAGGCGGCCCATAGAGAGAGGCTCTCCTTGGTTGCAGAGGCCACTAAGGCCCGCTCTATAGAAATTGAAGAGTAGTTCACTAAAGGGGAACCACCGGCTTCATAAACAGCTTCCACTAGCGCTTCGACCATACTAATGGGAACATCAATCGCGTTTATCAGGCAACTCTCTTGGGGTTGAAGTTTAACGGAGTAGTTGACCAATAAACGGGCAAATTCTTTTTCTCTTGAGGGCAACATTTATAACCACCTCTAAATTAAAATCTCATTGAGAGTACCACTAATTGGGAGCTGTTCATAGTAGTAGCTCTCAAGTTTTCAGTGTATACTGCTCACATGCAAACAATTCCCATTAACACGTTCAACTCCCCCACTATTATTTCGGAGCTCATCTACCGTTTGAAAATCAAAGATGTGATGACCCGCTCTCTTATTAGTGTCCCTCTCGGGACGACCATGCGAGAGGTCCAACATTTGATGCGTGAAAATGGGATTACGGGGGTTCCTGTGGTAGCTGAAAAGCGCCTCTTGGGAATTGTGAGTATGGATGACATCATTCAAGCCCTCGACTTTGGCTACATTGAAGACAAAGTGGAAGAGCATATGAGTAGTAAACTAATCCTCCTCGATGAAGATATGCCCATTTCATTTGCAATTACCTATTTCGACCGCTATCGCTACCATCGCTTTCCGGTTTTAAATAAGGAGAAGGAGTTGGTAGGCATAGTGACTACCCGCGATATCTCAACACGTCTTTTGTGGGAGATAAACAACGAAGTCGACTCCTTAGAGAGGGAGAGGCAAATTGAGGTTGCCACTGAAGGACTTTCTCAAGAGCGGCAAACTTTTTTAGTGCGCAAATTGGACTTTGAGAAGGCCGGTTATGCATCGACTGAGATAAAAAAGAAACTTAAACAGAATGAATTATTTCCGAGGACAATTAGGCGCGCCGCAATCGCCTCCTATGAGTTAGAGATGAATATCGTTGTCCACTCGAACGGAGGAAGTATAACCGCCGAGTACTTCCCCGATAAGGTAATTATTACCGGAGAAGATAATGGCCCGGGAATCGAGAATTTAGATGAGGCTCTTGAACAGGGGTTTTCAACGGCTAACGAATGGATTCGTTCCCTCGGCTTTGGCGCCGGTATGGGGCTCCCCAATGTTAAATCGGTCTCTGATGAGTTTTCAATCACGTCATCGGTTCAAAAGACTGTTGTCAAATCGACAATTTTCTTTAGTGAGAATGAGCGCAAAAAACTAAACCTCGAGGAGTAGCAAAATGGTATCTATTGAACACGCGAGCAAAGCATTAAACTTAGAAGTTTTCACAAAACCGGCTGAAGAGCGCCTTATTAGTGGTGGTTACACTTCAGACCTCCTAAGTGATGTGATGGCCAATGCCACGGAGGGCAGCGCTTTAATTACTATCCAAGGGCATAAAAATGCTGTGGCTGTGGCCTCTCTCGTGTCCCTTAACGCCATCATTCTCTGCAATGGACGCCAACCTACTGCTGATATGGTGGCCACTGCTCAAGAGGAGGGCATTGCCATCTTGGGGAGTCAGGAGGATCAATTCACTGTCTCCTATCGGTTGGCAAAACTTTTAGGACTATGCAATTAAAAGTAGACCTGCACAACCATTCTTGCCTCTCGCCTTGTGCCTCCAATAATTTAGCCCCTCCCGTTTTAGCCTACGAGGCTTATGAGAAAGGGCTCGATATCGTCGCTCTGAGTGACCATAACAGCGGAAGAAACCTCCCGGCTTTTAGTGAAGCTTGCCAGATCTTGGGTCTGGTAGGGGTCTATGGAGTGGAGGTGACCACCATCGAAGAGGTCCATCTCTTAGCCCTCTTTGCGAGCCTTGAAGAGGGGGAGGAGTTTTCTGCTTGGATAGAGTCTCTTTTGCCAAAAAATAGAAACGTTGCCTCTAAATTTGGCCACCAACTCGTCTGCGATGTGATGGGTAACGTTGTTGAAGAGGTTGACCTCTTTCTCTACGGTGCCGCCAACATCTCTTTTGATAATTTAACCACCACAATTGTCCAAAGGGGGGGGCTAGCCATCCCGGCGCACATCGACCGACCTATCAATTCGGTAATTGCCAACTTAGGATTTCTCCCCCCCCTACCCTACTCTGCCGTTGAAGTGGTTAACAATCCTCCCCGTGTGGCTACCGGGGAGTACTGCCTCATTCGTAGCTCAGATGCCCACAGTATAAGAGATGTGGCTACAAGGTTCTCTACGATTGAGGCAACTACCCGTGATTTTAAAGGCCTAAAAGAGGCTTTGCAGCACAAGGCAGTAATTCTTTGAATATTTTGTTATAATAGCGATATATGACAATAGAAGGAAAGTTTGGAGAAGCCAAAGTCTTTGCCACCTCGATTGACAGTGGAGCGCGAGAACAAATTAAGACCCTCCTAGACCAAGATTTTATAAAAGGGGCTAAGGTCAGGATAATGAGTGACGTCCACGTCGGCGTGGGGTGCGTTATTGGGTTCACAGCCGACCTTAAAGACAAAGTTGTTCCCAATATTGTGGGTGTCGATATCGGCTGTGGCGTTTTAACTGTAGAGTTGGGCCAATTAAAGGTCGATTTAGCCAAACTGGATCAACTAATCTATTCTCGAATACCGGCCGGTAAAAACATGCACAAACAAAAAGTTGTCCACTTCGAGCCCCTCTATGAGCTTCGCATGTTTAAAGAACTCCAAAACTTAGAACGACTGGAAAACAGTATTGGCACCCTGGGCGGAGGGAACCATTTTATTGAATTAGGCGAAGACTCTAGGGGTAATAGTTACCTCACAATCCACTCAGGAAGTCGTAATTTAGGGACTCAGGTTGCCCGCTACTACCAAAACAGTGCCGTCAAAATATGCCGCACAGAGGGGCTCACCTACCCCCGTAACCTCTGCTTTCTGCAAGGGAAACACAGAGAAGCCTATCTGCATGACATGGCAATTTGCCAAGAGTATGCTCAACTTAACAGAGAAACTATGGCCACTATAATTTTGAACAATTTGGTAAAAAGAGATTTGTCTGATTTCCCCTCTTTCCATAGCGTCCACAACTACATCAACTTTAAAGATAATATTATCCGTAAAGGGGCGATTTCAGCCTATGAGGGGGAGCGTCTCTTGATCCCCATAAATATGCGCGATGGCTCTATTTTAGGCTTTGGCAGAGGCAATCGTGACTGGAACTACTCAGCGCCCCATGGGGCCGGCAGAGTTTTAAGCCGCACCGAAGCTAAAGCCCAACTCACCTTGGAAGCCTTTAAGAAATCGATGGAAGGGATCTATTCCACCTCGGTGCATAAGGGGACACTCGATGAGAGCCCGGCTGCTTACAAACAAATCGATGAAATTCTGGCTTCTATTGGTGAGACGGTTGCAATAGAGGAGATAATTAAGCCCTGTTATAACTTCAAGAGTTCCTAAGGGGGACAAAACTTACCTTAGCTATCGCCCGCTGCTCTATGTTACCCTTTCCGTCTTTAGTTATTAACAAGAGATCTTGCGCATAGGTGGCACCAACCGGTATAACCATCTTGCCATGATAAGATAATTGGTCCAATAGTGCTTGGGGTACCTCTTGCGGAGCAGCGGTAACCATTATGCGGTCAAAGGGGGCCTTCTCTGGCCAACCCAACACCCCTTCGGCTAGTTTAAACGCGATATTTTTATAACCGGCTTTTAGTAATCTCTCCTTGGAGCGTAAATAGAGCTCTTCAATCCTCTCAACTGTAAATACTTTTTGGGCCACTTTAGCCAAAAGAGCCGTCTGATAGCCACTACCCGTACCTATTTCCAATACTTGGCTCTCTTGTTTTATGTCCAGTAGAATAGTCATTTCAAGTACCAAGGAGGGCTGAGAGATAGTTTGCCCGTACCCAATGGGAAAGGGTGTGTCCTCATAGGCATACTCTTTATAGAGGTCCATAAAATAGGCCCGGTCCAGAGCTCTAAAATATTTAGTTATCTCGTCTCTCCTATCTGTTTGCATCACTACTACTCTACCATAGTCGCCAATTTTTGTCTTTTTTAAAAAAACTCCCTCAACTTTGACCATTTCTTTGGTCAAAGTATGTTAGATGTAGCCTACTTTAGTGCTATTCTTATCTTCTTCAGGTAGCCAATTGTCTTTGAATGTCTGATGACACATTTGTGAGCTAAATCGACTAATAACGAAAATACCAGCAGAATAAGGGGTTAAAACAGCATTAACTTCTTACATATAATGTCAGATGTTATTAGTTTTTGTTAAATCTAAAGCTTTCTAATTTTCTAGAATTGTTCTAAATACATAAAAACATCGAACATCTGACATTTCATAACTCCTTTTGTAGTAATAATTTATTAGTTGACGCAGCAATTTTACCTAGTTATACTTTAATTGTGACTGAGAGTTAAACAAGTTTTGACTCGGAGGAATTGATGGTCAAAGTTAAGAAGTTCTACATAACACTTCTCTTGATAATAACCTGCTTGCTACTGGTAACAGTAGCCTTACCGGCGAGGGTTGTTGCGAGTAAAACTTTAACCATCTATGGGTATATCCCCAGTAAGACTGAATTGATTTTAAAAGAGGATGGAGAGTTCCTCTTCACTTCTAATTCGCTTAGTGCTGTGTTGGATTATGAAGAGTATGGCGACATGACTCTCCTTTCAGTTATGGCGCTTTAAAGCCTTACCTTATATAAGAGACTTTCCATTCTCGAGCCTTTACCTCAGGTAAGGGCTTTTTTGCGTAGCCTAAGGCCACGGCAAATATGGGTTTATACCCCTCGGGTAGGGCGAACTTTTCTAAAAGTTCTTCAGCGCTGGCGTGCTTGAAGGCTTGGACAAAAGAGCCTATATAGCAAGAGCCAATACCGAGGGCGGTGGCCGCTATAGTCATATTTTGGCAAGCATTGGCACAATCGGCCAACGAATAGGTTGAGCCATCTGAAGAGGCAAAAACCACTGTAGGGGCATTGTGAAAGGGGTTAAAATCTTTCTGTTGACTTCTCTCCTGTAGAGACGGGATGCCGGAGTCGTAAAGCACACCGGCCACCGCTAAAGAGATTGTCCTGATAAAAAGAGGGTCCTGAACTACAGAAAAATGCCAACTTTGGCGCCCCAGAGCTGTAGCAGCCTGCAAGCCGGCTGCCAAAATCTGATTCAGGACCTCTTGTGGGATCTGTTTATCTTGAAAATTTCTCACTGAACGACGACTCATCAAAACTTCTAGTGCATTGCCCATTAAGTTCTCCTAGCGGTTATCTCGACCAAATATTCTTAAAAGATAGAGAAAAATATTGATGAAGGAGAGGTAGAGTGAAAGAGCCCCCATGATAGAGACTTTGATATAGGTCTCTTCATCCATTGAGGCGCTGTAAGATGCGTTAAGCTGCTTTATCTTCTGTGTCTCCCAAGCTGTTAAACCGAGAAATATCAAAACACCTGCAATCGAGATAAGGTAGTAAAGCCCTGAGCTCTTTAGGAAAAGATTGATTAAAGAGGCAATAATGAGGGACCATAACCCCATCATTAGGTAGTGAGATAGGCCGTTTAACTCCCTTTTAGTGGTCATTCCATATAAACTCATACCGGCAAAACTAGCCGCCGTGGTGAAGAAGGCTCTTGAGATAACTGGTCCCCTGTAGGCATAAAAGATTACCGATAGGGTTATTCCTGTTAAGATGGAATAGGCGATAAAAGCTACAACTGCCCCTGTAGAGCTCATCTTCTGTAGACGTGCCGATAACACACTAACAATCAGTAGTTGGGCGATTACAATCAAGATGAGCGAGAAGGCGCTGCCTAAAAAGAGGCGTAAGAGTGTTTGACTGGTGGCTACCGAATAGGCAACCAATCCTGTGAGGCTCAAGCCTAAAGTCATCCAGATATAGACGTTTCTTAAAATGTTACGCTCTCGGCTGACAACATCAGAGAGCATT
>Ga0265293_10010968_pt1 | contig 12495 bp, 7 predicted proteins | sample Munlanlewell138R_FD_192505 | JGI IMG/M metagenome (GOLD analysis project Ga0265293, IMG submission 192505) | Leachate microbial communities from a municipal landfill in Southern Ontario, Canada - Leachate well 138R | ecosystem: Engineered > Solid waste > Landfill > Unclassified | place: Canada... | reverse complement strand
GGATAATGGGATTTAACGAACTCAATACAGTAGAGCATTTTTTTATTCACAAGCTCACAGGTGTCAACCTGAATGAGATGAGGCAAGGTAATGTGGTAGAGGAACCTATGGAACCTTATGATACAGTAAAGTGGCGTTATGTGCCTGCCGAGTTGTTGAAACGTGATATCACCGAAGTGCTGCTCGAAAAAGAGTTAAAAGCGTCCCTATGTAAACTAAATCTTGATATTGATAGAAACCCTGAACATGCAGATGAAGTAATCCGAAAACTTCGAGCCATTTTAATCACCGTTGCTAATGTTGGGTTGGTGCGTGCCAACGAAGAATTTGCAAAATGGCTTAGGAATGAACACTCCATGCCTTTTGGTCCGAAGGGAGAACACGTAAAGGTAAAATTGATTGATTACGAGCAGTTGAAAGAAAACTCGTTTATCATGACCAATCAATTCAAAGTGCATGCCCGAGAAACCAAAATTCCGGATGTAGTCTTGTTTATCAATGGCATTCCGGTAGTTGTGGGCGAATTAAAAACACCGGTTCGCCCGGCCATCAGTTGGTATGATGCCGCCCATGAAGTTCATGATATTTACGAAAATGCCGTCCCACAGCTTTTCGTCCCCAACATTCTATCTTTCGCTTCGGAAGGCAAAGAGCTTTTCATTGGTGCGGTTAGGACACCTTTAGAGTTTTGGGCACCCTGGCGCATTGAAAACGAGAAAGACGAGTTAACCCAATTTGCAGGATTACAGGATATAGGCAAGCAATTGACACATCTGTTAAAGCCTTCTACCCTGCTCGATATTCTGCAATACTATTCGGTGTATGGCACCAACAATTCAAAAAAGAAAATCAAAGTCGTTTGCCGATATCAGCAATACGAAGGTGCCAATGCTTTGGTCAACCGTGTATTGGAAGGCCGAATCAAAAAAGGTTTAATCTGGCACTTTCAGGGTTCGGGTAAATCATTACTTATGCTCTTTGCTGCTCAAAAGCTTCGCAAACAAGTGGAGTTGGGCAATCCAACCGTTTTGATTGTGGTGGACAGAACCGATTTGGACTCACAAATAAGTGCTTCATTTGCTTCGGCTGATGTTTCCAATTTTGTAACTACCGATAGTATCAAAGAGCTCAATACGCTTCTTGAAAAAGATACCCGGAAGATCATCATCACCATGATTCACAAGTTCAGGGATGCTTATCCCAATATGAACCAACGCAAAAATATCATTGTGATGGTAGATGAAGCCCACCGCACACAGGAAGGAAACTTGGGGCGTCAGATGCGGGCAGCACTACCCAATGCATTCTTATTCGGATTGACTGGAACACCCATCAACAAAGCCGATAAAAACACTTTTTGGGCTTTTGGCGCAGATGAAGACGAAAACGGCTACATGAGTCGCTATACTTTCCAAGACAGTATCCGCGATAAAGCAACTTTGCCGCTGCATTTCGAACCAAGGTTACCCAACTACCACATTGACAAGGATGCACTCAATACGGCTTTTCAGGAATTGGCCAATGATCTGAGTGAGGAAGACCGCAACAAACTCAGTCAGAAAGCAGCTAAAATGAATGAGTTTTTGAAAGCTCCTGAGCGGGTTCAAACCATTGTTGCGGATATTGTGGAGCACTACAACAAACATGTGGCTCCCGAAGGTTTTAAGGCCATGATTGTAACACCTGACCGGTATGCATGCATTCAGTACAAAGAGGAATTAGATAAGTTGATGCCTGAAAACAGCAGTCGCGTAGTGATCAGCACTTCTGTCAATGACGATTTTGATTTCAAACAGAAATGGGGCATTGACAAAGACAAGCAGGAAAAGATTGTAGAGGAATTTAACGATCCCAATTCTTCCCTTAAATTCATTATTGTAACCGCCAAATTGCTTACAGGATTTGATTCACCTGTTTTACAAACCATGTATCTGGACAAATCGCTTAAAGACCATACACTATTACAAGCCATATGCCGCACCAACAGACTTTTCCCCAACAAAACCTTTGGCCGTATTGTAGATTACTTTGGTGTGTTTGACGATACCGCTCAAGCTTTGGCATTCGATGAGGAAACTGTAAAAACAGTGATTACCAATCTTCAGGAGTTAAAAGACAAACTCCCTGAATACATGGAAAAAGCTTTAGCCCACTTTGAAGGCGTTGATCGAACAAAAGAAGGGTTTGAAGGATTGGAAGCCGCACAAAATGCCATCAACACTAATGAAAAGCGGGATGCATTTGCCAAAGACTTTTCAGTTTTATCCAAACTTTGGGAAGCTTTAAGCCCTGACGAGGTACTGAATCAATTTCAAAAAGATTACAAATGGCTTTCTCAGGTTTATACATCCGTAAAACCGGCTGCTGACGATAATGGCCGCTTGTTGTGGCATGCTTTGGGCGCTCAGACAACAGCACTCATTCATGAGCACATCCATGTTTCAGGTATCAATCACGACATGGAAGAAATGGTGTTGGATTCTGAACTCATTGAGGAATTGATGAATAAGAAGAATCCGAAAGAAGCTGAGCGTGTAGTAAAAATTCTTATTAGCCGATTCAAAAAGAATTCAGGTAATCCCAAATTCAAAGCATTGGGAGAACGCTTGCAGGAGTTGAGAGATAAAGCAGAACAAGGGCTAATCAGTAGCGTGGAATTCATTAAGCAACTCTGTGAATTGGCCAAAGACACGTTAAGGGCTGAAAGAGAAATCATTTCCATTCAAGAGCAGAAATCTGCAAAAGCAGCACTGACAGAATTGTTCCTTGAAATGAAGACCGATAAAACCCCCGCAATTGTTGAAAGGATTGTAAACGAAATTGATGAAATCGTAAAATTCGTTCGATATGACGGTTGGCAAAACACCGTAACTGGGGAAAGGCTGGTACAAAAGGAATTGAGAAAGACACTTTTGAAGTACAAGTTGCACAAGGAAGAGGAATTGTTTAATAGGGCTTATGAGTATATCAAAGAGTATTATTAATAGATTTTTGCATGCCATATACAACAGAAGAAATAGTAGAACCTTTTTGGGCAGAGTTTTCATCTGCTGCCAGCGGTAGAGATCCATTAGCTATTCAGAATAGCAGTGTGGTGATTTATACCAAAATGGTGGTGGGCATCACTAATGTTACTAACCGCATCCGCTACAATGGATTTTACTGCTGGATATTTGATACTATACTTCAAAGCATTACCAAGAAAAATTCGCTACAAGAGCAGATAAGGTATAGTCGCAGGGCTGAATTGCTGTTGGCGTATCTAATGGTAAAAAACTTCGAGGGTATTACAGGCGTAAGTGGCAGCGCTTATGCTGCAAAGAATTTAAGTCCAACAATCAGCCTTAAACATGGAGCAGATTGGGAATCGAAAAAGGAAAATGGACCCGGATTATATTGGAAATTTAAACTTGGTGTTTTTGGTCAGTATTACAGTGGAGTTGTCCGTGACCTTAACTTGATCAACCATCCCAATGCCCAAGTCGATCTCAATATTTATACGCTGACAGAAAAAGGGAAAGAACTGGCGAAATCCTTTGAGGAAAACATTCCAAAAGAAGAACGTGATCTTTTCTGGAGTTCGGTGTATAATGGCAAGATTAAAGAATCAGATTTGGCAAAACTTAAATCGTTTGCCTTGCATGTAATACCGAAAGGCAGCAGCGAACGCAGCATATACGAAAAGGCGTTACTTGCCGCTGACAATAAAAAAGCTGAACCTTCATTTAATAGAAGGGAAACCATCAAATTGATTTTGTCTCATTTAAATGAGCACAATGAAGGTGTTGAAAATTTGGTGAGCTCTTTTTTACGTGCTAATTATCGTTCGCATCAAAAAGAAGTTGTTTTAAAAAAGGATACCGCTACTGCCTGGTACCTGTTTGAAATCAATGAGCTCATACATGTGGCGTTTGAGCATTTTCACGCTTGTTTCCTTTACTTTATTGAAACCTATCCAACCTTATTGGATCAGAAAATTGATGATCTTGTAAATGAAACAATGAAGGCTTTTGAATTGGAAGGTTCTCTTGTAGGAATAAACTCCATCAAACAATTAGCTGAGCAGATTAAAAAGGAAGAGGAAGACATTTATTTCGCTTACGATGAGATGGAAAAATATTTCCGGTCTCGTGAATTTGGGACTTGCCTTATGCATGCAGTCAAAACAATCTTGCACGTACAAGTCAACTGCAATGCTCAACTAGAGCAATTGGAAGAATTTGCTTCGGCACCCGAAAACAATTTTAACCGAATTGGTTATGCCATAGAACTCATTGATGATTTGGTCATCTCGCAAAGAGAGTTAAGTGTTCAAGAATATGTGAAAGCCATGATCATAAAAGCGATCAATCTTCACACATTTTCATCCTACAGCAAAACACGGATTGGTCAAAGTTTGGTACACAATTACATGATTGAAGATTTTTCTGTGTGGCGATTGAGAGAAACTTTACCTAACCGCACAACTCCCCGTTTGCAAAATGTACTTCAATACATCATGGATATTGGCTGGATTAAAAGAGAAGGGAAAGTATACACTATTACAGAGGCAGGAACTAAGATAATTGGAGGCGTATGAAAAGCAGAATCCTCCTAAAAGAAATACCATCCGGTAAGTTTCATTCAGCCATATTTACCACCTATTCTATCAACCTCTACTATTTAGAGCAGCAGGTCTTGCCATTACTAGGTTCTAAAGGAATCCATTATGTTTCTATTTTGGCCGATGGAGCTATGCTCTCAAACCAGTTGGAGCACTATGGATATTTAAGTCAGCAACGAAAAAGAAATTACGCTGTTCATGGCATACAAAGTAGCGGAGCTTTTCATCCCAAATTGATTTTTCTAGCAGGGCCAGATACAGTTTTACTACTCGTTGGCTCAGGTAATCTAACCACTTCCGGTCATGGCAAAAATCTCGAAGTATGGAATGCCATTTATGTAAATAGCCAAGATGATACCAAATATGGCTTTGTTATCCAGGCATGGAATTACATGAAACAGTTACATACTGATTTAGGTGATTCTGCCAACAGCAAACTAAAAAGTATTGAGGAGAATTGTTTTTTACTTGCTAAGGGTGATGAAGCGGAAGCTACCATTTTCAATTTGGATGCACAAAATCAGATTAGCTTTCATACAAACCAATCAGAAAGCTCTCTTTTTAGTCAAGTCTCTGATATTGTTGGAAATGATAAAATAGAGCGGATTACCATTATGTGTCCGTTTCATGATTCAGAGGGCAAGTTTATTCAAGAACTGAACAACCGCTATAAACCGGAGCAAATTGATGTGTTGGTGCAGGCTGATTTTGGTGCCTTACCCCTTAAAATGAAAAATCAATCCAATGTCCGTTTTTTTGAATGGTCGGAGGTCATGCAGGAAAAGCAAAGACAAAGTTATTTTCATGCTAAGAACATAATATTTGAAGGTAAGGCTAAAAACTATCTCATTTCAGGTAGTGCTAATGCTTCAATAGCAGCCTTTGGCACTATGACTATTCCGGCTATTAATCAAGAGTCTTGTATTATCTATCAAAGTACTGAAAAAGATTATCTTGAGTTGCTAACGATAAAGTCAGTAGCTAAACCAGTTAAGCTATCTGATTACGAATCTGAAAATGAAACCAAACTTTCAGAATCATCTGAACTTCAACGTAAAGTATTTATCAAATCGGCAGAAAAGAATTTTGATCTTGTTAACCTTATTTTACAAGTAAAAAGTCCAATCAAGAATGCTAACATTCAGCTGTTTGACCCTAAGGGTGCAATGCAATTTGAAGAAATGATTGCATTGGAACCTGGTGAGCATTTTCAACAAATATCGATACCGAATGGCCTTGCATTGCTATTTGTCGAAATTTCAGTACAAGGAATAGCAACGTCAAACAAACAGTTTATAACAGATATCAATGCTTTTGAAAGCACTAACCCTTCTCCTCGGAACAGATCATTAAATCAGATTAGAAAACTGATCGAAAGCGGAAATTTTTCTACTCCTAAAATCATTGATTACCTCAATACCATCTATCGTCAGAAAGAAGTAAAAAAAGGAATATCAAAAGCCAGTGAACAAGAAGAACGAAATGACGAGTTACCGAAAGAGGAAGATGATGATTTGCTCTATTTGAGTTATGCAGAAATTCAGGAAAGAGCAAAACATATTGATAGCCAGGAAAAGATTCACCATTATGTAGAATACAAAGGAGTCCGTCTTTGGGAAAGCATATTCTCTTATCTGAAAGAAAGTCGTGAGAAAGAAGTTCAAGCGAAAATTGACGAGGAAGAAACAGAAGATATCAATCGTTCGAGTGGTCGTTCAGAAAAGAAGGACCCCAAACCAAAGCGAAGCATTTCCAAATCAAATTTTGAAAAACTGAAAGATAAGGTTATAAAATTCCTGGATAGCTATTATGACATACTTTATCAAAAAACGATTGACGACAAAAGTAATCAGCCGTCATTGATTGATCTGTCCATGTATTTGATTATGATGGAAATTCTTCTGCATCTAATAGGACATAAAGAAACAGTTGAAGAGGAAAATAAGCAAAAGCATTTAATACAAGTCCCACTTTCTAAAAAAGAATATTCATGGAGTGATTATTTGCTCCAATATATTGGCATGTTTACCATGTGGTGCAACCGAAAAAACGGATTCAAAGACATAGATAACTCTGATTATAGGTTAAAATTAGAACACTATAAATCAATGGCTTTTAAAACAAATCTGAGTGCATTAGTGATTTACAATACCGTTAATAAAACGTATGACTCAGAACTTCAAAAACAGTGGTTATTTCTAAGTCTGTTGAACTCAAATAATGTATTTAATAGTTCCAATACGCTTTTTACAGATGCTGAAGACTTTTTAGCATTTATTCCTCAGCTTGTACTAGATGATTTGGGTGAAGCAATAATTGAAGAAGAAATACTCAAACAACTTGCACAACTGTATTCTATTAAAATTAAGGATAGCAATCATGCTCAGGGTGATTATTACTATCTTCCTGAAATTGGGTACACCTATTTGGATAAGGTAATTCAGAACACGAATAATACTTTCTATAAATTATTTACACCTGGGTTTGAATGGGATGAAGAAGTCAGCAATTACTGGAATGGACATGTTTATTCTATTAAAGAAAAAAGATGGTTGAAATCAAGAAAGGATTAGGCAGACGCACACTTGTAAGCACATTTGCAGGTCGCACAACCCCTCCGCACGACCAAAACCTGCAAAAGAGCTTCCAAGTCCCTGCCCAAGAAAAGAGAAATTTAAAAAAATGCCCCACCGCACGACAAAAGACAATGAAAAACGGAGCAACAAATAAACCGACAAACCACGGTAGACAAAGAAGCACAGGTGGTAACAGCGTGTATGTGGCAATAGCGGGTGAAGTGGTAAGTCGAAGGTCTGTGCTTCTAAAATACTTTGTGCTAAACGGACAGGAAAGTGCTTCTAATCCGCTACTGCACATACACGCAAACCGTTAGCGGCAACTATAGAAGAACCGAATGATGAAGAAATTGACGACTGTAATATTGAATGAGTTGAAAGAGTTCAACCATTTTTTTAAAGAGCAGGAAATTCCAGCCAAGACAATTCTTTTACGGGAAGGACAAATCTCAAAAACAATGTTTTTTATTGAGAAAGGTTGTTTACGGACTTGGATAAATAATGACGGTAAAGAAATTACCACTCAATTTTTCTTCGAAGGAGATGGGGTTTCTTCCTTCGAGAGTTTTAGGACTAATCAACCAAGTTTATACAGTATAGAAAGTATAGAGCCTTGTATATTAAAATCCTTATCACAAAAAGATTTTCAGACTATTTTAAAGAGCACCCCTGAGTTAAGAATAAAATTGGAAGACCATTTATTTAAACGACTGTTCCAATCTCAACAGCTTTTATATTCATTTCTAAAAAACAATCCAAAAAAACGATACGAAGAATTGATAAAACAACATCCTCTTATTATTCAGCGTGTTCCGCAACACTATATTGCTTCCTATTTAGGCATTACACCTGTTTCACTAAGCAGAATACGAAACAGACGATAAAACTCATTTCTTTACAATTGTTATCGTTCAATGGTTTACGACTTCTTAACTTTACACTAAATTTAAACAGTAAAAGATGAGAACCGTAATAGTATTCAATCATCCCTATGAGGGAAGTTATTGCAACGCAATCCTAAACGCAGTAATAAAAGGACTTCAAAAGGCTGGCCACGAAGTGGACCTTATGCACCTTGACAATGACAGGTTTAATCCCGTAATGACACAAGACGACTTACAAGCCTTCGTTGCACATCAACCCATCGACCCTCAGGTAATTAATTACAACGAGCGTTTGAAGAAGGCTGACCACTTAATTTTTATTTTTCCAATTTGGTGGGATATTATGCCTGCAACTACCAAAGGTTTTATAGACCGTGTACTATTCCCTGGCGTGGTATATGACCATCATTCCCGAGGCTTCGGCTTAGTGCCACTTTTAAAAAACCTGAGAAGTGTAACAATTATCACTACAATGAATAAGCCCAAAATAATGTACTCGTTACTAATAGGTAATTTGATTAGAAAAGTGATGTTACGGAGCGTTTTTAAGACAATGGGATATAAGCGACTGAAATGGATTAGTTTTACTTCGGTTAAATCTGTAAGTCAAGAAAAAAGGAAGAAATGGCTTAGTAACCTTGAAACACGATTTTCGTCATTTAATTAAAAAAGATGTATTATGAAATTGAGCAGAAGTTTTATCACCCCATTAATAACTATAATTTTCCTTGTTGTTGGCCTCTCAGGCTTACTAATGTTTTTTCATGTATTTGATGGATATACAGAGGTTGTACATGAAATTTTGGGGCTTTTCTTTGTCGTGTTTTCAGTATTACATGTCATACTCAACTGGAAGGCCTTCAAAATTTATTTCAAAAAGCGTGTTTTCATCCTATCGACAATAGTTGTTGCTGTTATATCTATTTTATTAGTCATTCAGCAACTAAATAGTCCAAAATTTGACACCATCCTTATAGAAAGAATAACCGATGCTCCAATTGAAGATGTTCTAAAAGTATTGCAGGTTGATTCTATTGTAGTTGTCAAAAGGTTGGAAGCAAACGGAATTTCCTATATAGAAGGGGCGTCGATGGAGGAAATCTGGATTAACAATAAAGTAAATCCCAAAAAAGTATTTGATTTGATAATGGAATAGTTGATTGTTTTTGAAAGGAGAAAAATGGCCGCTGCTAACAGAAAAATATAATTAATTGCGGTTTCGGTGCGAATAATCAAGCTTTACAGCCCACACAAACCCCGGTGCATTTCGACAGGAAAGCGCCCCGCATTCCGTAACTAATCATATTTGCGGAACGTTATAGGCAATAATGAACGACATGAAAGCAAATTTTAAATCGGGCTTGCTTAATAAGTATTATCAATACTGATTACCAGTATTTTAGTTGATATAAATTTTGTATAACTGCAAGAAATTGAGTGCTTTCACTTCATAAACCTTGCATTTTATGATACGATATAAGAGTCCAGCACTTGTTGGAACAGCAGGAGATCATGTACAAGAACAGGAACCACCAGGTGGAAGACCGTATCGTGGCATTCATCAGCCGCATGTCCGCCCCATCGTGCGAGGGAAGGCCAAGACGGAGTTCGGGGCGAAGATAAACATCGGCCTTTTGAATGGCTATGCCAGGGTGGATCATTTTGACTGGAACGCCTTCAACGAGAGGCAGGATCTTCAGTCGCAGGTTGAGCGTTTCCGGAAGTTTACCGGGAAGTATCCGAAGTTGGTTCAGGTGGACAGGACATATCTTTCCCGGGAGAACAATCGGTTCTTGAAAGAGAAAGGAATCCGCCACATAAAGGATATTCCCGCGCCTTATTTTGTCGCGTCACTATTGAACCAGATTAAAGTGAGAATTATAAACATTTATCCCCTCAAGCCGCAAATTAAATTTTGTGCCTGATCGGGAATTACTAAGCAGACCCTAAATACTCGGTGTTATAAGCAAGTACCTCAAAAAAACAGCGACACCCTGGAAGGCATCGCTGTTTTTTTATAGAGGCTCCCGTCGGGTTCATCCAAACCGGGAGCGGTGGTTTACAATAAGCATCATAATCAGTAATGAATCAGCACTTAGAAGCACCGCAGTTGCGGCACTTGAGGCATCCCTCTTCATACACCAGCGTCTCTTGGCTGCAAACGGGACATTTTTGTCCTTTGGCCTCGGTCTCGTTGGGCAGGTATCTCTTCAACGCCCTCTCCACCCCGTTCTTCCAGGTGTTGATGGTCTCGCTGTCAAGCTCTAAGCCTGACACCAATTTGATTACTTGATCGATGGGCATCCCGTAACGAAGAACACCGGAGATGAGTTTCGCGTAATTCCAGAACTCGGGGTTGAACTTCCCGTCCAGCCCTTCGATCGTAACCTTGTAACCGCGCCGGTTCTGGAATTGGAAATCGTAGTGCTTGCGCCCGTCGTTGTCGTACGCCTTGATGATCTTTCCCCGGGAGACGTTCTTGGGAATCATGATTCCGTCATCCTCATCATTGAGACCGGTAAAGATCTCGTACGGCCTTCCGTTGAGCAACCCGATGAAGGCGATCCATTTCTCCTTGTTATTTTGGAACTTGATCACGTCGGCTTCCAGTTCCACCGGGCGGGAGGTAACCACCTGCGGCAACTCGAAGCAGTCGTCGTCTTCTTCGTCGCTCTTCGTGCTATCGCCATTGGCAATAAGCACGCCGGCACGCGATCCGTCGCGATAGACGGTACAGCCTTTGCAACCGCTCTTCCACGCTTCCATGTAGAGCTCGCCCACCAACTCCTCGCTGACGTCCTCGGGCAGGTTGATGGTCACGCTGATGGAGTGGTCCACCCATTTCTGCACCCGTCCTTGCATCTTCACTTTCTGCAGCCAGTCCACGTCATTGGAAGTTGCCTTGTAGTAGGGCGATTGAGCCACCAGCTCGTCAATTTCTTGCGGGCTGTACTTCTTGGTAGTCGCGTGGCCGTTGGCCTCCATCCAGGTAACGAATTTATGGTGGAACACCACGTACTCTTCCCACGAATCGCCGTTCTCGTCCACGAAGTCGATCTTCACGTCCTTGTCGTTGGGATTCACCTTGCGGCGCCGGGTGTAAACCGGCAGGAAGACCGGCTCTATACCGGAGGTGGTTTGCGACATCAGGCTTGTAGTTCCCGTCGGGGCGATGGTGAGCAGGGCGATGTTGCGCCTGCCATATTTCACCATATTCTTATAGAGCTCGGGGTCAGCCTCTTTCAGGCGAAGGATAAAGGGATTGTTTTTCTCGCGTTCGGCATCGAAGATCTCGAAAGCGCCGCGTTCTCTTGCCATCTCCACGGAAGAGGCGTACGCGTTAAGCGCCACGGCACGGTGCACTTTCTCCGAGAAATCATTTCCCTCGTCGGTGCCATAACGGATTCCAAGCGCGGCCAACATATCGCCTTCCGCGGTGATTCCCACTCCCGTGCGGCGCCCCTGCATGGTTTTCCGTTGAATCTTTTTCCACAGGTTTCGTTCCGATGACTTCACCTCTTCCGATTCGGGGTCGGCCTCGATTTTCTCGAGGATCTTGTCGATCTTCTCCGACTCCAAGTCCACGATATCATCCATGATGCGCTGTGCCAATTGCACGTGCTTTCCGAAGAGGTCGAAATCAAAATACGCGTCCTCCGTGAACGGGTTCACCACGTAGGAGTAGAGGTTGATAGCCAACAGGCGGCAGCTGTCGTACGTGCAAAGCGGGATCTCGCCACAGGGGTTCGTCGACACGGTCTTGAAACCGAGATCGGCGTAACAGTCCGGCACCGATTCGCGGGTGATGGTGTCCCAGAAGAGCACTCCCGGCTCGGCCGACCGCCACGCGTTGTGCACGATCTTTTCCCACAGCTCCTTGGCATCGATCGTCTTCTCGTACTTCGGCTCGTCAGCATCAATCGGGAACTGCTGCACGTAGGGTTTTCCTTCCGAAGCCGCCTCCATGAAGGCATCATCGATCTTCACCGAGATATTAGCACCGGTCACCTTGCCTTGTTCCAGCTTGGCATCGATGAAATTTTCAGAATCGGGGTGCTTGATGGAGACGCTCAGCATAAGCGCGCCGCGGCGGCCGTCCTGCGCTACCTCGCGCGTGGAATTAGAGTATCGCTCCATGAAGGGAACCAGCCCGGTAGAGGTAAGCGCCGAGTTCTTCACGGGCGATCCCTTGGGGCGGATATGCGACAGGTCGTGCCCTACCCCGCCGCGCCTTTTCATCAGCTGAACCTGCTCTTCATCGATACGGATGATCGCGCCGTACGAGTCGGCATCACCTTCCATCCCGATCACGAAGCAGTTCGACAGCGATGCCACCTGGTAATCGTTCCCGATACCGGTCATGGGGCTCCCCTGCGGGATAATATAGCGGAACCGGTCGAACAGGTCAAACAGCTCTTTCTCGCTTAGCGGG
>Ga0265293_10010963_pt1 | contig 12499 bp, 11 predicted proteins | sample Munlanlewell138R_FD_192505 | JGI IMG/M metagenome (GOLD analysis project Ga0265293, IMG submission 192505) | Leachate microbial communities from a municipal landfill in Southern Ontario, Canada - Leachate well 138R | ecosystem: Engineered > Solid waste > Landfill > Unclassified | place: Canada... | reverse complement strand
GCCCGCCTTGGCGCGCGCGATCATATGCCTTGCCGCTTCACGCAGCACGCAGAAGCTGCCCTTCACATTGATATCGAGGAACTGCTGCAAGTCGTCTCCGCTCTGCTGGATGAACGGCTTCACGCCGGACGTGCCGCTGCCGATCGCGGCGTTGGAGATGGCGCAATCCAACCGCCCGGTGATCTCGACCGTTTCGCCCATGGCCGAAGCGACGGCCGCTTCTTCTCCCACATCCACGGTCATTGCGTGGGCTTTGGGGGTTACGGCGCGCAGGTCCGCCAGCGCCCGCTCGTTGTTCTGTGCGCTGGACCCCCAGATGACCACCGTCGCGCCCGCTTCGGCCAGCCCTTTCGCCATGCCCAGCCCGATACCCCTGTTGCCGCCGGTGACGAGAACGGTCTTTTCGGAAAGATCAAACGCGCGCAGCAACGGCACTCTCCTGTTCTTGCGATTCCATGGCGATGAGTCTGGCACAGCGGCCGCCGCTCATCTAGGGCCAACGGGCAACCGATAAACGGAGAGACAATGACCGACACCATTCTGGCGAACAAGGTCGCTTTCATCGCGGGCGGCTCCAGCGGCATCAATCTGGGCGTGGCGCTCGGCTTCGCGCAGGCCGGAGCGAAAGTGGCGCTCATCAGCCGCTCGCCCGAAAAGATCGAGGCCGCCGCGCAAGGCTTGCGCGATGCGGGCCACGACGCCATCGGCATGGCGGCGGACGTGCGCGATTTCGCCGCTGTCGACGCCGCGATGCAAAAGGCGGTCGAAACCTTCGGACCGATAGACATCGTGCTGTCGGGCGCGGCGGGCAACTTCGTGGCACCCGCCAATGAACTGTCCGCCAACGGCTTCAAGACCGTGGTCGATATCGACCTGCTGGGCACGTTCAACGTGTTCCGCGCCAGCTACCCCCATCTGCGCAAGCCGGGCGCATCGCTGATCGCGATCACCGCCGGACAGGCCGTGAAGCCGATGAAGAACCAGATCCACGCCTGCGCCGCCAAGGCAGGCGTCAATATGGTCACCAAATGCATGGCGCTGGAATGGGGGCCGGACGGCGTGCGCGTAAACGGCATCTCGCCCGGCCCCATCGCCGACACCGAGGGCATGCGCCGCCTGACGCCGACGGCCGCATCCGAAGCGGCCTACAAGCAGACCATTCCGCTGGGCATCTATGGCGAGAAGCGCGATATCGCCGACCTTGCCGTGTTCCTGTGCTCAGACCATGCCCGCTACATCACCGGCGCCGTCATCGAGTGCGACGGCGGATCGGGGCTGACAATGGGATCGACCGGCGTCGGCCAGACGGAGCCCGCCGCATGAACATCTCCACTCTGTTCGACGTCAGCGGTAAGACCGCGCTCGTCACCGGCGGATCGGGCGGCATCGGCTACATGATCGCGGAAGGTCTGGCCGCCGCAGGCTGCAAGCTGCTCATCTGCTCACGCAAGACGGCGGACATAGAGGCCGCCGCGCGCCGTCTGTCCGAAAGCGGCGCGGACGTGACGGCCATCGCCGCCGACCTTTCCACCGAGGAAGGCATCCGCGCCGTGACGGACGCCGTGAACGCGGCGGGGCCGCTCCACATCCTCGTCAACAACGCGGGCGCGACGTGGGGGGCGCCGATCGGCGAATTTCCACGCGCCGGGTTCGAAAAAGTGTTGAAGCTCAACCTCCTGGCACCGTTCGATCTGGTGCAGGCCCTGCTGCCCGCGCTGCGCGCCGCCGCCACGCCGGACGATCCCGCCCGCATCATCAACATCGCCTCGATCGACGGCCTCAAGCTGCCGCAATGGGAAAGCTATCCCTATTCGGCGACCAAGGCGGGATTGATCCACATGGGGCGGCACATGGGCAAGTTCCTCGCGGGCGAGAACATCAGCGTCAACACCATCGCGCCCGGCTTCTTCCCCTCGAAGATGACGGGAACGGTCGTGGATTTCGACAGCGAGCAGGACGTCGCCAGCGTCGCCTCCCCGCTCGGCAACCGCATGGGCGGCGCGGCGGATATCGCGGGCGCCGTCATCTATCTCTCGTCGCGGGCCGGGGCATGGCTGACCGGCGTGACCATTCCGGTCAGCGGCGGACGCGGCACCGTCGAGTAGCGCTCAGGCGAACAACCATCAGGAGACGCCGCACATGGCCCTGCCCCGCATACTGGAAAACCGCCTCTCGGTGCCGGCGATCGCATCGCCGCTGTTCATCATTTCGCAGCCGGAACTGGTGATCGCCCAATGCCGCGCGGGCATCGTCGGCTCCTTCCCCTCGCTCAATGCGCGGCCTTCGGGCGTGCTGGAGGAATGGCTGGTGCGCCTGCGCCGGGAACTGACGGACGCGGATGCGCCGTTTGCCGTCAACCTGATCGTGCACAAGACCAACGAGCGGCTGGACGAGGATCTGGCGCTCTGCGTGAAATACCAGGTGCCCATGATCATTACCTCGCTGGGCGCGCGGCCGGATATCAACGCCGCCATCCACAGCTATGGCGGCGTGGTGTTCCATGACGTGATCGACAACCGTTTCGCCCGCAAGGCAGTGGAAAAAGGGGCGGACGGCCTCGTCGCCGTGGCGGCCGGCGCGGGCGGCCACGCGGGCACGCTCTCTCCCTTCGCGCTGGTGCAGGAGATTCGCGGCTGGTTCGACGGACCGCTGGCGCTGTCAGGAGCCATCGCCAACGGCAACGCGATCGCCGCCGCCATCGCGCTGGGGGCGGACCTCGCCTATATCGGCTCGGCCTTCATCGCCACCGAGGAAGCGGTCGCGGCGGACGGATACAAGCAGATGATCGTCGACAGCAACGCGGACGACATCGTCTATTCCAACCTCTTCACCGGCGTGCATGGCAACTACCTGAAGCCCAGCATCGTGGCGGCGGGCCTCGATCCCGACACGCTGCCGGTTTCCGACCCGTCGAAGATGAACTTCGCCGATCTCGCCGCGGGCAAGAAGGCGTGGCGCGATATCTGGGGCTGCGGCCAGGGCATCGGCGCCGTCCACGGGATCGTGCCCGCCGCCGAACTGGTCGCGCGGCTGGGCGGCGAATATCGCGCGGCGCTTCAACGGATGGCGCGGCTCGCCTGACCGGCTTGGCGGGCCTGCGCGTTGTCCTTCACCCATTCGCCTATGGTCGTCGAGCGGCGGCGCACCATCAGGCGGGCGATATCGGCATCCCGCTCCAGGATGGCGCGGCACACGCTCTGCATCATCCGCCGCGCCTGCGCGCGATGATCGGGATCGCGGAACAGCCGAACGCGATCCTCCTCCAGGCCGAAGGAAAAGGTGATGCCCATGAACACGGAGATGATCGGATTTTCGCTCATTTCCGCGATCAGGTCGGATAGCTGCTGCTCCCGGTCGACGATATCGGCCACCGTGTCGGCCGTTTCGATATCCGCCATGAGCCGTTCCAGCCGGGCGCGCAGTTCCTCGTCCTCGCAAGCGCAGGCGAGCGCCGCCGCCTCCTCGGACACTGGCCGGTTGACGGTAACCACATCGAGCAGAGTCACACCCTGCAACCGCAGATAGCGGGCCAGCGACCGCGTTGCATCGTCGACATTGGGCCGGCTGGCATAGAACCCGCCGCGAATACCGCGCCGAACGCTGATGAACCGGTCGTTCTCCGCGATCTTGGCGGCCTGCCGCAGCGTCGGACGGCTGACGCCGAGGCGCTGGAGCAGTTCTTCCTCCGCGCCGAGAAACTCCCCCTCCTCGCGTTCGAGACTGAGCCGGACCAGCTCACGCGCGGTGCGGGAAACGAGAGTTGCAGACTTGGCCACCGGCGGATTTTGCCCCCTTGAAACAGATACCTGTCGCTGGACGATACCAGCCCTGTCAAACGCGGCAAGGCGTATGAAGACGAGGGCGAGAAATCGGCACCGCCAATTAAGGCCCTGATAAACTGCCCGTCACACCGGAATCCTCCTGTTTTTGATATCCGTCAAACAAAATAGATATCTATTTTGGCAACAAACCCTCGAAACGCGGCGAAAACGCATTCGCCCGTGCGATTCTGGAGGAATGCCATGACGGACAAGCTTCGCCCCTTCGTGTTCAGTTGCGACGCCCATGTCGCCGAACCGCCCGACCTGTTCGCAAAGGCCATGCCGCCCCATCTTTCAAACTATGCCATCACCAGCGAGGTCGGCGAGAACATCCGCGTCACGCGGATCGGCGATCAGGTCGTGCTCAAGATCTGGACCGACTTCCACAAGCACAAGACCGGAGCGAGCGACGCCGCGTTCAACGCACAGGCCGGGGACCAGGCCAGAGCACCGGACAGCGAAGCTCCCGCCGGGGAGCGTTCCTGCACCGACGCGGCCGACAACTTCGTGTCCGACTGCGCGGTCGACACCAAGCGCCGGGGCGCTCGCGACCTTTCGATGCGCCTTGCCGACATGGACCGCGACGGCGTGGACGCGGAACTGGTGTTCCCCTCGCTGGGCCTGATGCTGCCCCGCATCGCCGACCGCGAGGCCCAGCGCGAGGCGTGCCGAATCTATAACGACTGGGTATGGGACTATTGCGCCCCCGTCCGCGAACGCCTGATCCCCGCCGCCATGATTCCCTGCATCGACTTCGACGATGCGCTGGCGGAGTGCAAGCGCGTGGCGGACAAGGGCTTCGCCGCGTTCTGCCTGTGGGAAGGACTCAACAACTACAACGATCCGCGCTGGGATCCGATCTTCGCCTTGGCCGGAGAGCAGGGCATCCCTCTGGTATTCCACACGGGCGTCGGCAACATCAACATCCGCGCCCTCAAGGGACCGGGCGGCGCGCTCTACAACTACACGCGCCAGATGAACGACGCGGTCGACGTGATAACCCAGCTTGTCGCGGGCGGCGTGCTGGACCGCAACCCCGACGCGCACATCCTCTTCGCCGAACACAGCGCGGGCTGGCTCTGGGGCCTCGCCGAGCGGATGGACGAAGTCTATCACGGCCACGCGCCCTCGATCGAACCGAAACTGTCGCGCCTGCCCAGCCGGATCGTGCGCGATCAGGTGCATTGCGCGTTGCAGAACGACGGCAATTCCTCGATGGCGATACGGGACGGCGTAGGGATCGGCGCCCTGCTCTTCGCCACGGACTATCCGCACGCCGAAGGCACGTTCCCCTTCTCGCGCGAAGTGGTGGACCGGATGGTCGAGCAGAACCCGGACGTGACGACCGATGAACTGATCGCCGTGCTGGGCGGCAACGCGGCCCGGCTGTTCTCCCGCGCCAACCTGCGCCCCGCCGTCGAGGCCCGCCGGGCGGAAGTGCTCGCGGCCTGACGCGCCTCCCGATCCCGCCGCGCGGCGGGATCGGGGGAGTTCAGGTGTTTTCGGGCAGCGGCCGGGCAGTGCGCCCCGCGAAGACCGCCGAAACGCCGCCGACCAGCAGGCAGCACGACATCAGCGCCAGCGCGGGCTGGAGCGACAGTGCGCCATAGGCCGGCGTGAACGCCTGGCTGGCGAATCCGGCCAGCGTGCCACCCAGCCCGGTGCCCGCGAAGCCGATCAGCATGGCGATGACCGCCGAAATCATTGCCCGCATCGCGATCGGCACTTGCGCGAAGCACAGCGCCATGGTCGGGCCGAGATAAAGCGTCATCAGGAACTTCATCAGCACGAAGCAGGCCAGCGACACATAAGGATCGGATGCGAGCGCAAAGCCGAGCGCGAAAGGAAACGCGCAGAAGTTGCTCACCCCGGCGAACCAGCCGTTGAAGCGCGGATTAGCCTTGCCGAACCTGTCGCTGACCCATCCGGCGAGCAGGTTGCCCAGCACCAGTCCCGTGGCCATCGCTCCGCCCAGCCAGAAGCCCGTTTCCGCTTTCGACATGCCGTGGATGCGCTGGAAGAACGAAGCGCCCCACAGGATGAAGGAGAAGCCCGCCATCGCCGATGCCGTCAGCAGCAGCCCGGCCCAGCGCAGCGACGTGCTGCCCGCGATGATGCGCAGGACGTCGCGCATCGGGATCTGCGGCGGCGGCACGACTTTCGCTCCGGCGGCGCGGCGCGGCTCCACGCAGAGCAGCCAGACCAGCACGCCGACAAGAATACCCGGCAGGCCGAGGATTAGGAACACGGCCCGCCAGTCGAAATAGAGCGAAAGCCATCCGCCCAGCGCCAGCCCGCCCGACAGGCCGACAGCATTGGCGGCAAGGATGATGGAAATGACCGTGGTGCGCCGGTTCAGCGGGAAGATTTCGGTTATCAGCGAATTGCCGGCCGGCCCCGCCCCTGCCTCGCCCGCCGCCAGCCCGATCCGGGCAAGGAGCAGTTGCACATAGCTCTGCGCGATGCCGCAGAGCGCCGTCGCCGTGCTCCACACGATCACGCAGACCCCGATCACCAGCCGCCGGTCCCCCTTGTCGGCGTAGCGCGCGATCGGAAACCCGGCCAGCACGTAGAACAGGGCAAACGACATGCCGGTCAGCAGGCCGAGCTGGCCGTCAGTGAGCCCGAGCGCGGCCTTTATGTCTTCCTGAAACAGCGTGAAGATCTGGCGATCGACATAGCTCAGGAACGCGACCAGACAGACCATGCCCAGCGTCACGTTGCGCCGGGCGGCGGAAACCTGCGTCATATATCCGTTCTCCCGGAGAGGAAGGAGATGCCCCGGCGTTTTGCGCGTTTCCGCGCCTCTCCGGCCAGCTCCCGCTGTGTTTCTTCAAGCTGCCCGGCCCTGCCGTATGGAGCCGGGAATGGGGGTTTACTGCAAGGTTTCGAGGTTTCCGCCATCCACCACCAGAACTTGCCCGGTGATGAACCCGGCAAGGTCCGAGCACAAAAACGCCGCCGCCGCCGCCATGTCCTCCGGCGTGCCCATGCGCCGTATCGGCCATTCGGAAACGCGCTCGGCAACGTGCTCTTCGTATGTCTGGCCCTGCGCCTCGGCGATCCGGGTGAACACGTCGCGAAACTGCGGCGTGGCGATGGCCCCGGTGCCGAGCGTGTTGACCGTGACACCGAATGGGCCAAGTTCGGCCGAGAGCGTCTTGGACAGCGCCAGCGCGCCGACGCGATAGGTGTTCTGCGCCGCGCGGGGCAGCTTGCGGTGCGGCTGCTTCACGGAATTGGTGCCGATGGTGAGGATGCGGCCCCAGCCCTTGCCTTTCATGGCCGGAAACACCGCTTGCACCAGCCAGCGGAAGGCCATGACGTTGTTGTTGTTGGCCGCCGCGAACGTCTCGTCGTCCACGTCGAGGAAGGCGCCCTTGGGGCCTGAATCGACGTTGAAGATCGCGATATCCGGCGCCGCGCCGAATGTCTCGACACAGGCGCGCACAGCCTTCTCGATGCCGTCCTTCGCCGTGCAGTCCGCCGAAATCCCCGCACAATCGCCGCCGATCCCGGCCCCGATCGCCGCCACGGCCTCGTCGATCCGCGACTGCGTGCGCGCCGCGATCATCACCTTGCAGCCCTCTGCGGCGAAACGCTGCGCGCAGCCCAGCCCGATGCCCTGCGACCCGCCGGTGACGAGCGCCACCTTGCCCCTGATGCCGAGATCCATCGCTCAGTGACCCTGCTGCGCCTTGAGGCGGTCCTGAAGGATATCGCCGCGCCCGCCCTGCCCCGGCGCCAGCGAGGAGCCGCCGTCCATCACCAGGCTGGCGCCCGTGATGTAGCCTGCCCTGGGCGAGGCGAAGAACATGCAGGCGTGGGCGAAGTCCTCCGCCATGCCGGGCCGCCCCACCGGCACTGTCGCGCCATAGGCATCCAGCCCCTCGTCGCCAAGCACCTGCCTCGCCCGGTCGCTGGCGATGAGGCCGGGCTGGATGGCGTTGACCGTGATGCCCTCGGCCACCACATCCACCGCCGCGCCGCGCACGAAGGCCAGCAGCGCCGCCTTGGCCATGCCGTAGGCGGTCATGTTGGGAACAACCGTGGCCGTGCCGTTGATCGAGCCGATGGCGATGAACCGCCCGCCCTGCGCCGACTTCGCCAGATGCGGCCGCGCCGCGTCGAGCAGCCACCATGCCGCCTTGGCGATGCTGGCGAGGCCGCTTTCCAGCCCTTCGTCGCTGACATGGCCGAGACCACCGTGCGGGATGTCCGCCGCGCAATGGATCACGATATCGACGCCGCCGAAGCGCTGGGCCGCCGCCGCGATCAGCGCCGTGCAATCGGCATGGCTCGACACGTCACAGCGGGCGATTTCAGCCGTGCCGCCCGCCGCGTCGATCGCCGCCTTCGCATCCTCCGCATAGGACAGGGTGCGTGCGCCGATCATCACGCTCGCCCCCGCGCCCGCGAAGGCTTCGGCCAGCCAGCGCCCCAGCCCACGGCCACCGCCGGTGATAACCACGACCCTGTCCGTAAAGCTTTCAGACATTCCTTGGCTTCCTCTCATTCATTTGAGCGTGCTCTCTAGCTACGTGTTGAACTTCGTTCAACATCTAACGTGCCAGTCGTTGACGGCGCGGCGCGGGCATGAGAGAGGCCCGGTGAAATCCTGCCGGAATCGCGGCGCGCCCGTGCTTCCGCTGCCATTGGCTCATTCATCGGGAGAAACGTTCATGACCACTGCCGTCATCCTCAGCGCGGTCCGCACCGCCGTCGCCACCGCGCGCAAGGGCTCGCTCGTCCATACCCGCGCGGAAGACCTCGCACTGACGGTCCTTAAGGCCGCCATCGCGCGCGCCGGACTGACCGGGGATCAAGTGGGCGACGTGGTTTTCGCCGAATCGCTCTACGGCGGCGGCGCGGTCGCCCGCCATGCCGCACTGGAAGCGGGGCTGACGAAAGCAGGCGGCATGGCGCTCAATCGCCACTGCGCGGGTAGCCTTACCGCCACCGGCGTCGCTGCATCCTCGGTCCTTTCGGGCATGGAGGATATCGTGATCGCGGGCGGCGTGCAATCGTCCTCCACCTCGCCCGTCCTGCGCTGGCGCGACCCGGCGAGTGGCGAGGAGGTGGACTTCTGGATGCCGCCGACTCATCCCGACACGCCCGAGGCACCGAACCGCGACATGTCGATCACCGTGGGCTGGAACACCGCGCAAGCGGCCGGCATCAGCCGCGAGGAAATGGATGCCTGGGCATTCCGCTCGCACCAGCGCGCCATCGCCGCGATCGACGCGGGCAACTTCGTGGACGAGATCGTTCCCGTCACGGCGCGGGCGGCGGACGGCTCGACATTCGCGTTCAAGGTGGACGAGCATCCCCGCCGAGACAGCAGCAGGGAAAAGCTGGCCTCATTGAAGCCGCTGCATCAGGAAATCGAAGGCTTTTCCATCACGGCGGGCAATTCCAGCGGCGTGAACGACGCCGCATCGGCATTGGCGATCTCCACGGATGCCTTCGCGGCGAAGGCGGGGCTTTCGCCCATCGCGAAAGTCCATGGCTGGGCCGCCATCGGCGTCGACCCGAAGCAGACCGGCATGGCTGTGATCGACGTGATCGAAAAGCTGATGGCGCGCACCGGGCGCAAGACCGGCGACGTGGCCCTGTGGGAAATCAACGAAGCGTTCGCATCGGTCCCCATCGCGGCCTGCAAGGCGTTCGGTCTCGACGAGGATACCGTCAACATCTCGGGCAGCGGCTGTTCGCTCGGCCATCCCGTCGCGGCGTCGGGTGGGCGGATGCTGGCCACGCTCATCAACGACCTCGGGCGCCGGGGCGGCGGCCTCGGCGTGGCGACGATGTGCGCGGGCGGCGGACAGGCCGGTGCGGTCCTGATCGAAGTCTGATACGAGTCGGCGGTTTGCCGGGGCATGGAGAGAGGGCCATGGGCATGTATATGACGCAAGCGCTGCACCGTCAGCTCCAGCGTGATCCGGCCGGAACGGCGGCCGTCGACGCGCACGAGCGGCTCGACTGGGCGGGGCTGGCGGATCGCGTCGCGCGCATCGCGGGGGGTTTGCGCGAACTGGGGCTGCAACCGGGCGACCGCGTCGCCATGCTGTCGCGCAACAGCGTGGATTTCTTCGCCTGGATCTTCGGCACATGGTGGGCAGGCGGAGTCATCAATCCGGTGAACCTGCGCTGGACCGCCGCCGAGATGGCCTATTCGCTGGAAGACTGCCAGAGCCGCATCCTCATCGTCGAACAGGCCTTCGCCGAGATGATCCCGGACATCACGGCGCGGGCACCCGGCATCGCGCATGTCTTCGTGATCGGAGAAGCAGTCGATGCAGCGCGCGACTGGCGGGCCTTCGTCGCCGGATCGGCGCCTGTGGAAGACGCCCTGCGCAGCGGCGACGAGCTTGCCGCCATCCTCTATACCGGCGGCACCACGGGCCGTCCCAAAGGCGTGATGCTGAGCCACGGCAACCTTGCCGGATCAATGTTCGGCGCCCTGGCCGGGCCAACCGGCCGCGCACACGACCGCTATCTCCACACCGCACCGCTGTTCCATATCGGAGCGCTTTCCGGCCTGTTCATCGCGCTCTATTCCGAATCGGCAAACTATTTTCTGCCCGCGTTCGATCCTCTGGCGGTGCTGGAGACGATCGGACGCGAAGGCATATCGGAACTGTTCCTCGTGCCCACCATGCTGCGCATGGTCGTCGACCATCCCCGTTTCCCCGAATTCGATACCGGCAGCGTGAAGCGTATCCGCTACGGCGCATCGCCGATGGACAGCGGGCTGATGGACCGGGCCATGGCCGCCCTGCCCGGCGTGCGCTTCAGCCAGGCCTACGGGATGACCGAATTGTCGCCGATCGCCACGCACCTGGGCGAGGAGGACCACAGCCCCGAAGCACGCACCAACGGCCGCATCCGCAGCGCCGGGAAAGCCACTGCCTCATCGCAGGTCCGCATCGTCGACAGCCAGGATCGCGAAGTGCCGCGCGGCACGGCGGGAGAAATCGTCGTGCGCGGGCCGGGCATGATGCTGGGTTACTGGAACATGCCAGAAGCGACGGCCGAGGCCCTGCGCGGCGGCTGGATGCATACCGGCGACGTCGGCGTGATGGACGAAGCCGGCTATGTCACTGTGGTCGACCGGCTGAAGGACATGATCATCACCGGCGGCGAAAATGTCTATTCTTCCGAAGTGGAAGATGCGCTGTCCACGCATCCCGATGTGGTGCAGGCCGCCGTCATTGCCATGCCGGACGAGAAATGGGGCGAGCGGGTTCATGCCGTGATCGTCGCGCGGTCTGGCGCGACCCCCTCCACCGACGCGCTGATGGCGCATTGCCGCCAGACGCTGGCCGGATTCAAGGTGCCGCGCAGCTTCGAATTCGTCGAAGCGCTGCCGCTGTCGGGCGCGGGCAAGGTTCTGAAGCACGAACTGCGCGCCCGCAGCTTGCAAGGCGCCGGGGCGTAAAGCGAACGCGGCGTCCTGTCGCGGGTCGTGATATTGGGCCGGGGCCGGTTTTGTGTATAAGCGCGGCAATGAACGTCGCCATGAAGATATCGCCGTGAAGATACTGGACGCCGCCCGGTCACCCAAACCCATCTATGGCGCACAGCCTGTCGGCGATCCCGTTCTGGATGCCGCCGCCGTCTGCGTCCAGCGCAAGGGGTTCGACAATACGTCGCTTGAGGAAGTCGCGGCCGAAGCGGGCGTCTCGCGCACCACGCTCTACCGGCGATACGGCAATCGCGATTCGCTGTTCACGGCCTTGCTCTGGGCGCGGGCCAAGCCGTTCCGTGAATGGGCCGACTGCGTTCTGGCCGGTCCCGGCACCGTGGCGGACCGGCTGGAAACAGTGTTCACACACGCCGTTTTGGAAATGCAGCGCGTGGGATGGCTGGATACGTCCCTGCGCACGGAAATATCGCAGCTCGGCATCCGGCTGTTCATGGACTCCCTGTCACGCACGCCGGAAGAAGGGCTGGGCCGCCTTGTCAACATAACTTTCGCCGCCCTCGATCGCCATGACGACATCACCGCGCAAGAGGCGATGGAGTGGGTGGCGAACCAGATGATCCATTTCGCCAGCGCGCCCGACTGGGATGAAGCGGCGCTGCGGCGGCGCGTGCGCTTCTTCGTGATTCCGGTGCTGAACGGCACGGGCATGGAAAAGCCGCTCAAGCAAAGGCTGGATGCGATCGAGGCCAAGCTCGACCGGCTGGCGCAAGCATCTGGCGCACCCCGCGATGATGCCCCTGACACTGCCCCAGCCATTCGGGCTGCCCGATGACGGAGCCGCCCGCAAACCCGCTGGTCCGCCGGGAGGACGACGCGGGCGTCCGCACGCTGATCCTCGATCGTGGCGACGGCAACAATTCGGTAGGGCCGGACCTGACGGCGGATCTTGAACGCGAACTCGATGCTGCTGCCCGCGACGAAAGTGTGCGCGTACTGGTGCTGACCGGCGCGGGCCGGATGTTCAGCGCGGGCGGCAACCTGAATTTGTTGAGCGGGCATCTGGCAACGCGCGATCCCGAAAGCGAACGGGCGGGCCTTGCGCGAGGGCTGGATCTTGCCGGCAAGATCGTGGACTTTCCCCGACCGACCATCGCCATGCTGAACGGCGCGGCGGCTGGCGGCGGCCTTGCCTTGGCGCTGGCCTGCGACCTGCGGATCGCGTCGGATCAGGCGAAGCTGGCCTATGCCT
>Ga0265293_10010962_pt1 | contig 12500 bp, 8 predicted proteins | sample Munlanlewell138R_FD_192505 | JGI IMG/M metagenome (GOLD analysis project Ga0265293, IMG submission 192505) | Leachate microbial communities from a municipal landfill in Southern Ontario, Canada - Leachate well 138R | ecosystem: Engineered > Solid waste > Landfill > Unclassified | place: Canada... | reverse complement strand
CCCTGCCAAGTCCCCCCCCCATAGCTGCCGGCCAGGGCCATATCCACCTCACCCGGCGCAAGCTGCATGGCCAGTGTCAAGGTGTGGGCCGCAGGCGTGCCCGTGCCCGAGAGGGTCACGGCCGCGGCGCGCAGGCCACTGACCTCGACACCGCCGGCGCTCAGCGCCAGGTGCGAGGGCACACGGCCGCTCACGTCCAGCTCGGCATTCAGCATCAGGTCGGCCACCTGTCGACCCTGCCATTGCAGCCCTGAACCTTCCGCCCCGGCTTGAAGCTGCGGTGCCTCGACGTCGCCGCGCAGGCGTGCATCGGCGGTGAGCGCGCCATGGAGTTCCGGCAGGACGTGATCGAGGTCCTTTGCCTGCAAGGCAAGCTGCAGATCGAGCGACTGGGCAAGGGATCCCGAAGCAGTGAACCGGGCGGTGCCGCTGGTGAGCACCAACTCACGGATATCCAGCTTGCCCGGCATATAGCTGAGCGATGCCTTGCCTCCGAGGGCATGGCCGCGCAGCTCGCCGCCCAGGGAACGCATGTCGACGCGTACCTCGCGCCCTGTGGCCTCGGACCACGTGCCCCCCAGCGCCAGCTTGGCGTCGACCTTGCCCGGCCACTGCGGTGCGAGGTGGCCGGGATTCAGGCGGCTGAGTGCCAGTTCCCCCTCGAAGCGCAGCGCCGGCGACCAATGCACCTGTCCGCCGCCTTGCACACGCCCGCCCAGCCAGTCGGCACGAAGGCGTTCCAGGCTCAGGTGATGCCGGTCGCCAAGACCTTCGAGGTCGACACGGCCGGGCGGATGGCCGGCCTGCTCCAGCACGGCCTCGCCCGCCAGGGTCCACGCGTCGGGATGGCCGCGCACCTCAAGGGTGCCAGCGGGGCTGCGGCTGGCCGGTTCGGCGGCGGGCCAACCCAAGTCCTGCCAAGCCAACGACAGCTCGGCCAGCCCATCGTCGCCCAAGCGCAGCTGGCCTTCGCCCTCGACACGGCCCGCGCCGTCCTGACGCACCAGCAGGAGGCGCGGCAGCATCCAGGCGGTTACGTCGTGGCGCACCACCGCCTCGGCACGCCAGGCCCCGGCCGAGGGTTCGTGCAGGTCGAGGGTGGTGCTCAGCGCCAGGGCATGGCCCGTGCCGCTGCCCTGCAACGCTCCACTGAGGCGTAGCTCGGGCCAGGCCGGGTCCAGGTCGGCCAGCACGCCCCGGGCCAGCGCCAAGTGGGCCTCCCAGCGCAGTGGCCCGTCGCGCCAGGCGAGCGATCCCTGCAGCCGCGCCTGCCATGGCGTCAGCAGCTGCTGGTCGATCTCTGGCCGGGCGAACACGCCGCGCAGGCTGCCCTGTCCCTGCAGGGGCACCATGTCCGGGCGTTGCACGCGCCAGACGGTCTCCAGGTCCAGCGCAGCCTCGTCTTCCAGCCCCAGACGGCCCGTCGCCTCGAAGCGGCCCTGCGGGTGATCCAGCACGGCCTGTTCCAGGGTAAGCGACAGGTCGTGGTGCAGGACCGCAGCCAGCGTCACGTCGCTGGGTGCGAGCACTACCACACCCGTAGCATCGGTCACGCTGAGCCCCTCCACCCGGCCTTTCAGTCCCGCGGAGGTGAACAACACCGGCAGCCGCCCTCGCCCGTCGGCGGGCGCCTCATCGCGCGGCGCTTGCAGCGTCACGCGCACATCGCTTGCCTCCACGGGGTCGATGACCAGGCGGCCGCGCAGCAGCGCGAGCGGCTGCCAGTCGAACATGGCCTCGGCAGCACTGACGCGGGCGGCCGGTATATCGAGTTGCAGACCTTCGGCATATACCGGCCCAAGCAGCCGGCCACGCCACTGCCGCGCTGACAACGCCGTGTCTGCCAGGCCGTCCACCCGTCCCACCGCGTAGCGCAGGCCCGCCTCGGTCGCGAGCAGCCACGCGCCGAGCGCGGTGATCACCAGCAGGCCCACGGCCAGGGCGATCAGCAGCAGACGGCGCATCACAGGTCCGGTCCGATGGACAGGTGGAGCCGCCACGGCTTGTCCTCCTCGCTGACCGCCCAGGCCAAGTCCAGGCGTATGAGACCAAAGGGCAGACGCAGGCGCACGCCGGCGCCAGTACCCTGGTGCAGGGTGTAATCATCGAAGGAATTGAAGGCATTGCCCACGTCGGTGAATACCGCGGCACCCCAGCGCTCGCTGAAATAAGTGTCGTACTCGATACTGCCCACCAGCAGGTGCTGGCCACCCACCACCTCACCTTCCGCGTTTTCCGGCCCGAGGGACTGGTAGGTGAAGCCACGCACGCTCTGGTCGCCACCGGCGAAGAAACGCAACGATACAGGCACCTCGTCGAAATCGGTGACGTAGCTCGTCGCCACATCGAAGCGCACGATACCGCGCCCGCCGAGCAAGGCATGCACGCCCTTGGCGGCCAGCCGGCCCTGTAACAGGTTCGTGGTGGAGGAGACCTCTTCCGAGGCGGCACGTGCTTCGAGGATGGCACGCCAGCCGCGCAGCGGGAACAGGCGGTCGTCGGCCTCCACGCGCTGAAACGACAGGTTGGGGTAGAGCATGGTGGAGCGATCCACCACATCGGCGACCTCGAAGGTTTCATCCTGGTAATTGAGCGCTGCGGTACGCACCCAGTTGTTACTTAGCACGCGTGTGATACTGAGACCCAGCGTGCTGGTGTCGCGCACCGAGGTGTTGGTGTCCTCGTGCTCGCGCCCGCCCGTGATACTGAGGAAATCGGTGTTTGGCCGCGCCAGCGGAATGCGGTAGTACACCGCGGCGCCGGTGCGCACCTCGGACGCCAGCACCTCACCGCCAAAGCGGTGACCGTGTTCGTTGACCCAGCGGCGCTGCATGCCGACCGTGACGCGCGGGCCGGTGTCGGTGCCGTAGCCGATGCCCATGGAGTAGCGATCGCGCTTCCGCATCTCCACCGTCACCTCGACGGGCACGCGCAGGTCTGCCGTGTCGTCCACACGTGGCACCACCTCGATGCGGTCGAAATAATCGCTGTTGGTGAGGTCGCGGTGTAACCGGAACACCTGTTCCGCATCGTAGTAGTCGCCGCGGTGATAGTCGGGAAAGCGTTGCAGCAGGTCCTCTTGCAGAGGGACCTCGCTGAACGTGGTGGCACCGAAGCGATAGCGTGGGCCGCTCTGGAACACCAGTTCGATCTCGGCACTCGCCCGCTCCACGCTCACGCGCACCTGGTGTGTGATGAGATCACCCTCGAGAAAGCCGCGCCCGCGTGCGATCTGCAGCAATTCATCGCGCGCGTTCTCATACACACGGTGCAACAGGATGTCGCCCTGGCGCAGTGGAAATTCCTCGCGCCAGCGTTGCAGTTCGTCGTCTTCCGCGCCGGGTCCTTCGATGCGCAGATCCACTGTGGTCACGCGCACCGGCGGCCCGAGGGCCACCCGGTACGCGGCGCGCCAGGTGCCATCCACCTGTTTCAGTTCGCTATCCACCGTGGCGCGGTAGTAGCCGAAGGGTTGCAGCCCCCGCCGAATCTCATCACTGGCAAGTCGGTGCAGGCGCTCGATGCGCAATTCAGTGAGCAACGGATGACCGCGCTCACGCTGTAGCGAAAGGCTGTCGAGCAGGTCATCGCGGATGTCGCCGGATACACCCGTGATCACGATGACCACCGGCGTGCCTGCCTGGGCGGCGGCCGGCGAGGCGCCGAGCGCCAGCCACAGCGCGGCCGCGAGGCCGCACGCCATGACCAGCACAACTTGTTGGATTGGATGAGGCAAGACCACCTGCCCGCGTGGCGTAATCCTGGGCGACTGTTTGCAACCGACTATGTGTTCCCGAGCATGAAGCACTTCCCGCCCACGGCATCACGGCAGCGATACGCAGGGCACACGGAACGCAGCGCCGGAAGGTCTCCCACCATAAGCGCCAGGAGTCGGATCGACGGCATGCCGACCCACACGCCTGCCCTCTGCGATTTCCGCACCTCTGGATCGAGCGGTTTCCTCTCTCCCGGGAAGGTATCTCGGCTACAGGAGACGCTATCTAGAGTAGCACCCGGCCGGCCACCACCGCTTGACCGTCATGGGGTCGCTGGCTACAGTGCCGTCGTTCCAGGTGTTCCGAAGGCGTCCGCCCGAGGAATGAAACGGGAAGCCGGTGCGCGACCGCAGATCGCAAGGCCGGCACTGCCCCCGCAACGGTATGCGGTTTGGACGGGTCATCACGCCACTGCGCAAGGCGCGGGAAGGCGATCCGTCGGGAGCGTGCTCCCCGCCGCGAGTCCGGAGACCGGCCTGGTACGGTTCAACGCCGCGGAGGGTGGCAGCCGGGACCGCCCGCGCACCTCAGCCAGGCGTACCCGCAGCCATACTTCAGGCTGCAAGCAGGAGCATCATGGACGCCGCGGCCACCCGCACCACATGCAATCAGCGCCTTGCCCTCGCCCTGTGTGCCGCCACTGCGGCGCACCTGGGGCTGTTGGCCCTGCCGCTGCACGCACCCACACCGGACATCGGCATAGGCACCGAGCCGCTGCGCGTGCGTCTGATGGCGGCGCCCACACCCGCGCCCGAGGCCGCGGCCGGAATACCCGAGCCACACGTCGCGCCCACACCGACCTCCGTGGCGACACACACGCCTGTGCCTGCAGCCGTGGCCGCTGTCCCGTCCCGGCCTGCGCCCACCGTCGTGGCCACATCGTCGCCGGAACCCGCGCCTGCAGCGCCGGCCGCTACCCCGCCCCAACCTGCGCCTGCAACCGTGGCCGCCGCCCCGGCCGCACCTGCGCCCACGGCCGTGAACACACCACCGTCCACGCCTGTGCCGGGCACGGAAGCCTCGGCCGCGCCCGATACGGTCAGCGCCGAAGCCGCGATCGTCGCCGCCGAGGCCGAGGTGCGCCTCGCCCTCGCGCGCCACTTCCGCTATCCCCTGCTCGCACGCCGCCACGGCTGGCAGGGCGACGTGCTGCTGGGCGTGGCGGTGACCGCGGACGGCTCATTGGGCGTACCCACGGTACTGCGCAGTTCGGGCCATGCGGTGCTCGATCACGCCGCACTGGAGACGCTCGCCCGTGTATCCGCGCTGTCGAAGGCACCCGGCACCGCCTTCACGCTGCAACTCCCCGTGTCCTATCGACTGGAAAAAGGTTGAGCATGGCCCGACTCACGCGCATCTACACCCGCACCGGCGACGATGGCACCACCAGCCTGGCCGGTGGAGTACGCATCCCCAAGGACAATCCGCGCGTCGAAGCCATCGGTGCCCTGGATGAACTGAATAGCCAGTTGGGCGTGGTGCTTGCCCACGTGCTGCCCGAGCCCGTGCGGGGGTGTCTGATCCAGGTGCAGAACGACCTTTTCGACCTGGGCGGTGAGCTTTCCGTGCCTGGGCGCGCCGTCCTCGATACCGGCTATGTCACCCGCCTGGAGCAGCACCTCGACGGCTTCAACACCGGGCTGCCGCCGTTGCGGGAATTCATCCTGCCCGGTGGCAGCCCGGCTGCGGCCGCCTGTCACGTGGCACGCAGCGTATGCCGCCGCGCCGAGCGCTGCCTGGTGGCGTTCGCCCGCGACGAGGCGCTCAATCCCAACGTGACGGCCTACGTGAACCGCCTGTCCGACCTGTTGTTCGTGGTGGCACGCGTGCTCGCCCGCGCACAGGGCCACGAGGTGTACTGGCAACCCGGCCTCGGTACCACCCGGGATTGAATCCCGCACGCCCGGAGACCTCTCTCCGGGCGATGCATCAACCCGTCCGCCCCTTTTTCGCCGACGCTAGCGGCCCCCAAGGGGGCAGGCCCCTATGGCATGGCCTACATCCCACGCGCCGCGTTGCGCGGCGCGCAGGCGTCCAGGGCGGCCATGCGCGCAATATCCTCCCGCACCCGCTCCGCTGAGCGCACAAACAGCTCACGCTCATCGGCTTCGAGCGGCAGGTCGACAATGGACTGCATGCCGCTCGCACCCAGCACCGCAGGCACACCCATGGCGATACCGTGCTCACCGTATTCACCTTCCAGCACGCAAACCGTGGGCAACAGCCGCTTGCGGTCATGGCGCACCGCATCGACCATGGTGGCGATGGCCGCCGCGGGTGAGTCGTAGGCGCTGCTCTTCTGACGCAGGGCAAGGATCTCCGCACCGCCTTGGCGTGTGCGCTGCACGATGCGCTCAATGGTCTCAGGGGCCATGAAGTGTGTGATGGGCACGCCGCCCACACTGGTGTAGCGCGGCAGCGGCACCATGGTGTCGCCGTGGCCGCCGAGCACCATGGCACACACATCCTGTGCCGAAAAACCGGTCTCCAGCGCCACGAAACTCGCCATGCGCGCGGCATCGAGCACCCCCGCCTGGCCGATGACACGGTGACGCGGAAAACCGCTTCGCTCCCAGGCCCGCCAGGTAAGCACATCCACCGGATTGGTCACCACCAGGAGGGTCGCGTCCGGCGCGTGGCGCAGCACGTTGGCCACCACCATGTCGATGATGGGGACATTGGTCTCGAGCACGTCAGACCGCGACATGCCGGGCCGGCGCGGAAAACCTGCCGTGACGATCACGAGATCGGACCCCGCCATGAGCGCACCCTCGGCGCCACCCACGATACGCGTGTCGAAGCGGAACAGCGGAGCGGATTCCTGGATATCGAGCGCCGTTCCCACGGCAACGCCCTCGTCCACATCGAGCAACACCAGTTCCTCGCAATGCTGGTGCTGCGCCAGGAACTGTGCCGCGGCCTCACCCACGCGACCCGCACCCACTACGCTGATCTTGTACATGCCTTCCCTCCATGGCCGGTCAGTACGGGTTAACTATAGAAGCGGCAGGCGGGCGCCACCCAGGCCAAAGCCCATTCCGGTTCTGCGGCTTCTACGCCGCAACCGCAGGAACGCCAAGGATCAGATCAGCAAAAAAGACACCGTTGCATCCATAAATCACATTCACCGCCTACGCCCCGCCGCCAACGGGTGACCCCCGCACGCCGGCCGACGCTACACTAAGGGCCTTCTCGTACACTGGTTGTGCCAATGAAAGAACCTGTCGTCATCATCGGGATGGGCGAAATGGGCGGTGTTTTCAGCCGCGGACTGCTCAAGCTCGGCCACCCGGTATTTCCGGTAGTCCGCGAAACAAACCAGGAGGCGATGGCGCGTGCACTGCCCGACCCCGTGCTGGTACTGGTTACCGTGGCGGAAAATGATCTCCATCCCGTGCTGGAGCAACTGCCCGAGGCCTGGCGTGACCGCGTCGGTCTGGTGCAGAACGAACTGCTGCCGCGCGATTGGCAGGCCCACGGCATTTCCCAGCCCACCGTGGTCGCGGTGTGGTTCGAAAAAAAGAAAGGCCAGGATATAAAAGTACTGGTCCCTTCACCCGTGCACGGCCCCAACGCCGGATTACTGGTGAACACCCTCGGCAGGCTCGATATCCCCGCCTGGCAACTGGCCAGCGAAGACGAACGACTGTTCGAACTGGTGCGCAAGAACATCTACATCCTCACCACGAACATCGCAGGACTGGAAGTGGGCGGCACCGTGGACGCACTGTGGAACCACCATCGCGAATTGGCACTTGAGGTAGCTAACGAAATACTGGACATTCAATTCGCGCTCATCGGCAAGCGCCTCGATCGAGAGCGCCTGGTTCAGGGCATGGTCGCCGGCATCGAAGGCGATCCCACCCACCAGTGCACCGGCCGCAGCGCCCCCGCACGCCTCGCACGCGCCATTGCTCATGCCGATGCGGTGGGATTGGCTGTCGCCAGGCTGCGCAAGATTGCCGCCCGACAGAACTAAGCCTGCGTGCTACCGTCAGGCAACCCGGTTCCCACGGAAACGAGCCGTGGCCTGAGCGAGCTGTTCCATACGTTAGTGGCCTGCGAAGGGTGAAGCCGTTCTGATTGAAAGCGGTGGAGGATGCAAACGGCCAACGCTCAGGAAATCCATTGCGGGGCCAATACAACTGCTCGCGCATCCGACACCTTCGGCGATCACCTCCGTGTACAGGCTGGTACGCAGAGTGACATCAGGCTATCAGGGCCACCTCTACAGCCCTGCGTTGTACGACGATTTTCTGGCACCTTGCGCTCCGGCCCGTCTGGCGCGGAGGCCGCGCCAGTGCAGGCGTTGACATCATGAAGTGCAGTGCTGCCCATGCACAATGTGGCGGGCATGGTCACGTTGCATTCAGGCCAGGCTCTTGCTGACGATTTCGTGGAGGTCGCGGGAAAGGCCCGGCTTGGCGAGCAGGCGCTCGAGTTGGGCACGCATGAGTGCCCGGCGATTGGCATCGAAGCGGCGCCATTGGGTGAACGGACTTGCGAGCCGCGCGGCGATCTGTGGATTGAGCGCATCCAACGCCATCACATGTTCGGCGAGCAAGGCATAGCCCTCCCCGCGGATATCATGAAAGCGCGCGGGATTGCGCTGGCAGAAGGCGCCGATGAGCGCGCGCACGCGGTTGGGGTTGCGGAGGTTGAAATCCGGATGTGCCGTCAGCTCACGTACCCGCTCCAGAGTGCCGTGCAGCGGTGAGGTGGCCTGCACGGTGAACCACTTGTCCAGCACCAATGGGTCGTGACGCCAGCGACGGTAGAAATCCACCAGTACCTCGGTCTGATCCGGTCCCTCCGTATGCACGAGTGCCGTGAGCGCGGCCAAGGCATCGGTCATGTTGCCGGCATGCTGGTATTGCTCCGAAGCGCGCGTGCGGAGCGAGGGATCACCGGCTTCCATCAGGTAGGCGAGACACAGGTTGCGCAAGCGGCGACGCGCCACTGCGGCCATATCGAGGGTGTAGGGTCCACTGTCGGCATTTTCTTCATACACCGCGAGCAGTGCATCGCGATGTGTGCATGCAAGTGCACGGCGCAGTGCGCTGCGTGCAGCATGGATCGCCTCCGGATCCACTACGTCCATGAAGCCTGCAACGTAGTCCTCATCGGGCAGGGTAAGTGCCTGGGCGATGAGTGACTTGTCCAAGGTGGGATGTCGCAAGGTCGCCGCGAAGGCCGCGGACAGGCCCGCATCGAGCGTCGGTGTGACGTCAGTGCGGTGCAGGTTGTGCAAGATCACGCCCAGCGCAAGGCGCTGGCTGGCGTCCCAGCGGTTGAAGGGATCGCCGTCGTACGCCATGAGAAAGGCGAGATCGGCTGTGCTGTAGGGGAATTCGAGCCGCACGGGAGCGGAGAAGCCGCGCAGCAACGACGGCACCGGCGCGGCATTCACGTCCTCAAATACGAACTGTTGTTCGGCATCGGTGAGTTCAAGCACCCGTGTCGTGTCCGCCGGCACGGTCTCTCCAGAAAGTCGCAGCGGCAGTTCGCCACCGTCGGGACCGAGCAAGGCCATGGCCACAGGGATGTGAAAGGGCAGTTTTTCAGGCTGCTCCGGTGTGACCGGTGTCGCTTGCGAAAACACCAGCGTATAACGACGCGCCGTCGCATCGTAGGTACCACGCACCTGCACCTCAGGCGTGCCCGCCTGGTCATACCAGCGACGGAATTGGGTGAGATCGATGCCGCTCGCGTCTTCCATGGCCTTGACGAAATCGTCCGTAGTCACGGCCTGGCCGTCGTGGCGGGTGAAATAGAGATCCGTGCCCTGGCGGAACAGCGCCGGTCCCAACAGGGTGCGCAGCATGCGCACGACCTCGGCACCCTTGTTGTACACGGTGAGGGTGTAGAAGTTGTTTATCTCCTGGTAGGAAGGCGGGCGTACCGGGTGCGCCATGGGGCCGGCATCCTCGCGGAACTGCTGGCTGCGCAACACGCTTACTTCATTGATGCGTGCCACCGGGCCGGAGGTCATGTCTTCACTGAACTGCTGGTCGCGCAAGACGGTGAAGCCTTCCTTGAGGGAAAGCTGGAACCAGTCGCGGCAGGTCACGCGGTTGCCTGACCAGTTGTGGAAGTATTCGTGGGCGATAACGCCTTCGATGGCCATGAAATCGGCGTCGGTGGCGGACTCGGGCTGCGCCAGCACGTAGCGCGAGTTGAACACGTTGAGGCCCTTGTTCTCCATGGCTCCCATGTTGAAATCATCAACCGCCACGATCATGTACACGTCCAGGTCATACTCGCGCCCGTAGACCTCCTCGTCCCAGCGCATGGCCTTCTTCAGCGATGCCATGGCATGACCGGCCTTTTCTTCATTACCGTGCTGCATGTACAGGCGCAACGCGACTTCGCGACCGGAGCGGGTCGTGAAGTGATCCTCGAGGCAGGCAAGATCACCGGCCACAAGTGCGAACAGGTACGACGGCTTGGGAAAGGGATCGTGCCACTCGGCGAAATGCCGGCCGTTATCCAATTCGCCTGAAGCCGTGCGGTTACCGTTGGATAGCAACGTGGGATAACGCACCTTGTCGGCCTCGATGCGCGTGCTGAACACGGTCATGTTGTCGGGCCGATCCACGAACCAGGTGATCTTGCGAAAGCCTTCGGCCTCGCACTGGGTGCAGAAATTGCCGCCCGACAGGTACAGGCCGTCGAGAGCGGTGTTGGCGGCGGGATGAATACGGCTGGTGGTCTCGAGGATGAAGGCCTCAGGCACACCGTCGATCACCAGCATCCCGTCGTCCAGTCGATACGCCGGGGACACAAGCGGTTGCCCGTCCAGGGTGATGGACAGCAGTTCCAACGCCTCGCCGTGCAGGTGCAAGGGTTCACCGGGCCGTTGCGTCCGGATGGCCAGACGCGCATGCACCAGGGTGTTCTCCTCGCCCAGTTCGAAACGCAGATCGGCGGTATCGATACGGTGGGCCGGCGGTGTGTAGTCCTTGAGATAGATGGTGCGGTCGTTGGGCATGGCGCAGGGCCTGGGTATGTTCAGGAAAGCATAAGCGGTGGCGGGGCCGACCGCGCGTTTGGCATCAGAGACGACCCGCGTGGAAGATCAGCGCTGCCTGTCCATCGTCCACGCGCAGCCGCGTAAGGCAGGCATTGTCCACCTGGATGCGGAAGATACGGTCGAGCGGAATGGCCATTGTGTGTCCGATAATCATGCGCATGAGCCCGGCATGGCCGATAAGCAGCACATGACGTCCCTCGTGACGTGACAACAAGGCATCGAAAGCCGTGGTTACGCGCTCCTGGAAGGCGAGCAACGGCTCGGCGCCCGGTGGCGTGTGGCGCACAGGATCGCTGTAGAAGTGCTGGAGGCAGCCCGGATTCTCTGCCTCCAACTCCGCACGCGTCCTGCCTTCCCAGGCACCGAAGCCGATCTCCCTGAAACGAGGCTCGAGCTCCACGGGCAGATCGTGGCGTATGCGCAGTTCCTCGGCAAAGGCGGCGCAACGCTGCAGGGGCGAACTGACGATAAGGTCCCACGGGCAGTGCTCGCCCACTGCCTCGCGCATCTGGCGCCAGCCCCTTTCCGACAGGGGGTCATCGCGATGGCCGCGATAACGGTGGCCGCCCACGGGCTCGCCGTGGCGCATGAGGTCGATGATGATGGTCATGGTCTCTGGGGATATGGGTCACGTGTGAAACGTGACATTGCCTTTCATGCGGGTCACGCCTGTCACGTAGCCGCTACGCGCCAACGTGACCTACGCAATCCCCGGCGCCGCCGGGGAGGGTATTTCTGCTGAAAAAAGCGATCAGCCGCTCCAGCCCGCCAGGGTGATGATGGCCAGGGCGACCACCCATACCACGACGGTGCGACGGAGCAGGGCGATGGTGGCACGCAGGTCGTCGACTTCCGTTTCCTTGCCCGCGGGTTCCTCCACCCCGTACTGCAGCGCGCCCAGACCGCTGGCGATGAGCACGCCGCGGTTCAGGTCACGCCACTTGCCGGCCTCGTCGCGCCAATATTGGATGGCGTCCACAAAGCTGCCGGCCATGGCGTAACCGAGGGCGGTAAGGCGCGCAGGAAACCACCCCAAGGCGAAATGAAAGCGATCGGCCCACTCGGCGAAAGCACCTTCATCGTTGCGGGTGCGGGCGCGCAACAAGGCGGTGAGGCGATAGAGCAGCGCACCGGCGGGGCCGAACACCGCGAACCAGAAGATGATGGCCAGCAGACGCTCGTTCATTTCCACCAGCGCCGTCTCCACCATGGTGCGCGCGACGAGTTGCGGCTCGTCGGGGATTTCCGCGCCGACGATCTCGGTCATGTGCCAGCGTGCGGAGTCATCGTCGCCACGCTCGCGTGCCTCGATGTAGGCCTCGATACGCGTTTCCAGGTCTTGCGGGCCAAAACTGTAGAGCAACACCACCAGGCCAAAGATGAAGGCGAACAGCATCCAGGTGTGGGCAAAAGCCAGGGCCAGCGCCAATACCGCCAAGGTGGGCAGGCCAAGCACCAGCACCACGGCCAGGGGCGAATCTTCCAGGCGCGCGGGTAACGCGGCGCGTACGCGGTCGGTGAAATTGGCAAACCAGCGAAACCGCCGGAATTCCTCCAGGGTGCCGAGGTAATGCTCGACGAGAAGACTGAGTAGAACCGTGATCAAAGCCATGAAGCCGCTCCCTTGCCGGTCGGTTCTATTCTACACCGCGACGCGGCCATCCACGCCTAACATCGCATACAGGCGTGAC
>Ga0265293_10010961_pt1 | contig 12500 bp, 12 predicted proteins | sample Munlanlewell138R_FD_192505 | JGI IMG/M metagenome (GOLD analysis project Ga0265293, IMG submission 192505) | Leachate microbial communities from a municipal landfill in Southern Ontario, Canada - Leachate well 138R | ecosystem: Engineered > Solid waste > Landfill > Unclassified | place: Canada... | reverse complement strand
TAGTAGGATCATTTGATGTGACGATCCCGAGAGTATACTGCTTAGAGAGCTGCGGAAGGATCGATGCAAGCTCAGGGAACGGCTTAATGTCTGCGATATGTTTTATAAATTCTTTTTTCCCCTCCATAAAGAGTATCGGTAGCTTGTACTTTGCGATAGGAAGTTTTCCTATAACTTCGCGAGCGCTTAGTCCGCGCATCTGCTCAATACTTTCTGGAGTAGCTGGTGCAAATTTATGTTTTTTAGAAAGCTTTTTATAAATGGAAACCATCATCTGAAAAGAATCAGCAAGGGTCCCGTCGAAATCAAATAGTAATACTTTTTTCTCTTTTTGGGGCTTTGTAATAATTTCGGGGCTAGTTAGGATGGTAACTGCCTTTGGGATAATCTCCACAGAAAGAGAGTTTGTCGGTGGGAAATATTCGCCATCGCACTGGTATGCTCGTTTTTCGTGGAGGAGGGTTATTTTTATTTTTTTTGCGATATATTTGTCATAGTATGTGCTTTTATCTGCTTGCTTGAATATAGTGTTTGTGATAACGCTTATCCAGGATGCGAGAGAGCGCGTTTTTATTATGCCTATTGTTAATACTCCGCTTTGTGGGTCTGCTTCGGGAACTATTTCAACTCCTTTTATTAGTGCTCCAATGTTTGAGACAAGGACTGCCTTTGCCCTCACGGTAAATGGCTTTTTATTATCAAGTGCTACTTTAAATAGTGAGGATTTATTGTTGAGATTTTTCAATGCAGATAATATGTATGCAAATATGCTCAGCTTGTTTTTATCTTCTCTTGTTGTAGATTGCATCATGTCTCCCATAAGGCCAATTCCGGCAAGTATACTAAAGTAATGATTGTTTACTTTCCCAATATCTATCTGCTTAGGATTTCCGAGGAGTGCAGTTTTTAGCGCCTCTTTTAGGCTTAACGGAAGGGAGAGGCTCCTTGCAAGAATGTTTGCAGTACCGAGTGGAACAATGCCAAGTGTAACATTTTTATTAATAATCATGCTTATTGCCTCCATGGCAGTCCCATCTTCACCACATACAACAATATGTTTTACACCCCTTTTTATTTCCTCTTTGACAAGTGTTTGTGTCGATTCTTTTTCTGTAGTTTCGCAATAACGCCCTATCCATCCTAGACTTTTTGCGGTTGTTTGCAATTGTTCACGACGTTTATCCGGATTGCCTTGTCCGCTTGCTGGATTTGCAATAAGACTTGCTGTAAGAAGTTCCTTCATTTCCATGGATTTAGTATAGCAGGCGGAAGATATGCGCGGGTTATTGAGACGAGAATTGTTGCTTTTTGCCCTTTGCCTTATTTTCGTTTAATGTTATTTGTGCCCTGACAAGCCTTTTTATTATCAAAGCGGGGATGGCCTGGTCATATCTAATTTGAAAGGTGACGCTTCCGGTCTTATAGCCCTTTTTTTCAAGTTCTTTCCGATCTTTATCAGGTAGCCCATCCCAGACCTCAAAGCCAATATGATTCTTGTACGCATCAAATCCTGCAATCCAACCATGGTATTTGTAGTACGGTTTGCCATAGCCCACCCTTTCTTCAGCTTGCGGTATGGCAGACTCCACTACGGTTCTTATTTCTTTCAGGTGGGAACGAGCCCTTTTCGGTGCGGCTGAGATGTACTCGTCAACATTTTTAGCTGAGTAGTTTGTCATGGTCTTATTTTAACAAACTATCGCAAGTATTCTCGCGTAGTGATGCATTGGGTGCGTAGATATCTAGTTTGCCCTGAGGGCTGCATCATATTAGAACTTATAAACAAATACCTCTCTATAATACTAGCTTTATTCCCCGGCTTTTCGGATTGCTTCAAGATCAAGCTTTTTCATTGGCATAAAGGCAGCGGTTACTGCTTCGGTTTTTTCAGGATCGCGCATATACTCATCCAAAATTCTTGGTACTACTTGCCACGTGACGCCAAATTTATCTGTGCACCATCCGCACTGCTCCGCTTCAGGAACTGCAGAGAGCTTCTCCCAGAAGTAGTCAATTTCTTCTTGTGTTTCACATTCAATAATGTAGGATGTTGCGCCATTAAGCTTGAATTGATCAACAGGGCCTCCGTTAAGAGCCATGAAGCTTATTCCATCGAGTTCGTATTCAGCTGTCAGAATGGACCCCTCAGGTCTGCCAGAAATTTCCTCAGATGCCTTAGGTGATTTTGTTATGTCGCCTATTTTTGCGGTGTGATCACCCGGTGCGGAATTGAAAGTATCTATGTAGTAATTTGCTGCTTCTTCACCATCATTGTTTTCAAACCAGATGCAGGTAATTAGTCTGTTCATGTTTTGTTTATTCTAGCACGCCGCAAGATTCTTTTTTGTATTAGTTTTGCAAGAATATTGATAATGGATATTTGCCGTATTTGGTTTGAGTCCGATTTGCCAGAAGTTCTGTAGCCTGTTCCAGGCTTGTATTGCTTGAGGATCGTGATAGCATAGCCAGCAACGGCTATATTATGAGTTCATTTTGCGATGCTCTCTAACTCTAGTCCTGATAACTTTCACAATAATTGACATCGGTAAAAGTTCGCCTAGTGGGAACTGGAGTGTTCCCTTTCCCGATTTATATTTACCAATTTGTTTTACCGCATCTTCTACTGCTTGAGTAACAGGATAGAGACTAACATGACTTTTATACCCAGCAAAATATACTAAGTATTTTCCATTTAATGTTGTAGTTGGTATTCCATAGCTAATTTTCTCTTCAACCTCCGGTGCCTCATCTTTAATAGCGTGTCTAATTTCTTTTAGTTTATCCTGAACTTCCTTAGGAAAACTAGCAATGTATTCATCTACGCTTTTATAAGACTTCATAGTAATAAGTTGAGTATACCAAGTCGAAATATAGAATGACCAATATTGAAGATTAAGGGATATGAGTTGCTATATTAGGTATTGCTCGACTTTGATAAAATCAATTCTACCTTATTTTGCTCCCCCTGATTGATATGTTCAGGAACAGAGAAATAGAGTTTGGCTTTACTCTGCAAAGCATACAAACGGTCTTTGAAGAACTAAAATTACCCTCCTTGGAATGCGCTTCGTAGTGTTTCTCTATAAGTATCATACTCTGCCTCAACCTCTTCGTATTCCTTTTGCCATTCTCTGGAGAGATACTTCTTGAATACTTCTCTAAATACAGATAGAAACTTTAAGTAAGCATGAATATAGTAGTTAATACACCTTTTGAGATTAAGTTCATCTTCAAAATCGCAATAAGTAAAGACAACCTGATTATCAGTTTGCATTCTACCGAACCCGCTAAAAAAGATTGAACTTTTGAAGCTAGGATGTCTTCCGTATTCGGACATAAGCTCATAGATATTAAAAATGTCTGGGTATACGAGTCTGTCTTCTTCTGGGAACAGTTTTCCAAGAATACGCCTAAAAGGTTGCGATGTATCTTTCTCAGCCTTTATCCATTCTTCAATCTTTTCTGGGTTAACTGACATTTTACGAGCAGAAGCCACTGCTTCTGCAGACCTGCTTATAATAGCTGAAGCTTCTGGAATATGGGCTTGGAATATGAGTTGTCCACTTATTAGATAACCTCTAAGACAAGCCCAATACATTTGAAGTATAGGTGTTAATTCTCTTGGGTATGTATTTAGGTTGTTTGCAAGGTTCTGATACAAGTATAAAATCTTATCTGCATATTTCATTTCTTCAGGATGGCGGTTTGCTGTAGCTCTAAAGTTATTTATCTCTTCTCTGAAACAGTTGCGAATTTTTTTGACTTAGGGTTTTTCATAAGGTGTGAATATTCTACCAAAAATTGATAAAATACGATAAACAAACATAAGTATTGAAGATGTTATGACATACGAAGAAAAACTTGAACTTATACTGCAGGCATTAAGTGAAGCTCAGAAATTCACACGCAAGGGCTATTTCACAAAGCTCTACTTTACTCGTGACAATGGCTTAAAAGATATAAACCTAAATGAAATTCACGATATTCTCTTGAAAATTCAGGACGAAGAAAAAGTAATAACGGTAAAAGAAATTCCAAGCAAAATTAAGTCTAATCTGGAATTTGATATAGATAAGGTAGAATATTTTTTGATTGATACTCCTGAAGAATTTTCCCTTTGGTATGAGGCGCACATTTTTGAAAATATGCACAAAATTGAAAATATGGACTGGATAAACTTGCTTAAAATTTATGATGTTGCCTTAGATATAAACCAACAGCTTCAAATAGCAGGCTCTAACACAGTTTTTATTCCTTCTTTGCCTCATATGGTCAGGTTTCCTCTCTTGTTTCCTCAGGATAGTATCGGAACAAGACGGACTTACCAAGACTATCGTATGGAAGGTGCAGACTTTTTGAGTAAAAGAGGCGGAGTTTTAGAATACAAATACATAGACAGTATGGACTTTGGGTATGGGGAAGTTAAAATTGTCGTTGACCTAATCAATTTCAGAGATTTTTTATTAAGAATTGGAAACGAGTATAAGAGGAGAAACGAAAAATACGAGAAGACACAAAAAGAGCCTAAAGTTGAAAAGCCTGTAAAGAAAATGGCAGATAAGCCACCCGAAGAAGAAAAAAAGATAGACACTGTATATGAGATTTTTTACTCTAAGCAGAGGCAGGTTCTATTAAATAATATAGAAATCGCAAGACCAGATTTTGACAGTGAGAACGAGCTTGTATTCTCTTTTTTAATGGATAATTCCAATAAAAAGCATACAAAAGCCGAAATTGAAAAAGCTGTTGGTAAGCCGCTTACCAAAACGCTTCACAAAATCGTTGAAAACCTTGGCTTTAAGGGCGAAATAAGACAGGCATTTTTTGATGTAAGTAAGGACAGCATATGTTTTAGGAACCCAATAAGAAAAGAAGACTTGGACAAACTAGGAATTACAAAGCTAAAACTTCCCAAACAATAAGTTTATAGGTCTGCGTTCCCTTTTATACCCAACTTATCCTACCACAACGACAGCCTTTTATTGCCGTGCTAACTTTTTGACATGGCAAGTAATGAAAAGCTAAAGTCGTTCTTAGAGCAGATGTATGGACACCCCATAAGCGATGACGAATTATCTGAATACAAAGAAAAGATAGTTAGGATATTTTCCCTACTTATAGAAGTTGATAAGAGAAATAAGAAGAAAAGTAAATGAAAATATCTGAAGTCCAAATTATTCCTGTTAAACCTCAAGATGGCTTGGTCGCTTTCGTCAGCTTTGTTCTTGATGAAAGTATTTATCTAGGTTCTATTGCAATTCTCACAAGACGAGAAGGCGGTTATAGGCTCGTATATCCTACTAAAAAAGTTGGGTTCAGGAGCATGAATATCTTTCACCCAATAAAGAAAGAATTTGCAAACCTTATTGAAAAGGAGGTCATCAGTAAATTTGAAGATGTAATGAAAAAATATGATAGATACGATGAAGCTGACGCTAGATAAAAATATGTTTTGGATAAAGGACATAGACCGTTTTCAAAAAGAAAGGCAAAATGCCACAAGAGGCTATTTTACTTTGGTGCAAAATCCAACTAAATCTGAGCTCAAGAGTGGAATTTATAAGCCACGACTAACCATTACAAAAAGGTTTAATGTTTCTGGTAGATTTGAGCAAACCTTATCAATTGAGCTCTCGCTTCCCAAACTGCTTTACGGGAATAACTTTGATGAACTCCAAGACAGCGATTTGTCCTTGATTGTTGATAAACTTAGAGAGGTATTAAAGGAAATGGGCGTAAGGGTTTTTAAAACCATACTTAAATCTGCTCCTATTTCTACGGTTCACTATTCAAAAAATGTCCCACTTACTAATGGGCTTACCCCGCATTTTCTTATAGGTAAAATCAAAGAGGCAAATATCCCACTTTCCCTTGATATTAACCAGACAGACTACCGTAATGACGGACACAGCTATAAATGGCACAGCAATTCCTATGAAGTTGCTTTCTATGACAAAATTAAAGACCTTGAGATGGCTGTGAAAAGTGATAAAAGAGCTATTGAGAAAGACAACAGCCCACAGCTTCATCTCTTTCAGGAGCTTAGAATGAGGAAAAAGGAAGTTTTACGCATGGAAGTAAGACTTAATAATAGGCAAAAGATGAAACAACTTTTTAACAACCTCAAGCTACAAAATGAGTTTACTCTTGAGGGTTTATTTAAGACGGAAATAGCAAAGTGCATACTCCTGCACTATTTAGACGAGTTAGAAAATCAGCGACCCAAAATGCTTGATTATATTTCAAAAAATCCAAAGTCCCTTTTGGCTGAAATAATTGTGAGTAATCCCAACTTAGGAACACTAAAGACAATTCAGGCATTTGGATTAAAACTTGCTCTTGATGCTCTCACGCCCCGTGAATTAAGAGCAATGTTTGGAAAATATCACAAAAGAAGTTGGTATAGATTATTTGCAGAAGCAAAAACTGTTCAACTCCCAAGTATAAAAAATCCTTTTGAAGTTATGAGGAAAAACCTGATAGACTTTGTGCCACTTAAACTAGTTGACTACAATACTAAAATGATAAATAATGATAAATATAATTAGTATGTCAGGAGAGCAATATTACTCTATTGAAGAAGTTGCAGAAACCCTAAAGGTCGCATATTTAACTGTTTATCGCTGGGTTCAATCAGATAAGTTAATTTCTCATAAGGCAGGAAAGCAATATAGAATTAAAAAATCGGATTTAGACAGTTTTTTAACAGTTTATAAACGAAAATAGCATGGATAACGATTTAAAAATACCAGTTGAGCAAAAAGATTACGATGAGTGCTCTACTCTTGTAAGAAGAGAGATAAGCGAAATTATTAAAACATGTATAGATAAAGGAGAAAACAAAATCTTCATTCATACAAACTTAAAAAGAGGGCTACCGCTTGAAAATATCAATAAGGTAGCAGGTCCTTTCGTAGAAGCATGGGCTGTAGAAAAGTTTGAAGCAATTGCAGATGACCCGAATAACAAATATAAATTAATTAATGTAGAGCCAGGCGTAAGACTTGCTCCATATGATATTATCTTGCAATTCAAAAAGAAAAGAGATGGTGCTTCTGATATTGCAACTGCCAATGTGGATGTAAAAGCAACATCTGATGATATACCTACTTCAGGTCGTAGTCCAAATATTACATCATACGGAAGAATAAGGACAGAGTATGTTAATGACCCCGATTATATATTTATAATTCTTTCTCTAAAGCATAAGGTTTATGGCGAAAGAGATGAAAAAACCGCCATGACAAACGGAATAATGGAGGTTACTTCGTATTCTGTTTATGACCTGAAATATGTAGGAGAAAGGGATATAAGCTACAATCCAGCACTAGGAACTGGTCAGTTGCAGATTAGAGATATTCACTATGTTACTGAAATAAAACGAACAACATGGGAATTTTGCCAAATGCTTGATAAAAAATATATTAATTCAAAAGGACAAGAGCCTTGGAAGAGGCTGGCAGTGTTACATGGTTGGTTGAAAGGAACAGAGCCAAAAATTGAAGTTGCAGCAGAAGAAGTAGTATGAAAACAAACATATTCATATGTGAAGATGCATTAGCGCAAATGAGAAAGTTGCCAAGTGAGTCAGTAGATTTGGTAGCTACCGACCCACCTTATAACTTAGGCAAAGACTATGGGAACTCCATTGACTATAAAGAATGGCATGATTATCAGTTATTTACAGAACAGTGGCTAACAGAAGCTATTAGGTTATTGAAGCCTAATGGAAGCATTTATATTTTCATGGGTGTTAGGTTTATCTCTAAGCTATTTACTTTACTTGAAGAAAAAGGGCTACTCTTTAATGGTTGGATTACATGGCATTACACGCAAGGAATGGGAAGAAAAAAAGGATTTTCTCCTAGGCATGAAGATGTTCTATATTTTACGAAATCTTCCAATTTTACTTTTAATCTAGATAATGTAAGAGTTCCTCAAAAATATTTTAGGAAAAGAAACAATATGGCTGGAGCTAATCCAGGCGATGTATGGCAATTCTCCCATGTGCATTATTCAAATCCTGAAAGGCAACCACATCCAACTCAAAAGCCACTTGCTGTAATGGAAAGGATTATTAAGGCTAGCTCAAATGAAAATGATGTTGTGCTTGACCCATTTGTTGGGAGTGGAACGACTTGCGTAGCTGCAAATGCTCTGAAAAGAAAGTGGATAGGTATTGATACTAACCCAGATTACATTAAGATGTCAGAAAAAAGAGTAAAGGCTAAATATGAACTAGACTCATTTGACCCAAGAGAAGCAAGAGTGCCTAAAGATATAAAGGGGTTGGAAAAGCAAGTAAATTCTCTTCTTGAATTATGAAGACGATAGTAATCGCTAGGGTAAGCACGGAAGAACAAAAAGAAGCGGGAAACTCGCTACCCGCTCAAATAGCCCGTCTCAAAAAATATTCTCAAAATAACGGTTTTGAAATCATTAAAGAAGTGAGTTTTGATGAAAGTGCATATAAAACAAAGAGAAACGATTTTGACAATATTCTTGATTTTATTCTTGGACAAAAGGAAAAAATAGCGGTCTGTTTTGACAAGGTAGATAGGTTATCACGCAACATCTTTGATAAAAGAATAGCTGACCTCTATGATATGGCTTTGAAAGATGAAATTGAATTGCATTTTGTATCAGATGGTCAGGTTATAAATAGTCATTTGTCAGCAGTAGAAAAATTTAACTTCAGCATAAGTCTTGGGCTTGCAAAATACTATTCAGATGCAATAAGCGACAATGTGAAGCGAGCTCAGGAGCAAATGCTAAGAAGCGGAATATATCCCACTAAGCCTTCATTTGGCTACAAAAGAGTTCCTGTAAGTAAAGATAAAACTGAAATAGTTGTAGATGAATATGCTTCTCGCATTATTCAAAAGGCTTATGAGTTATACGCAACAGGTAGTTTTTCAATGGATTTACTGCGAAAGAAATTCAAAGAAGACTATGGCGTTAATTGGTCACATGGCTGGACAGATAAAATCCTCAAAGACCATTTCTATTATGGTGTTATGACTTGGAATAAAAAACAATATCCGCATAAATACGAGCCTATTATTTCAAAGGCACTCTTTGACCAAGTTCAACAAATAAAGGCGGGTTTTAATAAGAAAAGGTTCAAATATGCGGGCTTACCCTACATATACCGTGGGTTGCTAAGGTGTGGGCAATGCGGCCTCTCTATAACGCCAGAAAAGCAAAAGGGGCATGTGTATTACCACTGCACTCAATATAAGGGTAAACACGGTGCGGAATGGCTACGAGAGGAAGAAATTACTAACCAGATAGGAAATGTTTTTAAGAACCTACAGCTTCCTGAAGAAGTCCTAGGGCAAATCGTTGAAGCATTAAGCACCACTCATCAGAGCAAGATGGAATTTCAAAATAAGCAGTTTGAAAAATTAACAAAGGAAAGAGCAACAATCACTAATATGATGGACAATTTATATTTAGACAAACTTAAAGGGCGTATTACTGACGATGAGTATGACAAGTTCTATGACAGCTTTCGTGAGCAATTAAGTGATATAGATACTCGGCTGGCATTACTCCAAGAAGCAGAAGATAACTACTACATCACGGCTAAATACCTCTTAGATTTGGCAAATAGAGCTTATGATTTGTTCCTAAGTTCGGAAATGGAAGAAAAACGACAGTTAATTAAACTAGTGCTTCAGAACCTTAAATTAGAAGGAAAAACAGTCAAATTTGAAGCTATTAAACCCTTTGATACACTACTCGCGTATCCTGATTATCAACCCTTGCTCCCCCGCGTGGATTCGAACCACGAACCTTGAAGTTAACAGCTTCCTGCTCTACCATTGAGCTACAGGGGAATATCTCAGCTTACTTAGGTATCACATTATACAAAAAAAATTTGAGGTTGCAAAGTCTTATTCATAAGTATATATTTTGGTATAGTTGCACTCTATTGACTCGCCCCTCTTTCTATGTCTTACTGAAGGTAGGTGAACTTGAGAGGAGGTGATTACTCTGAAAACACTAAACGTCATTGCAATGATCTTAGTTTGGGCTGGAGGTCTGAACTGGGGACTTGTTGGCCTATTTGATCTCAATCTTGTTGAAGTTCTTGTTGGGCCATTGGGTCTTGAGACAATCGTATATATTTTAGTTGGTCTTGCAACTGTGTATTCTATTTACCTATATTCAACGGGTAAAAAGGGTAAAAAATAACAGTTTCTATCGATCATGCATACTCTATCTTGAAGAGCTCATTTTGTAAAGATTAAGTTGTAGAGGTGCGCCAAATTGTCGAGCGTATATTTCTCCATTTTATGCTCGGCTTTTTGGTTAAAGGCTTCCAATGTGACTTACTTTTTCTTACATAAAATCCCTACGCGCTACTTTTAACTCATAGTATAAATGTGTATAATATACCGTCGTGAAATGTGGGTATTGTTGATATGTATAACACGCCCTATTCTTCACACAGTTAAAGAGTAATCTTCATATTGCAAGAATTTTGTTTCTTTAACAATGTACATTGAAAATTTGGTTTCGTAATACACATCTTGACTGTGGTAAGGAGTAGATAGGGAAATTTGTCTTTTCCTTGTCACAGTCAAGATCTACTATATCTATCTTGACGAGAAGGAAGGTTTAAGGATATTCCATGTTATTAGTTGCTGGTTTTCCAGTGACACATTCACTTAGGCTGTCCATGTATGGATATGCAAGAAAAGGTGGTTAAATCAGTGTCATCTTCAGAAGCGGTACTTAGTATCACGAATACCGACCTTTCAACACGTTCTGTTGTGTGGTTCAGTGAGGTGGGTGCAGGGGATGTCGACATTGCTGGTGGTAAGGGTGCAAACCTGGGTGAGCTTGCTCAGTCAGGTGCTCCAGTTCCGCCCGGCTTCGTTGTCACGACCTATGCTCATCAGCTTTTTCGGAAAAGCCTTCCTGAAGATCTAGTTCTTCAAATGAGAGAGCTCAATGATATTCCTCGCGAAAACGAGGCCGAAATTCTCAAGCGCTCTGACGTTATTCGTCAGGCAATAGAGAAACAGGAGATTCCTCAGGTTCTTCGGATAGCTATCACGAGCTATTATGAGCAGCTTTCTCCAGCCGACAAAGAGTCTGCAGAAGTTGCGGTCCGTAGTGCTGCCAAGCCGGAAGATAGTTCAGACGCATCATTTGCAGGTCAACAGGGTACCTTCCTGTCTATTCGCGGGATCGAGAATGTTTTGCATGCTTATGTGGCATGCTTGGCAACATGCTACGAGGGTCGTTCGGTTATTTATCGAATGGAGCTTCGAAGTAAAGTCTTAGAAGAAATAGCAGTTATTGTTGATCCTCAGCGGAAGATGCGACTCCAGAGTTTTGCAGAAAGTCTTCGTCATGAAAACTTCGAGATGGCTGTTGTCATTCAGGCGATGGTCGACTCTTACGTAGCTGGCGTTATGTTGATGGTAGATGCTGCAACCAGCAATCCGGATTTCATCACCATCGACGCTGCCTTCGGTCTCGGAGAGATCGTGGTGAGTGGAGAAGAATTGACAGACACCTTTAAGTTCAATAAAGAGGATCTGTCTTTGGCTGAAAAATCAATTCATTCTCCTCAGAATACGCTTATTCAGCGGAATCCAGAGAGCTCTGGTTCGTTGAATGATGCGACTATTGTGCGAGAGGCCCCAGCTTATCTCGTAAATGCGCCCAAGCTTACCCAGAAGCAAGCGCGTGCGCTCGCTGAAATCGGTAAGAAAATTGAGGCCCATTATGGGAATCCTCAAGACATCGAATGGGCAGCTATCGAGACTCGTGAGGGGTGGCTCGAATTCTTCATCGTTCAGACACGACCGATTACGGTTGAGGAAACGGTTTTGAGTAGCGAGCCCGCTCCTATAGAAACCGAACATGTGCTTCTTGGCACCGGTCAATCGGCAAGCCCTGGAGTTGGGTACGGTACGCTTCGGATTGTCCTGGGTGATCCAGGTAAGGACCCTACGCTGCTCGATCAAATTACAGAAAAAGACATCCTTGTGGCTGAAATGACGACACCCGATTGGGTGCCACTCATGAGGCGAGCCCGCGCCATAGTCACTCTCAAAGGGGGTAAGACTTGTCATGCGGCTATCGTGAGTCGTGAGAAAGGAATTCCCTGCATTGTCGGTTTTCCTGGTGCGCTCGAACTCCCAGATGGAGAGATAGCAACAGTAAATGCTGCGACGGGTGATGTTTGGCTCGGAAAGGCAGAGGCTACCATTGCATGGTGGCAGCGCCAGATCGAGTACAAGAGGAAAGCCGTTGCCAACGTCGATACTGTGGTGACACATGTCTGCATCAATCAAGCAGATCCAGTAGACGCTGCCCATAATAAGGCAGAGGGAAAACGAGCTGCGGGTAATACGCTCGCTCGTGCAGAGTTTGTTTGGTTGGAGCTCGACGAGCATCCCCTGTCGATCCTCGAAGAGGGCCGCCGGGATGAGGCCGTCGCTGCTCTTGCAGACACATTCAGCTTGCTTGGAGAGATA
>Ga0265293_10010960_pt1 | contig 12501 bp, 14 predicted proteins | sample Munlanlewell138R_FD_192505 | JGI IMG/M metagenome (GOLD analysis project Ga0265293, IMG submission 192505) | Leachate microbial communities from a municipal landfill in Southern Ontario, Canada - Leachate well 138R | ecosystem: Engineered > Solid waste > Landfill > Unclassified | place: Canada... | reverse complement strand
GTCAACCGCCTCAAGAGAGACTCAAAAAAGTTCCACGACTTCGACGACGTCGAAGCCGTCACCAACATTTTTATCGACGTCGACGCGAAAAAACCAGATGATAAGAAGGACTTCGCGGCCACCGAAAGGGAGCGCGGGTTTGCGCTGGCGCAGCTCCCCACAGTCCAGGGATGGTTATCGACGAAGGGCCTCAAGCCGGGGCTCGGCTTCAAGTCCGGGAACGGGGCGGGGCTGCTGCTGCCTATCCCCCCCACCCCACCGACACCGGAGTTCATAGCGAAGGTGGCGGCCTTCCTGAAGGTGGTCAGAAGGGAAGCCAACGTCGACGTCGACACGACGACCTTTGATCCCCCAAGAGTCTGTGGGGTCCTAGGGACCTGGAACTCGAAGTTTGAAGACGAGGAAGAGGGGCGGAAGAACCACCTCAGGGAAGCTATCGGCGAGATCCCACAACGGGATGAGGATGAGAAGCTCCTGGAGTTCATCGAAGGGCTGACGCCAGACCCCGACGCCCTGAAGACCTGGGCGGAGAAGTTCAACCAGCCCCCCGCAACTGAGGAAGCCGAGCCGGAGCCGTCGGAGGACGCTGGCGAGATCGACGTCGACTTCGTGAAGGAGAAGCTCGACACCCTTTTAGAGGCTGATCCGACCCTCCAGAGCCTTCTGGACTGGACCGACGAGGCGAAGGAACGGCACGACGGGGACCGATCGGACGCCGAGTTCGGGCTTGTGGGGAAGCTCGCCATCGCCGGATTCACTGACCCCCAAATCAACTGGATCATGGCCTACATCTCGAAGATCGGGAAGTGGGTCGAGGAGGGAGAGCACTATCAGAGGCTCACCCTCCGGAAGATCCGGGCCAACGATGCAAAGGAGGCTGCCGAGAAGGAAGAGGAGGAAGAGATCAAAACTCCTCCGCCGGAGCCGATCGCCGAGGACATAGTCGCCGAGGCGAGAAATATCCTCGAATTTAAAGACCCCATCGAGTACACCTTGGACGTCTTCAACTCTCTACACGTGGGGGATAGATCGGCGGGGGGCATAATGTACTGCTGTTACCTCACCCCCCAAATCGAGACGAGCCGGGGAGCTCACCCGAAGCTGACAGGGAAGAGCGGGGGCGGTAAAAGTGATATGGCGGCGGCTACTCTTCACACCCTCCCATCAGAGGCCTACCATAAGACGGGGCTCTCCCCGAAAGCTCTCTTTTATCACCCGATCCAGAGAGGGACCATAGTATTCTGTGACGACTATAAGCAGAACGACGACACCGACGCCGTCATCAAGCAGACCTCTTCAGAGTTCCATGAGCACTACTATCATAGAACCGTCCTTAAAGGGAAGCCAGCGGTTCTATCCGTCCCCCCGGAGATCGTATGGATGATAACGTCGGTGGACTCCGACCAGGATCTTCAGTGTCTTAACAGAGCCGTCCCCATCGACGTAGACGAGACCCCGGAGCAGGATAAGAGGGTCGCCGATCACATCCTCACCCTCGCCGCAGAGGGTGAGATAGCTCGACCTGTGACGCGGGAAGTTATGATCTGTCGGGCCATGTTTCGGATTTTGAAGTCCAAGAGGTACAAGGTTAAGGTTCCCTTTGCGGTGGATATCATCTGGAACGACGCCGGAAACCGTCGGAACCTTCCGCTATTCCTGGACATCCTCCAGGCCGTCACCTTCTGGAGGCGGTTCCAGAGGGACGTAGACGAGGAAGGGCGACTCATCGCCACCGTCAAAGACTTCGATACGGCAAAGGCTCTGTACGTGGGGGACGGGCGGGGCGAATCCTTCAAGACGAAGCTCACCAGCGCCGAGAGAACGCTCGCAAAACTGATCGTCGCCGAGGGCGGAAGGCTGGAGCAATCAGAAGCGGCCATCTTAATGGGAGTGAGCGGGGGGCGGATAACTCAGCTGGTCCAGGGGAAGGACTCCAAAAAAGAGGGCGGGCTCCTGTACAAGGTCCCAGGATTCGCGAGAATATCTGAGAAGATTGATCGAGGTTCGGGGCGGTCCCAGGCGATCAATGTACTCTACTTGAACGAATTCGACACCTGGAAGGACTCCGAGGCTGTGGTAATCCTAAGAAACCGTGAGAAATGGGAGTGATCCTCCCGTCTTTACCTTTTTACCCTGACTTTACCCTAACTTTACCTTATAAAAACCGTTACCTATTGACACTACTTTACCCTTTTTACCTTATATTATTATGAGAAGGGGTATAGTGGAGACTATTATCATCTGTTGTGGGGTCTCCCCCACCCCCTCCCCTCCCCCACCCCCCCACCCCTCATCTGGAAAAATGGGGTAAAAAGGTAAAAAGGTGCCGACTGATAGCGGTTTGCGTTTTACCCTGACTTTACCTTTGCGTCGCATGCTATCGATTTGCCAAAAAGTAAAAAGGGTAAAGTGGTGGGCATAAAGGACAATCTACAAAACCCTTTTATATAATGATTGTCCTTTTAGTACATGATGGCAAAAGGTGGTCCCGTCGGTGAAGATGAAGAGAAGGCGATCCTCGAAGCTCTGAAGGCGGGCCGATCCGTCCGAGACGTAGCCGACGAATTCGACAGAGCGACAGGGACCATATCTAACATAGCCGCACGAAATGAACTCGATTTGGGTGAACGTTCAGCAACGAAAAAGGCGGCTCTTATCAAGTCCTGTTACGCCGCCGAGGACAGGATCAAGCTGATAGGCGAGGCCCTGAACAAAGGCAGGGAGCTTCTGAAGAGCTGCGATAGTCCCCGCGATTTTCAATATCTGATGACCGGCTTTGCGATCGGCATCGATAAGCGGCGGCTGGAAGAGGCGACCGACCCATCGGCCCGGGGCGGGGAGATCCGGATCCTCTTCGAGAGGATGGGCGAGGAGGTGGAGGCTTGAGCTTCCAAGTCCCTGTGGGGAAGCAGAGGGACTTCTGTCTCGGCTCCGATGCGAGGGTCAATATCGCCCACGGGGCGGTGAGGTCTGCGAAGACCGTCGGGGCCAACGTCCGATGGCTCCGGGCCGTCCTGGAGGCGCCGGCGGGTGTCAACCTCCTCATGACGGGGAAGACCCTCACCTCCCTGGAGCGCAACGTCCTTCTCCCCATCTCCAGGCTTGTGGGGGCGGGCGACTTCGAATACCGGCGGTCCCTGAAGGTCGCCACCATCTACGGGCGGCATATCCTTTGCGAAGGGGCCAACGACGAGAGCGCCTATACCAAGATCGCCGGCCTCACCCTCGGCGGCGCCTACGTTGACGAGGGGAGCCTCTCCCCGGAGAGCTTCCTTAACATGCTGGTGAGCCGCCTCTCCGAGCCCGGAGCTCAACTCTTCCTCACCACGAACCCCGGCCCCCCCGCTCACTACCTCAAGAAGCGATGGATCGATCGAGAGGAGGAGCTGGACCTCAAAAGCTGGCATTTCACGCTCGAAGATAACCCCTGGCTGGATCCCGTTTACGTCGCCGAGCTCAAGCGCCAGTTTGGCCCCCCGTCCAGCCTCTTCTATCAGAGGTACGTTCTCGGTCTGTGGGTGATGGCCGAGGGGGCGGTCTATCGCAACTTCGACCGGGACCTTCACGTCGTCCCCTCCCTCCCCGACGAGAGGATGGAGGAGATGAGGGTCGCCGTCGATCCTGGGGCAACCCATCCGAGCGCGTTTTTGAAAGCTGTTAGGATCGGCGAGACGTGGTACGTCTTCGGCGAGTATCGGAAGGCCGACAAGTCCCCGGCTGAGGTATCGAAGGACCTTAAGAGGTTCCTCGACGGGATGCACCCCTCATCGATCGACGTCGACCCGGCGGCGAAGGCTCACCGGCTCCAGTTCATCGGCGACGGGATCGAGGGGGTCCAGCAGGCCGATAACGACGTCCTCAACGGCATCCAGCGGGTCATCTCGGCGTTCAATCAAGGATGGCTCAAGCTTGTGGGGCCGGCTACTCCCATGCTCCAGGAGGAGCTGGAGGGTTACAGATGGGATCCGAAGGCGACGGAACGGGGCGAGGACGCCCCCATTAAAGAGGGCGACGACCTCGTCGACGCCCTTCGATACCTGGTTAATAGGATCAGCAAGAGCCGCCGGCTTACTCCTCCGACGGCGAGACGAGAGAGGGGGAGGATCAGATCATGACTTCGACCGTACATACTGACTTAAGCTTCCTCGGACCGGGGCGAAAATGGCCCCCAACAGAGGATAAAGCGCGGCTGGACCGATACGCAACTAACCGCCTCCTCCTGGAGGGAGACCACGATCTCATCTTCACCAGCCTGAATGAGGACGACGCCCCCCGGATCGTCAAGATGAGAGTCAACTGGTTCAAGCGGATCATGACCCTCTTCTCCGACCTGGCTGTGGGGAATCCTCCGGCGATCAGAGCCGACGAGCCGCAGCAGCCCAACCTCGACCGGGTCGTCGAGGGTAACGCTTTCCACCTCACGGTCTACGACCTCTTCTCCGACCTCATAGCCTTCGGCGACGGGGTCATCAAGGTCCGATGGAACGGGGGCCGGGGAGTCATCTCCAGGATCGACCCTCGGCTCTGGTTCCCGGTCGTCGACCCCGACGACGTCGGGACCTTCACGGCTCACGTCCTGGCCTGGGAGATCGTCGAGGGCGACGAGAAGTACGTCAAGGCCGAGATCCACCTCGCCGGAGGGATAGAGCACCGTCTCCTCAAGCTCAACGCCGCCGGCGACGAGATCCTCGGAGCCGTCCCTCTCGCCACGATCGAGAGGTACTCGACCCTGAAGGACTCGGAGGAGACGGGCGTCCCCGGCTTCCTGGTGGTCCCCTTCTCCAACCTGAAGAGCGGCGACGGCGTCTTCGGGCTGGACGACTTCAAGGGCATCACCGACCTTGTGGAGGAGATCGAGCGGCGTCTCATCAAGATCTCCGTGACCCTGGACGTCTTTTCTGACCCCTGGATGGCGGGACCCCCGGGACTGAGGATCAAGGACCCTGTGACGGGCGAGGTGGTTTGGGCTTCCGACGAGAAGTACATCGCCCTTAACGAGGGCGAGTCCCCGCCCTCGATCCTCACGTGGGATGCTCAGATGGGGGCGACGTTCTCCCACATCGAGGAGGTCCTCGGCCAACTGTACGTGATGGCCGAGCTGTCGCCGGCGGCCTTCGGCGAGACGAAGTCCGGGCTCGCCGAGTCGGGATCCGCCCTCAAGAGGCTGATGCTCCCCACCCTGGCGAAGGTCAACCGGCTCCGGCTCCGGATCAAACCGGGGCTTCTCACCGTCCTGGAGACGACCGCCGAGCTCGAGAAGGCTTCCAGGATGCCGGGGGCGACGACCTTCGACAACCTCACTATCGAATGGAGGGAGAACCTCCCCACCGACCCCCTGGAGGCGGCGAAGGTGGAGGCGACGAGACGGGGAGCGAGAGCCACCTCGACGTGGGGGTCCCTATCCAGGCTCGACCCCGACGCCACCGAGAAGGACCTCGAGGCCGAGGAGGCGAGGATCAAGGAGGAGGAGGCCGTCCTCCCCCCCTAATTTATCACAAAAAGGACAAACCTTTAAATACTATACCAGTGAATATAGACAATAAGGCAAACGAAGGCCGCAAACTTCGGAGATTCGAAAATGTCCAGTGATGATGAAAAGAAGTTCACTCAGGCAGACGTGGACCGGATAGTCCAGGAACGGATAGCCCGTGAGAAGGCGAAATACGCCGACTATGACGAGATCAAGGCCGAAAATGAGGACCTGAAGGCCAAGATCGCCGAGAACGAATCCACAACCCTGGACACTCTGAAGCAGAAGGTCGTCACCGACCTCAAGCTCCCCCCCTCCCTGGCGGGACGTCTCCAGGGCTCGACTGAGGAGGAGCTGAAGGCCGACGGCGCCAAGCTGCTGAAAGAACTCGGTCCCCGTGAGCCTGTGGGTGGTGGGGGGCAACCTCCGGGCGACGTGAAGAAACCGTTAACCCGCGAGGCTGTCAAGAAGATGACCCCCGACCAAATCATCGCAAACATGGACCAGATCAAGGCCCAAATGAAAGAGGGCTCACTGAGGTAAGATAGATGGCAATAACGAATTTCATAGGCGAGGTTTGGGCGGCCCAAATCCTCCAGGCTCTCCAGAAGGCCCTGGTTTACGGACAGGCCGGAGTGATCAACCGGGACTACGAAGGCGACATCAAGGGGAAGGGCGACACGGTGAGGATCACCGCCCACGGCCCGATAACGATCGACAACTACGACAAGAGCACCGGCCTCTCCGATCCTGAGGAGCTGGACGACGCCTCCACCACCCTGGAGATCACTCAGGCCAAATCCTTCAACTTCCGGATCGAGGACGTCGACAAGGCGCAGATGAACGTGAAGCTGATGGAGAGCGCCACCAGAGACGCGGCCTATCGGCTCGCCGAGGTCGCCGACGAGTACATCGCAGGGATCATGGCCGCTCAGGCCGGCTCTGCTGTGGGGGCTGACGGGTCCGACAAGATCTTCGACGGAACGACCGACCTGGTGTCCGAGGAGCTCCTGGAGGTCAAACAGAAGCTCGATGAGGCCAATGTCCCCTTTGAGGGCCGATGGGTCATCATCCCGCCCTGGGTGACGAAGTGGCTTCTCCAGGAGGACGCCGTGAATCTCCCCACGTGGTCTGCTGTGGAGGGAGTGATGAAGAACGGTCAGATAGGCCGCCTTTACGGCTTCGACATCCTCCAGTCCAACAACGTACCGAACACGGCGGGCGACCACTACAAGGTCCTGGCTGGTGTCAGCAGGGCGACGACCTTCGCCGACTCTGTGAACGAGACCGAGGCTTACAGGCCTGACAAGTTCTTCGCCGACGCCCTCCGGGGCCTTCACTGCTACGGCGCGAAGGTCATCGATCCTGAATGTCTCTGCGTTCTGACTTGTGCTCCGAGCTGAGGTGGTGAAAAATGGCAACCAGATCCGAAATTACCGTAAACGAGCTTAACGGCGCATGGGCCGACAGAGCGGCACCCGACGCGATCGACAAGTCCAACCATCACTACATCGCCGCCGGGGCCAACTTCAAGAGGCTGCTGATCCTCGTCCACATCTCGGCGGGAACGGGAACCGGCGGCGCGGTGACTCTGAAGGCCGGAACCGCTCACCCTGCCTTTAGGCGAGGTCTCGGCGACCTTGTGAGAGGCGACGACGTGGTCGCCAACGATGAGTTCTGTATCGGACCCATTGAGACGGCTCGATACCTCCAGGCAGACGGAACGATCCACATCGACATAACCGACACGACCGGGACGAACATCGCCGGGACGATCGAGGCCTACGCTCTGCCTTGAAACATCACGCTGGTCAGCGTTAGCCATAGGGGGAAGCCTCAAAGGGCTTGTCACCTAGGCCCGTTCCCCTGGGCTTCCCCCACAAAACCACGAAGGGTACGATTCTATGACTGAATATGTCACTTCTGAAGAGATGGACGCCTACGCGGCCGACAGACCCGACTCATCGGCCTGGACCGGCGCCTCTGAGGCGGATCAAGAGGACGCCCTGAAATACTCCTCCTCCCTTGTGGACTCTCTTCTATTCGTGGGCCGGAAGTACGACACCGATCAGGCTCTCCAGTGGCCGAGACTGGTTAAGGTCCGGGGCGTCTGGAGGGTGGAGAGGGACGACGAAGGCGACGTCTGCATCCCTCAAGCGATCAAAGATGCAGTCTGCGAGGAGATCCTGGCGAGACTATCCCCCACAGATGGGGAGAGACACGCCCTCCAGGCCGACGGGGTCAAGTCCTTCAGGCTAGGCGACCTCTCCGAGACCTACGGCGACGATCTACGGGGAGGCGGGATCAAGGGGACCCCGCTCATATCCTGGACGGCTTACAGGCTGCTGGAGCCCTATCTGGCGAAGGGGGCGCGAGCGGGATGAGCCTGATCTCCGGCTACCTCAACCAGACCGCCAGATATTACGCTTCGGGCGAGTTCTACAACGGACCAGCTCTCGCAACCCTCCCCCTGGCCGTGATCGATCTCGGCGTGGATTTTCTAGTCAAGGTTGTGCGAAGCTGGAACTCCGGGGATAGATACGCCGATCTGGTGGGGACCCGCGACGGTAGCCCTGTGAGTGAGCGCCTATCCTTCTCCGGGATGTACGGGACTCTTGAAAAAATAAGCTCTAAATGGTTTGACACCCTGACGGCCGTCACCACGAATATGGGAGGGGACGCCGAGCAATACCTCCGAGTTGTGGGGGTCGACGGCGACGAGAACGAGCTGGGAGCATGGGTCGACTTCCCATGTAGATGGGAAGATAAGACGTCTCATTACCTGAAGGTAACCGACGATCACCACAGCCAGCTTATAGCCCTATCTGATGCGAAGGTGTTTTGCGAGATCCCTCTCGCCGATGGTCATCTCGTCCGGCGTGTCGTCGGTGGGGTCCCCGGAACCATTTATGAGGTTAAAAAGGTCCGACCTGCTGAAGGCCTCGAAGGGAACGAAGAGTATCGTCTATTGCTCCTGGGCGGCGTGGGGGAGTGAGTGACTCGCCAGACCCGGAAGATCGGGGACAAGTGGGCGAGGACGATCTCCGAGGCCTTCCTGAAGTGGCAGAGGGAGGTAGAGATCGACGGCCGAAAGAACATCCCGGCGACGACCTTCGACCCCTCTCCTTTCATCGAGGCCGCATTTTACGAGGGCGGCGAGGCTCAGCTCGAAGAGATCGGGAAGCTTGTGGGGATAGGCGTCAAATTCGATCTACGAAACCCTGAGACAGCGGCCTGGATCATGAAATATGGAGCGGCTGAGGTTAAGTACATCGACGAGACGGCGAAGGCTACTATCAGAGATATCGTCCTCCGGGGCCAGACTGAGGGCCTAACCCCCACAGCTCAGGCGAAGCTGATCAAAGACCATATCGGACTCCTCCCCCGCCAGCTCCGAGCCCTGGAGACCTTCGAGGAGGGGCTTGTGGGGATGAATGAAGCCGCGAAAGCGAAGGCGGTCGAGAAGTACCGCAATAGACTTCTGAGACAGAGAGCGATGACCATATCGCTTACTGAAGGCCACAAGGCAGCCAACGAGGGTTATCGAGCGGCCAACAGGGACGCCGTGAAGCGCGGGATCCTGGACCCCGACGAATGGGAAAGAGAATGGCTCGGGACACCCGACGGCCGGATGTGCCCTATCTGCGCGGGGCTTGTGGGCGCGAGGGCGGATCTTCCCGACGGTCAGTTTGATAGAGGGGGAGGAGGCGGGCCAATTAAACACCCGAAATGCCGGTGTTGCGAGATTCTGGTCCGGAAGGTCGCATAACTGGTCATCAACACCGCAACAATTCTATTCTCACCATTTTATAAGCACCGTTTCGACCTGTAAAACCTCCTCTTTGTGGGTGAAATCAGCATCCATCGGGCTGTCTTATGTAAGCTGTCTTATGTAAGGAATCTATATATACCATCCCTTACATAAGACAACCCATGGACGCGGTTAAGGACCCCACAACGGGGAGGTTGTACAAACAAGAGATCTCCCTCTGTGGGAAGGAGCGGTGCAAGAAGTGCGAGCGAGGTGATGGACACGGCCCCTATTGGTATGCCTACTGGTGGGAGGGGGGGAAGACCCGGAAAAAGTACATCGGGAAGACCCTTCCGGCGAGCCTTACACAAGACAACTTACAAAAGACAGAAGTCCTTACACAAGACAGCGAAGAGTCTTATGTAAGACCCTTACCTAAGACAGATACCTTACATAAGACAACGGGCCTTACACAAGACAAAGCCTTACCTAAGACAGCAGGGAAAGGGGCCTTACCTAAGACAGACGAGGGGGTCGTCGAGAGAGCCCTGGAGGTGATCCGGGACTTCCACAGCAGAGGGGTGGAGCCGAGCGTCTCCCAAGTCGCCGAGGTTGTGGGGGGCCATCCTAAGCATTTGGGCCGGTGGCTGAAGGCTGAGGGGCTGGAGGCTCAGAACGTTCGGAGGGGCGGGACCAGGGCGAGGAGGTACACCCTCGATCTGAAGGAGAAGATCGAGGAGCTTCTAAAATAGACGCGAAGCCGAAACATTTTTCGTCTATAAGGACTGTCATTTTTCCAGGAGAGGAGACCAAAATGAGGGATCGACTGAAACAACTGGCGGTATTATCTGCGATATTGGCTATAGTCGGGTGCGGGTGTTTGGGCGGAAGTCTTCCTAACAACCCCCCGGCGTATGTAGAATCAGTATACGCAACTGAGGCTGGAGCGAACGGGATATCCATCTACTATATCCTGGCCGACGCCAACGGCCAGATGACGACCTCAGACGGGACAGCCAAAGTGGTCGTCGAGAACAACGATATCCGATGGACTCTAAATTACAACGTGACGAAAAGCGACTTCCAGAAGGCCAAAGTCGGTCGTGGAGCCTTCGAGCACGAGGTCATTCTCCACAACCTTGGCCGGAAACAACTTGATCGGGATCTATCCGGGGCTGCGACGGTGGAGCTAACGTTCACCACGCCCGATGGAAAAGAGATGACGGGGAAGACGACGGCTTATTACTGATGTATGGTGGGGCGCGAGCGCCCATGCCCCACCATACCTATTAGTTTATATATTTTAAATTTAATCTACGATCATGAGCAAATTCGATCTCGGAAAATACCAAATCGAGATTAGCGATCGATACGAATCTGAAGAGATTTCGTGGAATGGAAATACCTGCATCGAAGTGAAACCAAAAAACAATCCAGGCTATATCGCACGAATCTTCTTTGGAGTAATGCCAGGAAAAGAAACTCCTAAAAGAGAATTATGTAGTAGTCACGACACGTGGTGGACGGCGTTGTGCGAAGAGTGGCTCCCGGGAGATGGCATGGGCACCATCTGTGGAACAAGGCCAGATTCAAAGTATGAACATAGGGACGGTTGGTACGATATAATCAAAAGTCGTGTTAATAGCCCCACAACAGTCAGAAGAATAGCCCGTCAACTCGACGGAAAGGATATGCTCAACTTTACCATTAGAGCTGACACGAATGACAGTGATGAGCATGAATTCGTTGAAGACTTGGCCGACACGACGAAAGCTGTAATTACTGGCCGATCCTGGAGCTGATCAGTGACCAATATTTCATATTGTCACCACTGATCAACTTTTTCACTTGTTTTACAACCATCAAAACCAGACGAGTTTACTCGATCGCATCCTTCCCCACAGAGACTATGGGAATGTGGATATCTCGTCGCGTAGAAGGATGGGGTTTGAGTTCTTTTTTGGGCTCATCCGAGGGGGTCGGCCCGGAGCAGTGGCGACTGATAGCGATTTCTGAGGCGAGATTTTGGCTCCTGGTCTGTGGGGATTTGTGGGGAGTGCAAAGCTTATGCAAAGCATAACCGTCGAAATATACGGCTCCGCTAATCGGGCCGATAGGTTTATATTCGATGTAATGATAAGTAATTCCCATGCAGGCGAAGGAACGAAACGTACAGGTTAGAATGCCCGTCGAATTGTACGACAGGATAAAGAAGGAAGCAGATAAGAAGAACACAAGCGTGGCGGCCACCATCCGATATCTATCGAGGCTGGGGTTCGAGGTCGAGGACAGACTGACCGAATACGCGGCGTACGCCGACACCGTCAGGGAACACCTGGAAGTTTGGCACGACCTGCCTGAAGTTGATAAAGTAAGGATTAAGGCCGAACTGGACGCATACACGACGGTCCGCATGTTAGCAGAGAATGCTCAGAATCGCGAGGACAAGGATTTGGATGAATAGGGCGACCTCTCCCCCAGGGGCGGGGGCGAACTTTAATTATTATTTTAGGCCATATCGGCCGAAGGGTATATAACTTTCGGGCTCAGAATATGTATGCGGGTCGAGAACCTCCGAATTCTCAGACCTAGGAGACAGAAAATGTCAAAGTATGATGGCATCCCACAAAGGGATAAAACACTGTCCATACATTTGCAACCAGAAGAAAAAGCAATGTATGCGGCAACGGCAGACCGACTAGGTGTACCAACATCGGCTTTTGGTAGACTCTTACTGAGAACTGGCTATAAAGCGATAGCCAGAGACCCAACTCTATTAACCGAGGTCATGGTATGAATGTTAAGAAGAGTTTTGGGTGGTGGCTCCGAACCACCACCGCCGCCGACTATTCACGCGTCACTATTCCCAAGAACCGCCTAGGAGACATTTGGGGCCGAGAACTTAGGATCAGTGATCTAGATGAATTCTAGGTATTCTACCCATAAATACCTATCCGTACCTCAATCAGAGGAAGGATTTAACTTCGCGAATCTTAACCCCCCCGGGGAGGGGTCGAGATGAACGCCCCCACAGTCGAAGAATTAACCCGGTTCATCAGGTTCCTAGGTCATGAACGGTTTGCCATCAAGTCGGTGAAGACGGGCGAGAAGGGCGCGCAGGAAGCTCATTTCGACCTCATCAACGCAAACCGGGCCGTCGACTACATCAAGCTGAGGAACGGGAAGCGGCAATTGTGGGTGAACGTCAACCGCCTCAAGAGAGACTCAAAAAAGTTCCACGACTTCGACGACGTCGAAGCCGTCACCAACATTTTTATCG
>Ga0265293_10010958_pt1 | contig 12502 bp, 8 predicted proteins | sample Munlanlewell138R_FD_192505 | JGI IMG/M metagenome (GOLD analysis project Ga0265293, IMG submission 192505) | Leachate microbial communities from a municipal landfill in Southern Ontario, Canada - Leachate well 138R | ecosystem: Engineered > Solid waste > Landfill > Unclassified | place: Canada... | reverse complement strand
CCGGCGCCGAGTGCGACTACCTGCTGACCGGCACGGTGCGCGTGTCGTCGGACCTGGTCGTTCAGGCCGGCACGCGGGTGCGGGCCGCTGAGGGCGCCGTGGTCATCGTGGAGGACGGCGGCAGCATTCAGGCGCAGGGCACCGCTGAGCAGCGCATCGAGTTCGTGGGCGCCAAGGCCGCGCTGGGCTCGTGGTACGGCTTCTGCTTCGGGATAGGCCACCGGGAGTCATGGTTCGATCACGTTGACGTGTACTGGGCGGGCGGCGTGTTCACCCCGGCCAGCACCTCGTGCCGCGCGGCTATCGGGGCGTTCATTACGCGTGGCGCGCCGGTGCACATAACCAACAGCGTCATCGTGGGCTCCAACACCAGCGGCGTCGACGCCACCGAGTTCACGCTTGGCGAGTTCCGCAACAACCTGCTGGCCGGGCACGTAGAGTACGGCCTGCGCGTAGCGCCCGGCAACGTCAGCAGCCTGGACGCTTCCAGCATCTACGGCGCAGTGGAAGTGCAGTACCCGGACGGCAGCTCGGCCGCCAACGGCCAGCCTTACGTGTTCCTCAGCTCGGGAACGCAGAACAACACCGACGGCGTACAGGTGTGGCGCCCGCTAGACGTGCCGTACTACGCCACGCGCGACGAGTTCCCGTACAACACCACCGCCCTCTTCTTCGAGGACGGTACGGAAACCGTTATCGCGGCTGGCACCGAGATTGTGATGGCCGACGGCGGCCTGTGGATCGTGGAGGAGGGCGCCCTGTTGAGGCTGATAGGCACGCCCGAAGAGCCCGTGACGCTTACCGGTGAGGGCGAGCTGCCCGGCGCCTGGGAGGGCATCTGGATGCACGGCGGCGGTCTGCTGGCCGAGCATGCGGTGATCGCCTACGCTGGCGACGACAGTGGGCTGATAACCGAAGGCGGAGTGACCTTCGCACACGTGGGCTTGCCGTCGCACTGCTCGCACCTGCGCGACGTGACCATCCTCGGGTCGGCTTCCAACGGCGTGTCCGTAGACGAGTACACGGAGCCGTACGTTCGGCTGGAGAGCATGACCTACACGGACGTGGCGCTTGCGGGGCAGGTGGGCAACCCCCACGGTCCGGCCATTCTGGCCGGCGTGAACTGCAGCGAGGCGGGCGCTTAAGCGCGCTGCACAGAACCTACACGTTGATTAGGTCAGGCTAGAACTCGACTTCCGGCTGCTGGCGCGCTGAGGTGTCTCCCGAAGCGCTGCGGGGCTGCTCAAGCGGTTTCGGTGCGTGATATGCTCCGCTCGTCCGTACAACTAAGACAGCCGCCGAGAGCTGGTCTATTCACGTCCCGCAGGAGGAGTACATGTTGGCGAGCAGAGCCCGTAGTCTCATCGTCGCGTTGGTGGCAGCCTTTGCCCTGACGACTGGTCTGGCGCAGCAAGACCTGGTCATAGCCACCGGCACCGACGCCGTGACGCTCGACGTCCACGCCGTTACCGACACGCCCACCTTCAACATCACCGGCCACATCTTCGAGACCCTCTTCATCCTCACGCCCGAGGGCAACGTCGTGCCGCACCTGGCGACCGGCTACACCATCAGCGAAGACGGTAAGACCGTGTCTATCACCTTGCGCGACGACGTGGTCTTCCATGACGGCACCCCGTTCAACGCCGACGCCGTGAAGGCCAACATCGACCGCGTTAAGGATCCGGCGCAGGCCAACGCCTTCGCCACCCTCATGGGCGCAGTTGACGGCGTTACCGTTACCGGCGAGTACAGCGTCGACCTCAACCTGTCGGCGCCGTTCGCGCCGCTCATGCCGCACCTCACGCACGCCTCGCAGGCCATGATGGCGCCCTCCAGCATGGGCGACGAGGACGTGGGTCAGAAGCCCGTGGGCACCGGTCCGTTCGTGCTAGACGAGTGGGTGCACGGCGAGTTCCTGCGCGTGGTGCGTAACGACAACTACTGGCGCGCTCCCGCCACGCTGGACTCCGTAACCTTCAGGCCCATAGCCGAGGGCGGCACCCGCATCGCCCTGGTTCAGACGGGCGCCGCGCACGTGGCCACCAACGTGCCGCCGCAGGACGTGGACCGCATAGACGCGCTCGACGACGTGACCGTGCACAAGGTCGACAGCATGCGCACCATCTACATCTTCTTCAACAACTACCGCGAGCCGTTCACCGACGTGCGCGTGCGCCAGGCCATCAACCACGCGGTAGACAAGGAAGCCATCGTCGAGTTCGTGCTGGGCGGGGCGGGCCGCGTGTCGGACGCCGCTATCGCTCCAGGCGTCTTCGGCTACACCCCCACCGGCACGTACGAGTACAACCCCGAGAGGGCGCGCGAGCTCCTGGCGGAAGCCGGTTACCCCGATGGCCTCGAGATCACCCTGCACAGCCCCACGGGCCGCTACATGCAGGACATCCAGGTCGCCGAAGCCGTGCAGAGCCAGCTGGCCGAGGTGGGCATTAACGCCACCATCGTCACGCGCGAGTGGGCCGCCTACCTGGCCGACATCGGCCGCCCGGCCGAGGAGAGCATCTCGCAGCTCGGCCTCATGGGCTGGGGCGTCTCCACCGGCGACGCCGACCAGGGTCTCTTCAACGTGCTGCACGGCTCGCAGGTCGTGCCGTTCGGCTCCAACCGTTCGCTGTGGGATTACGAGCCCTTCAACGAGCTCCTCGACCGCGGCCGGGTAGAGACCAACGAGGACGCGCGCCGCGCCATCTACGCCGAAGCGCTGCAGGTGGCCTTCGACCAGGCGCCCTGGCTGTTCCTCCACACCGAGCGCCAGCTTGTGGCCATTCGCGACAACGTTGAGGGCCTGCGCGTGTTGCCCACCGAACGCCTCGACGCGTACGGCGTGTCCATCCGCTAACCAGACCTAGCCGGGCCTAGAAGCCCGGTGTAAGAGAAGCGCGGCGCCCTGAAACGGGGCGCCGCGCTTGTCTGTAGCGGTCCACGTGAGGCGCGTTAAGCGCCCAGGCGCCCCTCCAGCTCCACGTTCACGACCGACAGCCAGTAAGCGACGCCCCACGGCAGCGCCGCGTCGTTGAAGTCGTAGAGGGGCGTGTGCAGCTGGCCGCCACCCGGGCCGGAGTGGGAGCCGTTGCCGAGCCACATGAAGCTGCCCGGCCGCTGCCTCAGCATGTACGAGAAGTCCTCGCCGCCCGTGCTGGGCGCCACCTCGGGGTCTACCTGCACGCTCTCGCCCAGTTGCCGCGCGGCCCGTACTGCCGATTCGGTGGCGGCGGCCTCGGTGACGGTAGGCACGCTGTTCCACCACAGCTCGGCCCGCGCCTCGGCGCTCATGGCGCCGGCGTGGGCCTCGGCCAGGTCGCGAATGCGCGCCTCGAGCAGGGACTGCACGTTGGGGCTGAAGGCGCGCATGGTGCCGCCCAGGGTGAGCTTGCTGGGCATGACGTTGAGCGCGGCCGGCGAACCTGCCTGCAGGTGCCCCACGCTGATGATTGCGGGCTCAAAGGCCGACACGTTGCGCGCCACCACGCTCTGCAGCGCCTGGATGTAACTGGCCGCCACCACGGTCAGGTCCTGTGTGAGGTGCGGACCGGCGCCGCCGTGGCCGCCGGAGCCTAAGAACTCCACCGTCCAGCGCCCGGAGGCCGCCATCATGGGGCCCGTGGTGGTGCCGAACTCGCCCACCTCCATCTGCGGCGCCGAGTGCATGCCGAAGATGCGGTCGCAGTGGAACCTCTCGAACAGGCCCTCCTCCAGCATCTTCGCGGCGCCGCCGCGACCCTCCTCGGCCGGCTGGAATATGAGGTGCACCGTGCCGGCGAAGTCAGGGTTCCTAACCAGGAGCCGGGCCGCGCCGAGGAGCATTGTGGTGTGCCCATCGTGGCCGCAGGCGTGCATCTTGCCCGGGTGCGTAGACGAGTAGTCGAAGCCGTTGGCCTCATCCAGCGCTAGCGCGTCCATGTCGGCGCGTAGGCCCACGGCCCGGCCGTCGGGACGGGAGCCGCGCACCGTGGCCACCAGGCCGGTGCCGCCTAGTGGCGTCACGTCGGTCACGCCCCACTCGGCCAGCTTGGCGGCAACCAGGGCGGAGGTGCGCACCTCCTCGAAGCCCAGCTCCGGGTGCGCGTGCAGGTCGCGTCTAACAGCGACCAGCTCCTCGAGACCCTCGTTCGCCAGCCGAAGAAGGCCCGAGGTGGTGGCCGAGATAGGACCTTGCGTCATGCGTGTTCCTCCGCTTCGAGCTGGCGCAACAGTTCGGGCTCTAGTGAACCTCCTGAGAGCTTGGCCATGGTGCTGCATGTATAGCACTTAGTTCGTGCGCGCTAGCGCCGCCTGGCCCTGAGTGGCGTACCCTGCCACTACCTATGCTTCACGTGAAACACCTGGCGGTTGGCATCGGGCCGCGCGGCTCCACCACCGACGCGGAGCGCGAGGCCGCCGAGTACGTGGCCGGCGTGTTCGAGCGGGCGGGGCTGCAGACCGCGGTGGAGCCGTTCACTTCGACCGTGTCGGGCTGGCGCCCGTTCGCAGTCGCAGCGCTTGTTGCCCTGGTGGCCACGGCGCTCTTCCTGTTCGCGGGCCGCTCGCTGGCGGCCGTGCTGGGCGTGATCATGCTGGCCACCACGCTGTCGGTGTTCCTCGAGATGTACTTCAGGCCCAACCTGTTCAGGCCGTTCATCGGCAAGGGCCGCAGCCAGAACGTGCTGGCCAAGGTGCCCGCAGTACACAGCGGTGCGCCCACGCCACCGCAGCGGGTAGTGCTGGTGGCTCACATCGATACGCACCGCACGCCGTGGGTCTTCACCAGCCCCGGCAGGCTGGCGTTCTTCAAGAGCATGACCACCCTGGGCGTGGCGGCCTTCGTTATATGCGCCCTTCTGTTCCTGGGCTACGCCGTTACCGGGGCTCAGTGGCTGAGCTACGTGGCCCTGGCCCTCGCACCCGTGCACCTCATCGTCTTCGGACTCACCTGGCAGCCCGACACCACCCCGTACACGGCGGGCGCCAACGACAACGCTACCGGCGTCGGGGTGCTCCTCAGCCTGGGCGAGAGGCTGGCGCAGGAACCGCTTACCAACACCGAAGTATGGCTGCTTGCCTCCGGCTGCGAGGAGGTCGGCTCCGTGGGGGCGCAGGCGTTCCTGAAGCGGCACCGTCACGAGCTCGAGGGGGCGCAGGCCATAAGCATCGACAACGTGGGCGGCGCCGGCGCGGGCGTGTGCTACACCAGCGTTGAGGGCATGGTCATCCCCCTCAAACCCTCGCCGCGCCTGTTCGCGCTGGCCGAGGGGCTGCGGGTGCAGCACCCCGAGCTGAACGCCTACTCGCTGCCCTACACCACGCTGCACACGGACGCCACCTGCTTCATGGCGGCTGGCGTTCCGTCGCTCTCGTTCGTGGGTCTCACCCCAGACGGCACCATCCCTAACTGGCACGTGACCAGCGACGTGTACGAGAACGTGGATCCGTCCACGGTGGAGAAGACCGAGGAGTTCGTGTGGCGCCTGCTGCGCCGCCTCGACGAGCAGAGACCAAGTTAGGGCGCCCGCTCACCCTCCGCGTCCTCCCCCAGACCGCGCGGCACCGGCAGCCTGAGCTTGAGGAGCCGACTGCCGATCCTCACGACCGCTGTCACCAGCACGCCCGCCGCCAGCGCCCAGGCGGGACTGAGGAAGCTCACGAAGTAGAAGGCCAGGGCGCCTAGCGCGGCCGCGGAGGCGTAGAAGTCGCCGAAGCGGTAGAAGATGCCGGGCACCTTGCCGCTCAGCACGTCGCGCAGCACGCCGCCGCCCACGCCGGACACGGCGCCCGCGAACACCGTGCCCCACATGCCCATCCCGTACTCCACCCCGCGCTCGGCGCCCAGTGCTGCGAACACGGCCAGGCCCAGCGTGTCGAGCACGTAAAGCAGGCGGCTCTCCTCGCGCACGGCGTGCGGCAGCAAGAAGATCAGCAGGGCCGTAGCGGCCACCACCCACAGCAGCGGCTCGTTCGTGAAGTTGGTGGGCGGCAGGCGGCCCACGATGATGTCGCGGATCGAGCCGCCACCGATGGCGGTCACCGATGCCAGCACCAGCACGCCGATCAGGTCGAAGCGCTTGCGCAGCGCCACCAGGGCGCCCGTAGCGGCGAAGGTAAGGGTGCCAACCCACACGAGAACGTCGACCAGAAGCACGCGTGAAGCATATGCCAGGAGTCGCCAGGCGCCCGTGTACCTAGGAGCCCGTTTCGCCTGGTGGAACGCGTGCCTAACGCGTGTCAGACGGATATACTGACCGCCACAGAAAAGTTCGGAAGTTGGAGACCAAGGAGTGATGCCTATGCGTAAGCGCGTCCGTATGTTCTCGTCTTCTCTGCTCGTGCTGGCCTGCCTGCTGGTGGGCTACGCGTTCGGGCAGGGTCTCACCGTTGAGGTCGCCTCGGGCCCCGCGGAGTTCGTGTCAGGCGGCGATGCCCGCCTGGTCATCGGTGTACCCGAAGGCGTCAAGTGGAACAGCGTCAGCGTGTGGGCGGGCACCCGCAACGTGACCCGGAGCTTCGTGGCCAACGGCGCCGGCACCGAGTTGCAGGGCGTGATAAGCGGGCTGCCGCTGGGCGACACGGTCGTGACCGTGCTGGCCGGCATGTACAAGGAGCAGCTCACGCTGACCAACTACCCGCTGACGGGCCCCATGTTCGCCGGCCCCAAGCAGGAGCCGTTCCTCTGCTCCACCGACTCGCATAGGGGCAACGCCGCGCTCGGTCCCATCCTCGACGAGGACTGCAGCATCGAGCGCCGTGTGGACTTCGTGTACTACTCGGCCGAGAACGGCTTCCAGCCTTACGACGCCAGCGCTGAGCGCCCCGCCGACATGACCACCGTCACCTTGGCGAGCGGCGCCGAGGTCGACTTCGTGGTGCGCTGGGAGCGCGGCACCATCAACCGCTTCATCTACTCGATCGCCATGCTGTCGCCGCGCAGCCAGGCCGAGGAGCGCCCCGACCTCAGCGGCTGGAACCGGCGCCTGGTTTACCAGTTCCAGGGCGGCGTGGGCGTGGGCCACTACCAGGGCAACCCCAGCCGCAGCAACATGCTCAATCCCGAACTGCTGGGGCGCGGCTACGCCGTGGCCTACAGCACCGCCAACAAGACCGGCGAGCACTACGACCTGATCGTCGGCGGCGAGACCGCCCTCATGGTCAAGGACCGCTTCGTGAGCGCCTACGGCGTGCCCGACTACACCGTTGGTGTGGGCGGCTCCGGCGGCGGCATCCAACAGTACGTGTACTCGCAGAACCACCCCACGCTCCTCGACGCCGCCATCCCGCAGTACTCCTACCCCGACATGGTCACGCAAACCATCCACGTGGGCGACTGCGAGCTGCTCGAGTACTGGTTCGACACCAAGGTGGCGCAGGACCCGAACTCGCGCTGGGCCGACTGGGAGCAGCGCACCCTTATCCAGGGCATGGCCGCCTGGAACGACATCCCCAACCCGTACTTCGGCGGGGCCGAGGGCCTCTCCGAGTGCGTCAACGGCTGGCGCGGCCTCTCACCGCTGGCGCTTAACCCGCACTTCGGCACCGCCCCGGGCGTGACCGCCGAACAGCAGGCCAGCACGCACTGGACGCACTTCCAGGACGCGGTCAACACCTACGGCCGGCGCGACGACGGCTTCGCCCGCAGCACGTGGGACAACGTGGGCGTGCAGTACGGCCTGACCGCGCTGGTGAACGGCGACCTGAGCGCCGCCGAGTTCCTCGACCTCAACGCGTTCGTGGGCGGCTGGAAGGACCAGGCCGACATGGTGCAGGAGGGCTGCCCGTTCATCGAGCAACTGTGCGAGGACGCCTCGCAGTTCGACCCGTGGAGCGCCCGCAACATGCTCCAGAGCCCCGACGGTCAGACCCCCGCGCCGCGCACCGAAGCCGACGAGGGCGCCGTGCGCGCCGTCATGGAGTCGGGCCTGTACTACACGGGTGAGCTCAACATCCCCACCATCGACTGGCGCAACTACCGCGAGCGCGAACTCGACATGCACAACACCGTGCAGTCGTTCGCCGCGCGCGCCCGCATCCGCGAGGCCGGCTCACCCGAGGGCAACATGGTGATCTGGTTCACCGACATCGTGCCGTTCGAGTACCGCCATGATCAGACCGCGCTGGCGTTCGAGGTCATCGACGAGTGGATGGCCAACCTGGAGCGCTTCCCCGGCATGAGCGTGGTGGGCGCCCGCCCGGCCCGCGCGGTCGACAGCTGCTTCGACGCGGCCGGCGAGCTCATCTACGCCGGCGCCGACGCATGGTGGGGCGTCCTCGACGACCGCCCGGCCGGACCCTGCACCGAGCAGTTCAAGATCTACTCCACCAGCCGCATCGTGGCCGGCGCCCCCATCACCGGCGACGTCTACAAGTGCGCCCTGCAGAGCGTCGACGAAGCGTTCGCCAAGGGCGTTTACGGTGACTGGCAACCCAGCGCCGCCGAGCGCGCCCGCCTCATGGAGATCTTCCCCACGGGCGTGTGCGACTACAGCCAACCGGGAGTCCTCTGGTAAGCGCACCCAGCAGCCTAAGGCTGGCGCCGCGCAGTTAGCGCCAGCACAAGCCGAAACCGCGTCCACGCCCTTCGCCGCCTCGCAGCGTGAAGGGCGTGGACTCTTGCTGGGCGCCTCAGGGCACGCCGCTCCGGCGGCGGCCCGGGCCGCGCAACCCGAAGCGCCGCCACCTGAGTCAACGCCGTCCCGCGCGGCGGGGTGCCACACTGGCGCACATGAACCCAGACAACTCCGTCCCCGACGCCCTCGCCGTCGCCGAGAAGTTCGACCTCAACGCCGCTTACGCCCCCGGTAGCCCCGACGCCAAGCCCAGCCTGCTCTTCAAGGGCGGCGGCATGACCACGCTTTACCTCAACATGCCGCCCGGCAAGGGCATGCCGGTGCACGACCACGTGGGCTGCCAGGTCACGCTGGTGGGTATGCAGGGCGAAGCCAACGTGGTGGTGGCCGGGCAGCCGCACCCGCTCAGGCAGGGTGAGCTGCTCACCTTCTCTGGCGCCCACTTAGTGGAGCCGCGCAACGACAGCGACGCGCCGTGCGGCGTGCTCATCCTGCTGGCCGAGACCGGCGCCTAGCGCCTGATCCTCGTAGCATCGGCCCATGGGCCGTTCTCATTCAGCTGGCCGAAACGACTGGCTGGCGCTCAATCCTCGTAGCGTCGGCCCATAGGCCACAGCATGGTAGCTACGATGCTGACGGTCATGATGCCGCTTACGGTGACGCCGACGCCCGACACGAGGCGGATGACGAACAGCTCTGTGCCGCTGACGATGTCCGACAGGGGCGCCAGCAGCAGCAGCGATGAGCCGAGCAGCAGGCCGGCCAGCGAGATGCTGAGCACCATGCGGCGGAAGCCGCGCTCGAAGCTGGCCTGAACGTCGTTGATGCGGCGGTTCACGCTGCCCACGTCGAGTTGCAGTGCCGTGCGGCCGTGCTCGAAGTCGTCTAGTAGCGCCGTCATGGCCGACACGAGGTTCGGCACCCGGCCGATGGCCTCGCGCGCCAGCGGCAGCACGGATTCGTTGCCGAACCGCAGCGGCTCCAGGCGCCTTAGGAGCATGTTGCGGATGGTGCGGAAAGCGATGTCTACGATGGCGCCCGGCTGCTCGTCGCCCATCAGCGTGCGCATGAGCGCCTCGCCCTGACCGATGCTCTTGAATGCCATGGTGAACTCGGGCCTGAGCAGCAACCCGTGGCGCACGAGCAGCGACACCAGCTCGGCGAACAGCTCGGAGACGCCGTCGACTTGCCCTTCAAGCACCAGGTGGCGGTTGATCAGGCGCTCAACGTCGCGCCTGAGGCGGTTCATGTTGACCGGCTCGTCGGGCCGCTCGCATAGCGCCAGCACCACCTGCGCGGCGGGCGCTGGCGCCCGGTCGTGCATGTACCAGATGAGCTGCCCCAGGCGCACGCGGTCCGAGCGGCTCAGCTGCCCTACGGCGCCCATGTCGAGGAACACCAGGCGCTCGCGCGCTACGTCGTACCAGACGTTGCCGGCGTGTAGGTCGGCGTGGAAGAAGCCGTCGAACAGCACCTGCTTGATGAGGGTCCGGAAGAAGTCGAGGGCCAGGTGTCGGCGGTCCACCCCCGCGGCGTCGAGAGCCCCTATGTCGGTGATCTTGACGCCGGTCACGCGCTGCATGGTCAGCACCCGCCGCGTGGTGTAGGCGGAGTGAACGGCGGGCACCTCCACGAAGTCGAACTCCGAGAGGTTGTGCGCCAGCATGCGCGCCTGGTACGCCTCGGTCTCGTAATCCAGCTCGCCCACCAGGCTCTCGGCGAACTCATCGAACAGCGGCAACAGCCCAAGGCGCCGGAAGCGCCGGAAGCGCGTCTCGAGCATGAGCAGGAGATCGCGCAGGATGTTCAGGTCCGCCCGCACGATCACCTCTATGTTGGGCCGCTGCACCTTGACCACCACGGGGGTACCGTCCAGCAGCCTGGCGGCGTGCACCTGGCCCATAGAGGCCGACGCCAGCGGCTCCGGGTCGAACTCCAGGTACAGGCTCTCGAGCGGCGCGTCCAGCTCGGATTCGACCACGCGCCGGGCTTCGCTGAACGGGAAGGCGCGCACCCGGTCCTGCAGCAGCTCCAGCTGCTCACGCCAGCGCGGCGGCAGCACCTCCACGCGGCTGGCAACGAGCTGCCCGAACTTCACGAACGTGGGCCCCAGTTCCTGCAGCATGAGCCTAAGGGTCACGGCCGGGTCGGCCTCGTCGAGCCGCGGCCGCAGGCGGTAAAGGGTGCGTTTGAAGAGGCGCCGAACGGGCGCCAGCGGTGAGTAGCCCGCCAGGATCTCGATGGCGTACGCGCGCGCCGTGCCCACCAGCTGCACCATGCGCAGTCCCTCGACCGCCCGGTTGCGGTTGCCGGGGAAGAGCGACAGCCAGCGCCAGTAGCGCGGCGTGGTGCGCGTGTCGGTGTCGCGCCGGGGCGAGTCGAGGCCCGTGAGGATCTCGAGGAAGGTGGAGACCAGCCCCATCAGCAGCGCGCCTAAGCTGGCGGACAGTATCTCGCCGCCAGGGGCGGCCAGCGGCTCGGGGCTCAGGTAGGCGAGCGCGAGGAACAGCAGCCCGTTCACCACCACCGCCACGATGCCCAGCGTCCAGATGTACAGCCGGCCCGCGAAGAAGAGCAGCAGCGGGCGCGCCATGGCCTGCAGCGCCCCGTAGGCCACGCCGATCGCCAGGTACGACACCAGCATGGCGTAGGGCGCAGCCACGAACGGAGCCGGCGGCGGGGTGAGGCCCGGTACCGCCTGCAGCACCAGCCACGCCGACAGCGTGTACACCAGGACGCGGACTACGAAGTAGGTCAAAGCGGGTGCTCCTCGGGGTTCATATTGGCATGCACGCAACTCATCCCTAAGACGGATGTGCCAGGCCTGGCGGCGGCGCTAGCCTATCGTCAGTGGGGCAGCAACCGCGCCCTGAAACCCGGATCATCGCCGGCTCCGGCCGGGCAGACAAAGGAAGAGGTAACGCCATGACCGAAGACACCAAGACCGCCAAGGAGCAGACCGGCAGGACCGTCACCGAAGAGTTCCGCGTGTCCGGCGAAGCCGTCGTGGGCAAGGTCAAGGAGCTCGTGCGTGAGGGCAACGTGCGCCGCATCACCATCAAGAACGATGAGGGCAAGGTGCTCATCGAGATCCCCCTGACCATAGGCGTGGTCGGCGCCGTGCTGCTGCCAGTATGGGCCGCCATCAGCGCCATCGCGGCGCTGGTCGCCAACCTCACCATCAGCGTCGAGAAGGTCGCGGGCAGCGACAAGGGCGCCGACGGCGCTTCCGCGCCCGGCAACGACGTAGCGCTGCGCTGACCGCCGCTTAGCGAGCGCGGCAAGGTGCGCCGCCCGGGTAGGTGGAGCTACCCGGGCGGCGCCACTGTTACAGTCGGTGCTTAGAGTGAGCGCCAACAGTTCCAGACAGCAGGCGTCCGGTTCCGGGCACGCCAAGGAGGCCCCTCCCATCCAGACGGAGGAGCTGCGCGTGAGCCTGGGCGGGGTGAACATCGTTGAGGACGTTACCTTCGTACTGAAGCGCGGCGAGCTGGCGCTACTAACGGGCCCGAACGGCGCTGGCAAGAGCACGCTGCTGCGGGCCCTGGTGGGGCTGCTCCCCAGCCGCGGCGAGATCGCGCTGTTCGGGCGCCCGAACGGCGGCATGAGTGCCCGCGAGCGGTTCGTGTTCGTGCCCGACGAGCCCGCGCTCTACGAGGACCTGACTCTGCGCGAGCACGCCCGCTTCAACGCGCTGGTGTACAGCGAGCCCGATGCCGACGAGCGCGCCATCGCGTGGCTCGAGGAGCTCGGCCTGGGCGAGAAGCTCGACGAGTTCCCCGGCACGCACTCCAGGGGAATGCGCCAGAAGCTGTCACTGGGCCTGGCGCTGGCGCTCGAGCGTCCCCTCACGCTGCTCGACGAACCGTTCAACGGCCTCGACGTGGAGGCGCAGGAGCAGTTGGCCGACGCGCTGCGCGCCCGCGCCTCGGCGGGCGGCGCGGTGC
>Ga0265293_10010956_pt1 | contig 12502 bp, 11 predicted proteins | sample Munlanlewell138R_FD_192505 | JGI IMG/M metagenome (GOLD analysis project Ga0265293, IMG submission 192505) | Leachate microbial communities from a municipal landfill in Southern Ontario, Canada - Leachate well 138R | ecosystem: Engineered > Solid waste > Landfill > Unclassified | place: Canada... | reverse complement strand
CCAGGGGCATGCTTTCGGCCCGCGATAGCTCGGCTTAAAGATAGCTCGCGGATACATGCCCTCGCGCCCGCAACTGCAGCGGCAGTGAAGCTGCGCATGGCCTTCGTCGCGAAGGACTGTCAGTTTTCCGGCGGACTGGCCTGTGCGGTCGATTACAGACATTAGCTACTCCCGGCAGCAATCCAGGCATCGAGGGCCTCGGGTGCGCGCTCGCGCATGTGCAGGAGCATCGCAATGAGGCATTGGGCGACCGCCGGCGGCTCCTGCTCCCCCAGCTCCCATTTGCGCCAGGTGTTGCGGTGGATCTCCGCGCCGGGGCGGCTCAGCAGGCGGGCGAACTGCGGCCCGGTCATGCCGAAACTTTCGCGGATGGCGCGGAGGCCATCGGGCGAGTAGGGCGGCTGCGGGATGTCAGCGGGGCGGGTTTCCATCGGGTGCATCCAGCGGCGTGCTGGCCTCATGTAGGGTTTCAGTGATCCAATCCTCGAGCTTTTTTCCCTCGCGCTGGGCCTGTTTTACCCAGCGGGTTTTATTGTCCCGTTGGGTCTCGAAATGAATAACTGCAGATGCTGACTTCATAGATCCACCTCCAGCACAATTTCTATTCCCTGATTTGCGGCGTATAGATCTGGGTCACGCAAGTCGAACGGAAAGCCGACGATTCCGGTTACCCTTTTAAAGTCGGTGAGATCCGGCAGGCCGGAAAAATGATCCCCTAACGGATCTCGGCTGAATTTATCTGCAGCCGCGACATGTGCCGCTATGTCGTCTCGATGGCGATTAATATATGCCGGGAACTCGTAAAACTGGTGGGTGTCTGGCAGCAAAAATACGGCTCCGCTGATGCGGATTTTGATTGCTTTCATGAGAACTCCCTTATTTTTTCCGGGCCCACCACGGGAGCCTCCGGGATTTCCCCGGGGCCACCGCCGCGCAGCGACATCAGCCAGAATGATTCGACCAGCAAGAATGAGAACTCGGATATAAATCCGCGACTCTTGACAACGAAGGGGCTGTCATTTGCGGGCTCGATAAACCACCCTGTGGGGTAATCAAACGACCCTTTGTCGCCACCGGGACGGCTTGAGGCTATTACTACCCTGCCAAAATTGTCGGTTGAATCCCACACCGATCTGCCGGTAACGCGCCCGGTAATGGCTCTGCCGTACCGTCTTGATGCTCTTCCTGCATCGCCAGAATTTTTGTTCAAATCCCGCTGCGACCTGCCGAGCACGTCTCCGCTGAGCAAAAGATACTCGACACCCTTCTCGACCACCACTCCGTCGGCGGTATATGTCTCCACGGGCGGCGGTCGACGAAAGCCACCCTGCTTTATTGCTGACATTACTGCGTCCTGCAAGTCGTTGTCAGTCACCCCATACATTGACGAGTGCCAGGCTCTTTTGATCACATCATAGTAGCCGCCGACCGCATTCATGTCGTCGATCCCGAGCAACGCTGCAGGGTGGAAGTAGACGCGGTGCGCCTTTTCCCCGACCCACTCTCTGCCGCCGACAGAGAGGAATTTGTTGATGAGGGCCCGCTCTTCCTGCCGGCCGGCGATGTAGCGGGCGTATTGCCGCATCGCGGCCTCCCACTCCTCCTGCGTTGGCCTTGGGCCGGGCTTTCCTGCGAACCGTGCGCGAGCGGGACGATAATCGTCCCACTCTTTGGGGGAAATAGGGCGCCTCATGCGCCCTCTCCGAGGAGGTAGTCAGCTTCCAGCAGAAGCCGCTGACGGATTGTGTAGTCGAAGTTGCCTCCGAACTCCTCGAGGTCCTCGATGCTCAGGGACTCGCCGTCCGAGCAGACCAGGGATTCCGGCAGGATGTGCCAGTCAATCCCGTACTCGGTGGCGTCGACCATCTCGACGGTGGCCGAAACGGTCAGGGTCTCGCCGTTCAGGCCGGTAGCGGTTGTGGTTACGTTGAATTTTCTCATGATTCTTCTCCTTTCGGTCCCCGGTTCCCCCGGGTGGGATGTCTGCTTGCTGCGTCCATGTGTGTATATTAGTACCTGATAGGTACATCGTCAACCCTTTTCTTATGATTGTTTCCGATAATCCACGACGATTTTATCGGTTTTGGTGATGACGATCTTCGATCAAATTCGCCGGCAGGCCGTCACTCCTCGCCCTCATCGACGTAGCCGACTTCGCACCACCTTTTCGGCGCCACCTGCACGACAGCCATCCAGGCAATCTCGATACGTCGCCGGCCCCTGAATGTCACGGCCTTCGCGGGATGCCTGCCGGTCTGGATCATGTCAACCACGGCCCGATACTCCTCTCGTCCCAGATACAGGACGTTCACGTCCCGGCCGAAAAACTGCCGATAGTTGTAAACCTTCAGATTGATGCGGGCTAGAACACTCTCTCCGGTGATCTCGCTCATGATGTCTCCCCGGGGCTTCTGGTTGGCCCTGTATAGCACGGCGCCCGCATGGCATCCACCTGCACAGTCGCGGCAGTAGGACCGGCCGTCGCTGGATCGCCGCTGACGAGAGGGCCTGCCGCCAGCGTGGCCAGGCCATAAATCAGGTGGTTTGCCGCATTTTCGCCCCTTGCCGAATATCCCCGATTCCCCTTATAAATCAAGGCGCAAAGTTTTTGTGCAGCCCATTCTGGCAGTGTTGAGGTCTGCGGTTCGATCCCGCATAGCTCCACCAAATTCCTGGCAATATCAAGCAAAAAAGGCCGCAGACTCTGCGGCCTTTTTTGTTTTCCGTGTTCAGCGTTTATCACCCTCGACCTGTCAGAGCAGGGGAGGTGGCGAAACCGTCACTCAATACCGCCTTGAGCCAGTCTCCTAACCGGCTTGCCGGCGGGCCGGCAATACCTGCAGAAAGGTCTCGATCGCGTCGAGGGCTTCGCGCTCGTCGAGCGCCGGAGCGTGGCCCCGGTTGGCGATTTCCACGCCCCTGGCCCGGGTTTTGCGGCGCACCATTTCCTCCAAGCACTCCCGCGACAGAACGTCGGAGAGCGCGCCGCGAATGATCAGCAGGGGGATATCGGGCAGGCTGTCGTAAAAGGACCACATATCCACGGACGCGATTTCGCCGGTGCCGGCGGGGCTTGCCGTGGCAATGGCGGGATCGTAGGCAAGCACCAGCTCTCCTTCGCTGTTTTCCCGGTATTGGCGCCGGGCGAAACGCAACCAGTCGGCGTCGGTGTAGTCGGGAAATGCGCCGCCGTTGACGCGCCGGGCCTGCTCGGCGGCCTGCTGCCAGGTGGCGAGCGGCCGCGCGCTGCGGCCAGCATAGTTCTGGATACGGGTGAGGCCGGCGCCTTCGATGACCGCGCCGATATCGTTGAGCACCACCCCGCGGATCAGGTCCGGGCGCATCGCCAGCATCTGCATGGCGATGAGACCGCCCATGGAGGTTCCGAGCAGTACCGTGTCGGTGATGCCCTGGTGCTCGAGCAAGGTGAACATATCTTCGGCATAGACCGCTATCTGGTAGCGGGATGGATCCGGGTCATGGTCGGAATTGCCGCGCCCCCGCTGATCCACGGCGAGGATCGCCTGGTTGCCGGCCAGGTGATCGATCAGGCCCTCGAAGTCGGCGGCGTTGCGCGTCAGGCCGTGCATGCACAGCAGGGTGAAGTCGCGATTCGGGGCCGGGTAGTACCGCGCAAAAAGCCGCAGGTCATCGGCGCTTTGATACCACAGCGGTTGGTAACGGGTCATGGCCTTCACCTTGTCGGGGACATACCGTCAAGGCTGAGGGTTTCGCTCCCGGCGGTCAAGGGGGTAGCCCCGTCAGGCGAGGCCGGGCTTGGCCGCGCCGGGGCGAGGGCCAGGGGTCAGCGCTTTTTCTTGACCTGGATGCTGGCGATGCCGTTTTGCTGCAGTACGTTGCGGGCATCGGCGAGACTCTGGGTATTGCCGAACGGACCGACCTGGACGCGGTGCCAGGTTTCGCCGGGCCTCAGGTCGACGGTTTCGACCCGGGCCTGCATGTTGAGCAGCAGCAGCCGCACCCGCAGGGTGTCGGCATCGGTGGCATTCTTGAAGGAGCCGGCCTGGAGCAGGTAAACCTCGCTGGGCGGCGCCGGTTGCGGCGCACTGGTGGCCACTTTCTCCGGCTCTGCCGGGCGCGGCTTGTCCTCGGGGCGGGGTGGGGGCTCGGTGCGGTCGATGCTGCCATCGGGCGTCACCGGTTGGGGCCTGGCGGTTGCGGCGACCGCGGCGGGCGCATCGTCGCTCGGCTCGACACTGGGCAGCGGCACGTCGACCGGGGTGGCGGGAACTATCGGTTCATCGGCAACGATGACCTCGCTTTCCTTGAGCAGGGTGTAGAAATCGAAACGGGGTTTCGGCGCGCCATCGTTGACCTCCGGCGGAGGCGGTTCCTCGGCGACGGGCAGCGGTTCGGGGCTGCCGACATGGTTGACGACGCTCATCACCAGTGTGCCGACGAGGACACCGCCGATCATCCACAGCCACCCGGGAAGTTGCTTGCGGGTGGGTTGATGGCGGGTGTTTCTCGCGGCCGCGCGGCGCGGTCGTTTGGCGTAGTCCCTGGTCATCTTTCTTGTATCGCGGTTAAGACAAGCCGAATTGTAGGGGGCAAGGCCAGGACTGTCAGCCTCTTTTGTCGCGAGCGCGTGCACCAGCTTGATACACCCGGGCGCCCGGGCCTTCCTTTTCTGTGCATGGCGATCCGCCGGCGATGGCGGCGCGGCAGCCGCGACCGATGCCAGGGGCTCGCCAAAAGAGCTGATTTAAGCGTTGTTTTCTTCGAAAAGCCCACCGGCGGCCCCGCCGGCCCACATTATCCGGATTATGGCACTGCATTTGCTTGTTTGAGTTTGTAATCAGCAATGCTTGCCGTTCACGACGAAGGTGCCGTGTTGCCCCGCTCCGGGGTGATGAGGCGCCTTTTTTGGTTTAGGAATCTGGACATGGTGAACAAGACGGTGAAAAGTGTCTGTCCATACTGTGGCGTCGGCTGCGGTATCGTGATGGAAGTCGCCGGCAACCGGGCGGTGAAGGTGAGCGGCGACAAAAGCCATCCTACCAATTTCGGCCGCCTGTGCACCAAGGGCAGCACCTGCACCCAGGCCATTGCCGAATCCGGCCGCATGGAGCACGCCTATCTGCGCAGGGAGCGCAGTCACGACCCGGTGCGGACGTCACTGGACCAGGCGATCGAGGCTGCCGCCGAGCGCTTGCGCGCCATCCTCGACGAGCACGGGCCGGACGCCATTTCCCTCTATGTCTCCGGGCAAATGTCACTGGAAGCGCAGTATCTGGCCAACAAGCTGGCCAAGGGTTTCATTGGCACCAACCAGATCGAGTCCAACTCGCGGTTGTGCATGGCCAGCGCCGGCAGCGGCTACAAGCTGTCGCTGGGTTCCGACGGACCGCCCGGCTCCTACCAGGATTTCGACCGCGCCAACCTGTTCTTCGTCACCGGCGCCAACATGGCGGACTGCCATCCGATCCTGTTCCTGCGGCTCATGGACAGGGTCAAGGCCGGGGCCAAGCTGATCGTCGTCGACCCGCGGCGCAACGCCACCGCCGACAAGGCCAGCCTCTTTCTCCAGATCAGGCCGGGCACCGACCTGGCCCTGCTCAATGGGCTGCTGCACCTGCTGTGGAAGAACGGCCACTGCGACAGCGATTTCATCGCCGAATTCACCGAGGGCTGGGAGCAGATGCCGGCGTTCCTCGAGGACTACAGCCCGGATAAGGTCGCCGAACTGACCGGCCTGGATGAAGCCGCCATCCGCCAGGCCGCGCAATGGATAGGCGAGGCCGGCGAATGGATGAGTTGCTGGACCATGGGCCTCAACCAGAGTACTCACGGTACCTGGAATACCAACGCCCTGTGCAACCTGCACCTCGCCACCGGCGCGATCTGCCGCCCGGGCAGTGGCCCGTTCTCCCTGACCGGCCAGCCCAACGCCATGGGCGGCCGCGAGATGGGCTACATGGGCCCCGGCCTGCCGGGTCAGCGATCGGTGCTGGTGGAGGAGGACCGCGCCTTTGTCGAGAAGGCCTGGGGCGTGCCGCCCGGGACCTTGCACACGCGGCTCGGCGGCGGCACCGTGGCACTGTTCGAGGACATGTGCGCCGCCAGGGTCAAGGCCTGCTGGATCATCTGCACCAACCCGGTGGCCACGGTGCCCAATCGCGCCCGGGTGATCGAGGCGCTGGAGGCCGCGGAGCTGGTGATCGTCCAGGACGCCTTTCTCGACACCGAAACCAACCGCTATGCCGATGTCCTCCTGCCCGGCGCGCTGTGGGCCGAAGCCGAAGGGGTGATGATCAATTCCGAGCGTAATCTGTGCCTGATGCAGCAGGCCGTCGAGCCACCCGGCGAAGCCATGGCCGACTGGCGCATCATCGCCCGGGTGGCCGCTGCGATGGGCTATGCCGCCGCCTTTTCCTACGATTCGGCGGAGGAGGTGTTCGAGGAAATCAAGCGCTTCCACAACCCCAAGACCGGCTACGACATCCGCGGCGCCAGCCATGCGCGCCTGCGCGAAACCCCGTTGCAGTGGCCCTGCCCGCCGGACGATGGTGAAGACCGCCACCCGATCCGCTACCTCAACGATGGCGTCAGCCAGCAGCTGACCGTCGGCGCGGATGGCTCGCGCCCGCCCATCGCCTTCGCCACGCCCAGCGGCAAGGGCCAGTTCTTCGCCCGCCCGCACCTCGATCCGGCGGAAATGCCCGACGCCGACTACCCCTTCGTGCTCAACACCGGGCGCCTCCAGCACCAGTGGCACACCCTGACCAAGACCGGCAAGATCGCCACCCTCAACAAACTCAACCCCGGTCCCTTCGTCGAAGTGCACCCGGAAGATGCCGCGACCCTCGGGGTGCGCGACAAGGACCACCTCGAGATCCGCTCGCGGCGCGGCCATGCCGTGCTGCCCGTGGTGGTCAGCGACCGCGTGCTGCCTGGCGGTTGCTTTGCGCCTTTCCACTGGAACGATGTCTACGGCGACAATCTGGCGATCAACGCGGTGACCAGTGATGCCGTCGACCCGCTCTCCCAGCAGCCGGAATTCAAGTTCTCCGCGGTCAGCCTGTGCCGGGTGCAACTGATCGACCAGCGGTTTCTCGAGACGCCCGCCGCGGACGCGCTCGAGGCCCCGTCCCCCTCTCTGTTATCCGAGGAACTCGATATGTCGTGTGTCGAAGCCTTTGCCGAACTGGTCGGCGTCGGCGCCGGTGGGCCGCCCGCGCTGGGCGACGCCGAGCGCACTTACCTGGACGGCTTTATCAGCGGCCTGCGCCGCAATCCAGGCGGCGGCGTGCCCAGCCTGCCATCCCATGCACCGCTGGCCGAGCCGACCCGCCTGTGGCTGGACGGCGTGCTCGCCGGCCTGTTCAGCCGCGTCGAACCGGGTGCGTCCCGAGCCGAAGCCGGCGCCCACCTGGCGCTTCCGGGCACAGAGCCTGACAGCCCGCCGGTGACCCTGCTGTGGGCCTCGCAAACCGGCAACGCCGAAGAGCTGGCCGAGCGCTTTGCCGGGCGCCTCGGCGAGGCGGGCCTGAAGGTGGAGCTGAGCGCGATGGCCGACTACCCGGTGAGCAAGCTGGATGCCATCGGCAAGCTGCTACTGATCAGCAGCACGTTCGGCGACGGCGACCCACCGGACAGTGGTCAGAGTTTCTGGGATGCTCTCAGGGCCAGGGAGGGGCGGCTCGACCATCTCGACTACGCCGTATTGGCCCTGGGGGACCCCAGTTACGACCAGTTCTGCCAACACGGCAAGAACCTCGACCTCCGCCTCGGCGAGCTCGGTGCCAAGCCGTTGCTGCCGCGGGTTGACTGCGATACCGATTTTCAGGAGAGCGCCGACGCCTGGCTGGGCAAGCTGCTGCCTCTGCTGAAAGCGGAGGTGGCGATACCGGCGGCACCGTTGGCGGTCTCGGCGGCGGACACCCCGCCGGCGGTCAGCAAGGAGCGGCCCTGCGCCTCGCGGCTGGTGGTCAATCTGCGCCTCAACAGCGCCGGCGCCAGCAAGGAAACCCGGCAGTTCGCCCTCCAGGTGGCTGATTCCGGACTGTGCTATGAGGCCGGCGACGCCCTCGGGGTGTGGCCGCGCAACTGCCCCGAGCTGGTCGCGGAAGTGCTCGGTCTGGCGGGGTTGGATGGCGAGCAACTGGTCGCCGTCGCCAAGGTCGGCGACCTGCCGCTGCGCGAGGCGCTGGCCGGCCACTTCGAGATCGCCAGGCCGAGCACCGAGACCCTGGCGCTGATCGCCGAGCGCAGCGGCAGCGAGGAACTGGGCCTGTTGCTCGGCGAGCGCAAGGAGGAACTCAAGGACTGGCTGTGGGGACGGCAACTGGCCGACGTGTTGCACGCCTATCCCGGCACGCACTCGGCGGCAGAGTTGCTGGGCAGCCTCAAGCGCCTGCAGCCGCGCTTCTACTCCATTTCCTCGAGTCCCAAGGCCCATGCCGGCGAGGTCCACCTGACGGTGGCGGCGGTGCGCTACGGCAAGCGCAAGGGCGTGGCCTCCACCTTCCTTGCCGATCGCGCCGGAAGCGGCGAAGTGCCGGTGTTCGTACAGACGGCGAAACACTTCCGGCCGCCGGCCGATGGCGATCTGCCGATGATCATGGTCGGCCCCGGTACCGGAGTGGCGCCATTCCGCGGCTTCCTCCATGAGCGCAGGGCGCGCGGCGACACCGGTCGCAACTGGCTGTTCTTCGGTGAACAGCGCGCGGCGACGGACTTCTACTATCGCGAAGAACTGGAGGCCATGCAGCAGGACGGCCTGCTGACCAAGCTGAGCCTGGCCTTTTCGCGGGACCAGGCGGAGAAGATCTACGTGCAGGACCGTATTGGCGAGCAGGGCGCCGAGCTGTGGCGCTGGCTGGAGGAGGGCGCGCATTTCTATGTTTGCGGCGATGCCAGCCGGATGGCCAAGGATGTGGATGCCGCGCTGAAGCGGGTGGTACAGACCCACGGCGCCATGGATGGCGATGCCGCGGCGGACTACGTCGGTCGCCTGGTGCGGGACAAGCGCTATGTGCGGGATGTGTATTGATTGGCTCTCTTCGGGCTTGCAAGCCCCGGGAGGGAACGGCGGGGCGACATGACACCGGGCAGAGGTCTGTCGGCGACTCGCTTGCCGGGCCAAGCAGGTACGTGCCGCATCGCCGGTGCGCCTCCTGCGTCGGCACACCCTATGAGAGGGCATACGCCGTGCCGTGAGGAGCGAAGCGCACCGCAGGTGTCGCAATCAGGAAAACTTTATTTTTATCAGCCTCTTAAATGATAATATTGACAAGCTCTAGAGCATATCCTGCGGATCCATATCGACCGACCAACGCCCCTGCCGGGCGGATATTCCACCTTCAAGCCACAGTCACAGGCCGCTGATCAGGCATAGGGTGCGCTGAGGAACGAAGCGCACCGCAGGTGTCGCAATCAGGAAAACTTTATTTTTATCAGCCTCTTAAATGATAATATTGACAAGCTCTAGAGCATATCCTGTGGATCCATATCGACCGACCAACGCACCTTCCGGGCGGATCTTTCGCCTTCAAGCCACAGGCACAGGCGGCTGATCAGCGGGTGCAGGTCGGCGCGCTGATCGGCGAACACCGCAAGCTGGAAGCGATAGCGGTCGTTGCGTCGTTCCATTGGCGACGGCAGGGGGCCGAGATAGCGCAGTGCCGGGGTCGGCGGAGACAGCGTTTCCAACTGGTGACGGACCAGTTGCAGAAATTGCTCGGCCCCGTCGCCGCTTTCCGCCTCCGCCCGCATCAGGGCCAGGTGGCTGTAGGGAGGCAGTCCGGCCAGTCGCCGCTGGGCCAGCAGGGTCGCGGCGAAGGCGCCGTAACCCTCCAGCGTCAATTGGCCGAGCAGCGGGTGGTCGCACAGGTGGCTTTGCAATATCACCGCGCCGGGCTTGTGTTCGCGCCCGGCGCGCCCGGCCACCTGGGTGATCAACTGGCCCATCCGCTCGATGGCGCGGAAGTCGGCGCTGAACAGGCCGCCATCGACGTCGAGCAGGGCGGCGAGGGTGACGTGGGGGAAGTGATGCCCCTTGGCCAGCATCTGGGTGCCGACCAGGATGCAGGGCTGCCCCCGGTTGACCTCATCGAGAAGGTTTTCCATGGTGCCCTTGCGCCGGGTGGTGTCGCGGTCGATGCGCAGTACCGGCACCTCGGGAAAGAGCTCGCCGAGCACCGCTTCGCCGCGCTCTGTCCCCTGGCCGACAAAGGTAAGGTTGTGGCTGGCGCAATCGGGGCAGCGGTCCGGCAGGGGCTGCTGGAATTCACAGTGGTGGCACAGCAGGCGCCGGTGGCGCAAATGCACCGTCAGGCGCGCGCTGCAGCGCGGGCATTCCGCCAGCCAGCCGCAGTCGTGGCAGACGATCAGCGGGGAATAGCCGCGGCGATTGAGAAAGACCAGCGCCTGGTTGCCGTTCGCCAGGGTCTCGCCAATGGCGTCGATCAACGGCGCGGAAAAGCCGGCGCGCAACTCGCTACGGCGGACATCCAGCAGCCGCCAGCGGGGTTTCTCCACACCCGCCGGCCGCTCGGTCAGCGTCAGCAACTGGTAGCGGCCGCGCTCGCAGTTGGCGAGGCTCTCCAGCGACGGTGTGGCGCTGCCGAGAATCACCGGGATGTTCTCCCGGCTGCCGCGCATCACCGCCAGGTCGCGGGCGGAATAACGAAAGCCGTCCTGTTGCTTGTAGGAGCCGTCGTGCTCTTCGTCGACGATGATGATGCCCGGGGCGGCGAGTGGCGTGAAAACCGCCGAGCGGGTGCCGAGCAGGATGCGCGCCCGGCCGTCCCGCGCCGCCTGCCAGGCCAGGAGGCGTTCGCGGTCGGTGAGGCCGGAGTGGAGTACCGCGATCTCGCAATCGAAGCGCTGCCTGAAGCGGCCCAGAGTCTGCGGGGTGAGGTTGATTTCGGGGATAAGCACCAGCGCCTGTCTGCCGTGGCGCACCACCTCGGCGATCGCTTGCAGGTAGATTTCCGTCTTGCCGCTGCCGGTCTCGCCCTGGAGCAGATAGCCATTGAAACGATCGAAAACGAGGCTGTCCAGGGCTCGCTGCTGCTCTGGCCGGAGTTCCAGGGGCGTTTCCGCCAGCAGCGGCTCCGCGAGCGGGGCGGCGGCCCTGGGCACCGGTTCGGTGACGGATTCCACCAGCCCTTTGTCGACCAGGGCGCGGAGACTATCGCGGCTGATGCCGGCGTCGGTGATGGCCCGGGTGCTGAGCCTGGTGCGTGACATCAGCAGTTGCAGCAATTGTTGCTGCTTTTTTGCGCGCGACAGCGCGGTGGCGGGCAGGCCGAGACCGTGGCGGCTGAGCTGCCAGTAGGCCGCCGTCTCGCCAGCAGCGCTGGCGCCCTGGCGGAGCAGGGCGGGGAGGATGCTTGCCAGGGCATCGCCCACCGGGTGCTGGTAGTAGTCGCTGGCCCACAGGTAGAATTGCAGCAGCGGTGCGGGGATCAGCGGTTCGCGATCGAGCACCGCGGAAACCGGTTTCAACTTGGCCAGTTGCTGATCACTGTGGCTGGCCACGGCGATCACCATGGCGGTGACCTGGCGGCGCCCGAACGGCACCGTCACCCGGCCGCCGGGTACCGGCCGATCGCTGCCCTCGGCGGGCGGCAGGTAGTCGAACAGCCGGCGCAGCGGCGACGGCACGGCTACCCGGTAGATCTGTGGCGGTTTCACGCTGGAGATTGTCAAATAATGCCTTGAGTGTGAGGGGTTTTCTGGTAGTATGCGCGCTCCGTAGACCAATGGCATACGGTGCCCGGCGAGGCAGGCAAGTTTAATGACCGGGTGGCGGTATGCAAGCACAGAGGAAAAAACCATGAAAAGCGATATTCATCCCGAGTATGGCAAGCTCGTCGCCAACTGCGGTTGTGGCAACGTGATCGAAACCGGCTCCACCAATACCGGCACGATCCACCTTGACGTGTGCTCCAACTGTCATCCGTTCTATACCGGCAAGCAGAAAGTCGTCGATACCGGTGGCCGTATCGAGCGCTTCAACCGTCGCTTCTCTGCTCGCAGCGCCAAGAAATAACCTGCTGTCCGCTCCGTGGTTCCCGCTTCCAGGGTGATCGATATTCCCGGAAGGCCACGCCAGAATACGCCCGGCCTCGTTCCGGGCGTATTTTTTTGCCTGTCGGAGACCCCGCAGCCGTCGATCCCGCTTTCCCCCAGCCTGTTGTCGCTGATCCTGCCGTTACGGACATTGCTGTTGGTGACCTTGCCGTTACTGACCCTGTCGGCTGGCGCCGTGGCGGCCGATGCCGGCAATTGCCCCAGGGCAAGGTACCCGGCCGGTAGTGAAGCGATCGTCGCGGTGCGGAAGGTCCAGGATGGCGACAGCTTCACCACCAGCGACGGGCGCAAGATCCGGCTGATTGGTGTCAATGCCCCTGAGCTCGGTGGTTCCGGCGGAGCCGCCCAGCCTGTGGCGCGCACGGCCCGGCGGTTCGTCGAGGATTTCGTGCGCGCCAATCCCAAGGTGATGCTGGTTCCGGGAAGCGAGCGCCACGAC
>Ga0265293_10010955_pt1 | contig 12505 bp, 9 predicted proteins | sample Munlanlewell138R_FD_192505 | JGI IMG/M metagenome (GOLD analysis project Ga0265293, IMG submission 192505) | Leachate microbial communities from a municipal landfill in Southern Ontario, Canada - Leachate well 138R | ecosystem: Engineered > Solid waste > Landfill > Unclassified | place: Canada... | reverse complement strand
ATTTTTCCACATAGAATATTAAATAAAGTTGATTTGCCTGCACCATTTAGTCCAACAAGACCGACCTTTTCATTATCATTAAGTGAAAAAGTGATTTTATCCAGTATTGTATCTACTACATAGCTTTTGCTTATATTGCTGCATGATAAAACTATCACTTCAAATCCTCCTCAATCACTCTAATAAGTATAATTTTATCAAAAAACGTTTAAAAAAGATAGATAAGGGTATGATTTTTTAAAGAGGATAAGATAAATATATTTTTTAGAACTGAATTTAAGGAGTTTATCAGAGGTTACGGTGGACTTGTCAGTATCTTCAATTGACAGGAATTTAACCAAATGGTATAATATTAAAAATATTTCTAGTACGAAAATCTAAATAGAATGGGTGGAGAATTCATATGGAAAGAGAAAATAAAGTTTCTATGGCAGTTATCAGGAGATTACCAAAATATTATAGATATTTAGGTGAACTACTTGATAAAGATATAAATAGAATATCATCACAGGAGTTAAGTAGTATTACAGGATTCACTGCTTCTCAAATACGACAGGATTTAAATAACTTTGGTGGCTTTGGGCAGCAAGGCTATGGATATAATGTTGAAGAATTACACAAGCAACTAGGAAAAATCTTAGGATTAGAAAGAACCTACAAGGCAGTTTTAGTAGGTGCAGGTAATCTTGGCCAGGCAGTATCAAACTATAGAGGTTTTGAGGATGCAGGCTTTAAGCTATTAGCCTTGTTTGATAAAAATCCTAAGGTAATAGGGCTAAAAATTAGGGATATTGAAATATTAGATGTCGACATGCTTGAAGATTTCATTAAAAATAATGATATTGAAATAGGGATAATTACAACACCAAAAGAACAGGCACAAGGGGTTGCAGATGTTTTTGTTAAAAGCAGTATAAAGGGTATATGGAATTTTGCACCTATAGATTTGAAGCTTCCAGAGGATGTTGTTGTAGAAAATGTTCACTTGAATGAGAGCTTGTTTATTCTTTCATATATGTTTAAAGAAATAAACAGTAAATAAAGAATAAAAAGTGTCCGCTAGCTGGACACATGGTGTAGCACTATCATACAAAACAGATTATTTTACAAAATAATCTGTTTTTTTTTTGTACTTTTAATAGAATTAAATTATTTTTTTACTTTTATCAAGAAATAAGACCCTTTTTATCATAAAATTGCTGAGTGTTATTTAATTAACATGAATTAGAAGAAAACACCTTGATTTAGACACTTAAGCAAATAAATTAGCTACAGAAACCCATATATATGGGAATGATGTTAAGAGAATGTAAAATAAATATTTAACAAAGTGCGGATATTTATGTTTTTTTAGAGTATAATGAAGTCAATGGCAAGGAAATTGCATATATTTAATTTAGTATGTTTAAAATTTGTCAAAGTGTTGTAGATTTGCAAAAGTGGCTATCACAAAATCAGTTTGGTCATGAGCAGATTTTGGATAATTGCTTGTAAATTAAGGAGGGAAAGATATGGATTTTAGCTTAACTAAGGAACAGGAAATGATAAGAAAAACCATGAGGGAATTTGCTGAAATAGAAATAAAACCTATTGCAGCAGACATTGATGAAACTGAAAGATTCCCTAGTGAGAGTGTAGAAAAGATGGCTAGGTATCATATGCTGGGAATACCTATTCCAGAACAGTATGGTGGAGCAGGTGGAGATGATTTAGCTTATGCCATAGCAGTTGAAGAGCTATCTAGAGTATGTGGTACTACTGGAGTAATAATCTCCGCCCATACATCTCTTGGATGCTGGCCTATTTTAAAGTTTGGTACAGAGGAGCAAAAGCAAAAGTATTTAGTTCCATTAGCTAAGGGTGATTATCTAGGAGCCTTTGGACTTACGGAACCAAATGCAGGAACTGATGCAGCAGGACAGCAAACTGTGGCAGTTCTAGATGGTGATGATTATGTACTTAATGGAAGCAAAATATTCATCACTAATGGTGGACAGGCAGATGTATATATAATTTTTGCAATGACTGATAAATCAAAAGGTACAAGAGGTATTACTGCTTTCATCGTGGAAAAGGATTTCCCAGGATTTAAAGTTGGTAAAAAGGAAAACAAATTGGGTATTAGAGCTTCTTCCACTACAGAGCTTATTTTCGAAAACTGTAGAGTTCCAAAAGAAAATTTATTAGGAGAAGTTGGGAAAGGCTTTAAGATAGCCATGACTACTCTTGATGGAGGAAGAATTGGTATAGCAGCTCAAGCACTAGGGATAGCTCAAGGAGCACTAGATGAGGCTATTAAGTTTGTAAAAGAGAGACAACAATTTGGAAGAGCAATAGGACAATTCCAAGGAATTCAATGGATGATAGCTGACATGGTTACTAAGGTGGAGGCTACAAGACTAATGGTATATAATGCTGCTTATAGAAAGTCAACAGGTTTAGAATATGGTAATGCAGCAGCTATGGCAAAATTATTTGCAGCAGAGACAGCAATGGAGGTAACAACTCAAGCAGTACAGCTACATGGTGGCTATGGCTATACTAGGGATTATCCAGTTGAAAGAATGATGAGAGATGCTAAGATAACAGAAATATATGAAGGTACTTCTCAAGTTCAAAAAATGGTTATATCAGCCAATGCGTTGAGATAGAAAAGGAGTGAAAAGCGATGAGAATAATTGTTTGTGTTAAGCAAGTCCCTGACACTAATGAGGTAAGAATAGATCCAGTAAAAGGAACTCTTATTCGTGAAGGTGTTCCAAGTATAATAAACCCAGATGATAAAAACGCTTTAGAGGAAGCTCTAAAGATAAAAAATACTCATGATGACGTAGAAGTAATAGTACTTTCAATGGGACCACAACAAGCTAAAGAAGCAATGAGAGAAGCTATTGCAATGGGAGCAGATGAAGCTATATTACTAAGTGATAGAGCATTTGGAGGTGCAGACACCTGGGCTACCTCTTCTACATTAGCAGCAGCAATAAGAAAAATAGGTAACTATGACATAGTATTCTGTGGTAGACAGGCAATAGATGGAGATACAGCACAAGTTGGTCCACAAATAGCTGAACACCTAGGACTTCCTCAGATTACTTATGTAGAAAAGCTTGAAGTTAATGGCAAGAGTCTTACTGCCCATAGATCATTAGAAGATGGATATTATGTAATTAAATCAGATATGCCAGTTCTTCTTACTGCAATAAAAGAACTGAATGAACCTAGATATCCTTCTATAAAGGGCATATATAAGTCATTTAGAAATGAAGAACTGATCAAAGTTTGGACAGTGGATGATATTGATGTTGATAGAGAGCAAATAGGACTTAAGGGTTCACCTACTCAGGTTAAAAAATCATTTACTCCTGCATCAAACAAAACTGGTGGAGAAATGCTAACAGGTAATCCTAACGAGATAGCAAGATTGTTTGTTGTTAGGTTGAAGGAGAGACAAATATTATAGAATATACGTTCACTGATTCGGTCATGAATAATTCTATAGCTCATTTCAGTAAAAAATTCTACAACTCGCAAACCCACTTCGTTCAAACAGTGCAAGTTGCTTAACGGATTTTTCACCTACATTTGCTAAGAATTATAATCATGCCCTGCATATGTTCACTTAATATTTCTATAATATTTCTATCGTGATAGGAATAAATTTTTATGTTGAGGTGATATAAATGGCTGTTAAAGTTATAGATGAAAAGTGTACTGGTTGTACTACATGTGTTGACGCTTGTCCATTTGATGCTATAGAGATGAGAGAAGATAAGGCCTATATAAAAGATAACTGTACATCTTGTGGTGTTTGCGTAGAAACATGTCCCTTTGATGCAATAGTTAAGGAAGAAGAAAGTAAGGTTGAAATAGACGATATATCTAAATATAAAGGAGTTTGGGTCTTTGCAGAGCAAAGAGAAGGGAAATTATTAAATGTTGCAGTAGAGCTTCTAGGTGAAGGTAGAAAAATGGCTGATAAGCTAGGAGTTGAGTTGACAGCAGTTTTATTAGGAAGCAAGGTAGATGATATAGCTGAAAAACTAATTAAGTATGGAGCAGATTTAGTATTGCATGCTGATGACAAGCTACTAGAGACTTATACTACAGATGGATATACAAAGGTTATATCAGACTTAATCAAAGTGAGAAAACCAGAAATCATGCTAATAGGAGCTACTAATATAGGTAGAGACTTAGGGCCTAGACTTTCTGCAAGGGTACACACAGGACTTACTGCAGACTGTACAAGATTAGAGATTGATGAAGAAGACAAGAAGCTTTTGATGACAAGACCAGCATTTGGTGGAAACCTAATGGCTACTATAATATGTCCTGACCATAGACCTCAGATGTCTACAGTTAGACCTGGAGTAATGGAAAGAGCACAATATGACGAGAATAGAAAAGGCAAAGTTGAGAGAGTAGAAATCGATTTAACTGAAGAAGACATTAAGGCCACCGTTGAAAAAGTAGTTAAATCAGGAAAGGCTGAGGTTCCACTAGAGGAAGCTAAGATAATTGTAGCAGGTGGAAGAGGCTTAGGAACTCAAGAAAACTTTGAATTAGTAGAAAAGCTTGCTAAAAAGCTAGGAGGAGTTGTAGGTGCTTCTAGAGCCACTGTAGATGAAGGATGGATTGAGCATTCACATCAAGTCGGTCAAACAGGTAAAACAGTAAGACCTAAACTATATATAGCATGTGGTATATCAGGAGCTATTCAACATTTGGCAGGTATGCAGGATGCAGAATGTATTATAGCAATTAATAAAAATCCTGATGCTCCAATATTTAAAATAGCTGACTATAGCATAGTTGGGGATGTAGCAGAAATAATACCTGCAATGCTAGAAACATTAGATAATGTAGATGATGTACTAGCTGCTTTTAAGGCTATGGCATAAGTGTATAGAAATTAGAAAAACGACAAAATCATTGTCGTTTTTCTCTTTTTTTGGAGTATTAAGATAAAAAACATTCATAAAAACTAGATATTCTAAAAAGATCCTTGCAATTCACAGAATAATCTAAAAATTTTGCAGATTTATAGGAGTATTAGGGTATATACTTAGAATAAGATAATTTGTTTTGGAGTCTTTCTAGTTTTTATAAATATAATAAGAAAGGGAGGAATATGAGGTGGGAAAAGCTAAAAAGGAAAAGAGCAGTATGAAAAAGGATAAGGTCAAGTTAAGTTTAAAAGCTAAATTGGTATTGGTCTTTATTTTGATTATTACCATTCCTACCATAGTTTTAGCACTAGGTGCCTATGTCACTTCGACACAAGTAGTCAAAGATCAATTTGAAGACTTGGTAAAGAGCCTTGGAGAAGAAGTAAATAGTACAGTAGAAAAGTATTTTCAAAGCTTTGAAAATGGACTTAGCTTTATGGCCAATGACTCAAATGTCCAGTCAGTTTATTTGAATGCGGATTCTAAAGAATGGATGCTTAAAACTTTTGAGAACTACATAAATAACTATTCTGATGTTACAAATATCTATTTAGGTACAGAAAGAGGGGAGATGTTTGTATATCCTAAAGCCGAATTGCCGCCAGATTTTGATCCTAGGAAAAGAGATTGGTATATAGAAACTGTCCAGAACAAGGAATTAACATGGGTAAGTCCTTACATAGACACAGCTACCAAGGAGTTAGTTATATCAGCAGGAGTGCCTATATATGACCCTACAAATCCTAGTAGACTATTAGGTGTATTAGGAATAGATGTTAAATTAGACGCCCTAACGGAATTAATGACATCTATAAAGGTAGGTCAAGAAGGCTACCCAATATTATACAATAAGGAAGGAATTGTGCTTATACATAAAAATAAGGACTTGATAGGTAGTCCTTCGACTGTACCTAAGCTATTAGAGGCTATACAGAGTGGAAATGTAGATTTTATAGAGTATGATTTTAACGATAAGGGAGTTATGAGAACAAAGCTGGGAACCATTAGTGTCTTAAGCAGATTAGATTGGAGAGTAGTTTCCACTATTTATCTAGATGAAATCACAAGTCATACATCTAAACTATTAATTAATAACGCCTTTATTGGAGGAGTATCCATTGTCGTAGCAATCATTGTAGCCCTGCTTTTTGCTAACTCCGTAACAAAACCTATAAAATCACTTTCTCATAGCATGGAAAAGGTAAAAGAAGGAGATTTTACTATAAGACCTAATATTAAAAGCAAGGACGAAATAGGATTGCTTGGAGAAAGCTTTAATATTATGATAGATAATTTAGCAAATCTTATAAATGTAATCAAGAATGTTTCCTTTGAGGTAACGGGCTCTTCGGAGCAGTTAGCAGCTACATCAGAAGAAACTAGCGCATCATCAGAGGAAGTCACAAGAACTGTGGAGGAAATAGCCAAAGGGGCTTCAGAACAAGCCCAGGATTCAGAAACAGGTGTTATGCTAGTGACCAACCTTGCAAACAAATTTAATGAGTTGTCAAATAGCTCCAATGATATGTTCAGTGTAGCAAAGGAAGTAATGGATACCAGTATAAACAGTGTTAGTTTAGTTGAAGAATTAAGATCTAAAACTGAATTAAATAATATAGGTACCAATGAGATAGAAAAGCAAATATTGAATCTAGATGAAAAAATTAATTTCATAGGGACTATACTTCAGACCATTGATTCTATAGCTGAGCAAACCAATTTATTAGCCTTAAATGCATCTATTGAGGCAGCTAGAGCAGGTGAATATGGTAAAGGCTTTGCCGTTGTTGCAGAGGAAATAAGAAAATTATCATATGATTCTAGAGAATCCTCAGATAGGATTAAAGATATTATTGGAAGCATTCAAAATGATAGTAAAGAAACTGTTGTGACAATGAAGGATGTTAAGCAAAGAACTGTAGAGCAATCCCAAGCAGTAACAGAAGTAAATAACGCCTTCAATAGGATATCCAGCTCTATAGATAATATGGCTGAAAAAATCGAGGTAATTGGCGGATATGTGAATGAAATGAACTCAGATAAGGATAAAATTGTTGAGTCAATTGAAAATATATCTGCAGTATCAGAAGAAACGGCTGCAGCATCTCAAGAGGTAACAGCATCTATGGAAGAGCAATCCTCTGCTGTACATGAGGTTGCAGAGGCAGCGAACAGATTGAATGAGCTTGCATTGAAACTGAATGAAGAAATAAGTAGATTTAGCATTTAAAGGTGGCCTTAGGGCCACTTTTAACTTTTAGATACTACATAAAGACCATAATCTATGTTACAATATTCTTGTACTTTATTAAAATGGAGGAATATTCATGGAAATAATAGCACTTATAGGTCATAGTGGCAGTGGGAAAAGCTACAAGGCAATAACTCTAGCTAAAGAAAAAGATATTGAATATATCATTGATGATGGCCTTTTAATAAAAGGAAATAAAATATTAGCAGGGAAATCTGCAAAAAGAGAAGGTACAATAGTCAGTGCTATTAGAAGAGCTATATTTATGGATAATGCTCATAAATTAGAAGTGATAAATGCAATAGCGAAAGATAAACCACATAGTATACTTATTATAGGAACATCAGATAAAATGGTGAATAAGATTTCCACTTCTCTAAGGCTTCCACAAATAAGCCAGAGAGTTTATATTGAGGATATATCAACAGAGGAAGAAATAGATGTAGCCAAGAACTACAGAAAAAAGGAAGGGAAACATGTTATACCAGTCCCTACATTCGAAGTTAAAAAGGATTTTTCTGGATATTTCATAGACAGCTTGAAAATATGGAGAAAAAAAGAAAATCCCAAGGATCAAGTGGTCTATGAAAAGACAGTAGTAAGGCCAACATTTAGCTATCATGGTAAATACACTATTTCAGATGGTGTAATAAAGGATTTACTAAAACATGCTGCTAGCAAGGTCATTGGAATAGCAAAAGTCTATGGAGTACAAATTAAAAGCTTAGAGCAGGGAATCGTTATAGGTCTCAATGCTGAGGTTATGTATGGGAATCCTATAGTGCCATTGATTACTCTTATGCAGGAGCAAATTATATATGAAGTTGAGAATATGACCTCTTTAAATATTTTATCTGTTGATGTTCTAGTGAAGAAAATGATAAAAAGTTAATACTTGTTTACTTTAAGACAATGATTGTGTTATAATTTCGTTGTGCTAAGGCGTGACTTAGAAATCTATATAGTTTACACATTGGAAAACCTTTTCAAGGGCTCGTATGAAATTTGCTAAAATATTAAAATTATATGGATTAATAAGCCTTATTAATTTTGTTCAACTTTATAATATAAAAAGGGGGACCTATAATGAAGTACATTGAGGAAGTATTAGAAAGGGTAAAACAAAGAAACGCAAGTGAGCCAGAGTTTATTCAAGCAGTTGAAGAGGTTCTTGGTACATTGGAACCAGTACTTGAACAACGCCCGGACCTTGTAGAGGCAAATATTCTTGACAGAATATGTGAACCAGAAAGAATGGTAATGTTTAAAGTGCCATGGGCAGATGATCAAGGAAACATTCATGTAAACAGAGGATTTAGGGTACAGTTTAATGGATCTATAGGACCTTATAAGGGAGGAATTAGATTTCACCCTTCAGTAAATCTAAGTATAATGAAGTTTTTAGGATTCGAGCAAACATTTAAGAATTCTCTAACAGGACTTCCAATAGGTGGAGGTAAAGGTGGTTCTGACTTTGACCCAAGGGGAAGATCAGACGGAGAAGTTAGAAGATTTTGTGAAAGCTTTATGACAGAATTATATAGATACATAGGACCAGACGTTGACGTTCCAGCGGGAGATATAGGAGTTGGACCAAGAGAAATTGGATATATGTATGGATATTATAGAAGAATTAGAGGCGCATTTGAAAACGGAGTGGTAACAGGAAAAGGATTATCATATGGAGGAAGCTTAATAAGACCAGAAGCTACTGGTTTTGGAGCTGTATATTTCTGTAGGGAAGTTCTTAAACATATGAATGATACAATAGAAGGCAAAACATTTGCAATATCAGGCTTTGGTAATGTTTCTTGGGGAGTTACAAGAAAGGTTACTGAATTAGGTGGAAAAGTAGTTACTTTGTCAGGTCCAGATGGATATGTTTATGATCCAGACGGAGTAGTGACTAAAGAAAAAATAGATTATCTAGTAACTATGCGTAATTCAGGAAGAGATAAGGTACAAGACTATGCTGATAAGTTTGGTGTTGAGTTCTTCCCAGGAGAAAAGCCATGGGGTCGTAAGGTTGATATAGTCATGCCATGTGCTACTCAAAACGAGGTACACATAGAAGACGCTAAGAAGATTGTAGCTAATGGAATTAAGTATTATATAGAGGTTTCAAATATGCCTACAACTAATGAAGCTCTAAAATACTTATTAGATAGCAAGCTAGTAGTTGCTCCAGGAAAGGCAGTAAATGCAGGAGGAGTTGCTACATCAGCACTTGAAATGACTCAAAACAGCATGAGATTATCATGGACAGAAGAAGAAGTAGATACTAAGCTTCGCCAGATAATGATTAACATCCACAACAATGCTAGAGATGCAGCTGCTAAATATGGCTTTGGCTACAACCTAGTTGCAGGTGCAAATATTGCTGGATTTGATAAAGTAGCGGAAGCAATGAAGGCTCAGGGCATATATTAAACCCATGTAAGGAAATTTTGTAAAGAAGATAATTGAAAAGAGTTTTCCTCTGGGTTAAAAGGAATAGATTTTAATTAAGGGAATCCTATATGGGTTCCCTTTTCCAATTGGAAACATATAGTTAGCTATATCTGCAATATATTTTGACATCTGCATAAAAAACTTAGAAAAATCCTAGGTTCCTTAGTATAGTAACATTAAAATGAAAATGATTAGCAAATACATATATTGGGTATATTTATAGATGGCAAGGCATGAATGGAGGGTGGAGATGGAGTATAGAATTTTAGAGGTAGAAGATAAAATAGTGGTAAAGGACGTGGAACATTTTGAGCCCAAGCATATATTTGAATGTGGACAATGCTTTAGATGGGACAGCGAAACAGATGGTAGCTATACAGGTGTAGCCTTAGGAAGGATTTTAAATGTTAAAAAGGATAAGGAAGATATAATTTTTTCTAATACAAATTTAAAAGATTTTAAGGAGATTTGGCTTGATTATTTTGACCTTAAGACAGATTATAGTGGAATAAAGAACAAGCTGTCAAGGGATCCAATATTAAAGGAAGCTATTAATTTTGGTCACGGAATAAGGATACTAAATCAAGATGAATGGGAAATCTTAATATCATTTATAATGTCTGCCAGAAACAGTATACCTATGATTAAAAGATCCTTGAATATCTTAAGTGAAAGATATGGGAAATACTTAGGCCAGTATAATGGAAGAAAGTATTATAGTTTTCCAGAGGCAAATGAATTGGCCAAACTGTCCCTAGAAGAGGTCCAGGATTGTAAGGCTTCTTTTAGATCAAAATATATATTAAGTACTGCTAAAACAATAGCTAGCGGACAAGTAGACATATATAGCTTTAAGAACCTTTCAACAGAAGATGCTAGAAAGGAACTTATGAGATTTACAGGTGTGGGTCCTAAGGTTTCTGATTGTATAATGTTGTTTTCAATGAAAAAACATGATGCATTCCCAATAGATGTTTGGGTAAAAAGGGTTATGGAATATTTTTATTTAAAGAAAGATACAAATCTAAAATTAATACAAAAATATGGGCAAGATAAATTTGGAGAATTTGCTGGATATGCACAGCAATACTTATTTTATTATGCAAGAGAGCTAGGGATTGGAAAGAATAAAGAATGATTGTTAGTTTGCAGTTTTATTGTTATTTGCCTAGGATTAGGAATATTTAGTAGCTTATATAAAAAAGGTGAAAAAACTATATATATCATGAAATATGAACTAAACTTACCATAAAGGCAAATATTAGAGAAATAAGGGTAAATATGACTCTAAATCGCATTTGATTCTATAAAATGCTTTAGATAACATATAAGTTGTAGGAATTAGCACTCGACGATGCAGAGTGCTAATAATTAAAAAGAAAAACTAAAATTAAAATAATCAGGGAGGGTAAAACATGAATATTAAGCCATTAGGAGACAGAGTTGTTATTAAAAAAGTTGAGGTAGAAGAAAAAACAAAAAGCGGTATAGTACTTCCAGGTACAGCTAAAGAACAACCACAAATAGCTGAAGTAATGGCAGTAGGCGCAGGTATAACTGGAGACGAAAAGAAAAAAGATGAACTAAAGGTAGGAGATAGAGTTGTATTCTCTAAATATTCAGGAACTGAAATAAAGGTTGATGACGTAGAGTATACAATAGTAAAGTTAGCAGATATATTAGCAGTAGTTGAGTAGGAAGAGCTTAAATTAGAAATACATTCACGGTTTTGAACATGAATAATTCTAAAGCTCATTTCCATGAAAAATCCTAAAATTCGTAAATTCACTATGTTCAAACATACGGATTTCTTAACGTATTTTTCATTTACATTTGCTAAGAATTATAGTCATGTTCTGCAAATGTTCACTTAATTTTAATTTAAACTTATTTGAATGTAAATATTTTATGACAAAAAATTTAAGGAGTGTGAATATAATGGCTAAGGACATTAGATTTAGTGAAGAAGCACGTCGTGCTATGGAAAGAGGTATAAACAAGCTAGCAGATACAGTTAAAGTAACTTTAGGACCAAAGGGAAGAAACGTTGTTTTAGATAAGAAATTCGGTTCACCATTAATCACTAACGATGGTGTTACAATAGCTCGTGAAATAGAGCTTGAAGATAAATTTGAGAACATGGGAGCTCAATTAGTAAAAGAGGTCGCTACAAAAACTAATGATGTTGCTGGTGATGGTACTACTACAGCTACAATATTAGCTCAAGCAATTATTAGAGAAGGACTAAAAAACGTTGCTGCTGGTGCTAACCCAATGATAATCAAAAAAGGTATACATAAGGCAGTTGATGTGTCAGTAGAGGAAATTAAAGCACTTTCTAAGACAATAGAAAGCAAAGAATCTATAGCTCAAGTTGCATCTATATCAGCTGGTGATGATGAAATAGGTAGCCTAATAGCAGAAGCCATGGATAAGGTTGGCAAAGAAGGCGTTATAACAGTTGAAGAATCAAGATCAATGGGAACTACTCTTGATGTAGTAGAAGGTATGCAATTTGATAGAGGATATTTATCTGCTTACATGGTAACAGATACTGATAAGATGGAAGCAGTTTTAGATAATCCATATATTTTAATTACTGACAAGAAAATAACTAATATTCAAGAAATACTTCCTATATTAGAGCAAATAGTTCAACAAGGAAAACAATTAGTAATTATTGCTGAAGATGTTGAAGGCGAAGCATTAGCTACATTAGTAGTTAACAAGCTAAGAGGAACATTTACATGTGTTGCTGTTAAGGCACCTGGATTTGGAGATAGAAGAAAAGATATGTTGAGAGACATAGCTATCCTAACAGGCGGAGAGGTTATATCAGAGGAATTAGGAT
>Ga0265293_10010952_pt1 | contig 12507 bp, 7 predicted proteins | sample Munlanlewell138R_FD_192505 | JGI IMG/M metagenome (GOLD analysis project Ga0265293, IMG submission 192505) | Leachate microbial communities from a municipal landfill in Southern Ontario, Canada - Leachate well 138R | ecosystem: Engineered > Solid waste > Landfill > Unclassified | place: Canada... | reverse complement strand
TCAGGATCTGGGTCAGGATCTGGGTCAGGATCGGGATCAGGATCTGGGTCAGGATCTGGGTCAGGATCGGGATCAGGATCTGGGTCAGGATCTGGGTCAGGATCGGGATCAGGATCTGGGTCGGGATTTGGGTCGGGATCTCGTGGTATACAAGCGTGATAGTGTAATTTAGCCCCCAGTCCTTCGGCAATCGAAAGCAAAGACTTTCCATCACTAGCATAAGCTAAAGCTTCACCTTGTTTTTCGAGTGTAACTGGTATAGCGAAGACTTTTTGTGGTTCTACAAAAGCCTCTGCGACACTTTTCCCCGTAGATAGATCGTATTCGTAGACGTTCCAATAGGTTCGCACCGCATAATGGATCCCTAAAGGTGAAAAGTCAGCAGCCGTCGTTGCGCCCATTAAAAATAAGTCACTGAATGTAAATCTTGCCAACTCAACGGCAAGTACTTTTTCATCACTCTTTGGCCGCGGGATTTCGTAAAGCACGCTAACACCTCCGTTAGTTTGCTTCGAAACAACATAGATCTCGGCGCTTTGTGGGTGAACCATTAAGCTCTCGGCATCTGGGTTTACAAATGCTTCGCCAGTTAAATCGGCGATTTCAGGATAAGAGAAGTTTATGATCTGAGCTAGCTCAAGCTCTTGTGGTTTATCAACGGTTTCGTCTAAAACTTCAGGCTCTTCAACAACAATAATACGCAAATCATCTCTTTTGAACGAATTGTTACCAATATCAGCAATATATATGCAAGATTTCGCAGAATCAGCGCTGCAGGGGGCTATGGCAATATCTTCCCAGTCTTTAACTGGGCTATTCTTGATCGTATATCGCGCAAGTAATTTTGCTTCTAGGTTGAGTAGATAGAGGTTCGCGCCATCGCCCGAGTCGTTGTGAGCCCAAACTAAACGGTTGTTTTTCTTACTAGTGGCTAAACCGCTGATTTCGTCTAAGTATGCAGATGTAACTGCGCCAATCTGTTTTGGGGCTTCAAATGCTTTACAAGGCAGCTGCGCTATCGCGCTAGTAGAAAATATAGCAAGTAAAGAGGCAATAAAAATAAAACTTGCAAGTTTTATGAGCTGCATCTTAAAAGTCTCCAAATGAAGTTCTTATCCTTTAGCTAACTTTGGAATTTAATTTCAAGTCGTCCTTTTTCATCGAAAATGACTTGTAGATCGCTAATTAGCCATCGTTGGTCTTCAAAAAACTTTTGTTTCCGAGTCACCATGCTTTTAAAGAACTGCTCTAAGTCATTCCTGCCACCGATCATATCGGCCAATTCATTTAATGGATTTGAGCTTCGTACTGTTGCATTCCACACGCCCATGGCTAAAAAGAGTGCATCTTTTGTCCGCTCTGGTCCCATCATTTGGATTACTGGTTGAGCATAAGTCATAAAAGCGGTCTGCTTGTCATGGAAGCTCATCGTTTTGTAATTTTTCCCGCTTAGCGGGTTTTTGGGACTCTGGAGTGCTGCGCGCTCATCGACTCTAAGATTCGAAAAAGCTGTTGCGTCATCCTGCGTTGGTTTGCGCGACCCAGGTGCTTGTCTTGCGGCGTGCGAGCTAACGGCACTAAAAGCTCCAGAGGAATCTTGTCGTGTACGCGTCGCGTGCGGGGGGCGAACTGCCTTGTTTTGCTGCGAAGATACGGATTCTGTACCGACGCTTCGTCTGGGTTCTGGAGCGACGATTTCGTCGTAATGCGTTTCGTCCTTGCCCCACGATGAGCTTGTGCGACTATGCTGTTCATGATGAAACCTGGCTTCCTCGCTTCTTGCCCAAGCATCGTTGGGCGCGTTCTCATATGCTTTGCCCCAGCCGTCGTTATTGGGAAGACTAGGTTTTATCGCGGGGTACTGTACGAGCTTAGGCTCGTTATCGTAGTTGTCGTCAAAGCTATCCTCTTTCATAGGGCTAGCTTGTCCCAGCGGGCGTTGTACGCCGTGTGCATCTGGCCAAAGATTGCGTGGAGGTGTGCTTACAGGCTTCGCAACAGGCGCTACAAATGGCCTAGAAACGTGTTGCGAGGGTGGGTGCGGTACTGGCCTTGAAATGGGTCTCTGTAATGGTGGCGACATAGAAATTGGCGGCGACGAAGCGCCGTGACTTGCTCGTTGTGGAGCAGCGATATGCGGCGGAGTCATAGGTTTTGCGATATCTAGTGATCTTTCGCTAAAATCGACAACGGGTAAATCGGTAGAGCGTAGCAGCTCTGCTTGGGTTTTGGCGAGTTGGGAGCGAAGCTTTTCGATTTCTGCCTTAGCTTGGTTCAGTTCAACTTGTTTTTTGCCAACTTCCTCCGAAAAGTAGCCCTTAATTCGTGTTTTTTGGGCAAGTTCAGTGATCTCTTGAACAAAGGTTTGTGCGTCTTGTGGCCTGCAATTGCGGTCTTTGGCCATCAAACGGTTGATGATGTAGTTGCGCAGGTCAAGCGGTATATGCTCTGGAAGCGGAGGTGGTGGTGCTTGGACGTGCATTAGTATGGTAGCTAAAAATGTCGATTCGCTAAACGGAGGTTGTCCAGCGAGCATCTCGTAGAGTACCACGCCAAGAGAATAGAGATCGGAGCGCCCATCAAGTTCATGGCCTCGTGCTTGCTCAGGGCTCATATACTCTGGTGTTCCCGGGGCGGTTCCCTGTCGCGTTAGTCGCTCAGTCGTTTCCTCGCCGTCATCGCGTATTTTTGCGATACCGAAATCTAGCACCTTGACGAAGTCCTCGGGCACTGTGGTTAAGTATATATTATCGGGCTTGAGGTCGCGGTGAATGACGCCAAAGGCATGTGCCTCACTTAAACTTTGTGCCACCTGGATAACAATGGGAATCGCCTTCTCTGGCGCAAGGCTCCCCACCATTTCAATACGCCTTCCCAAAGATTCACCCTTGAGTAGCTCCATAGCGATGAAGAGGCGATTGTCTATAGTCATACCCATATCGTGGACTTTGACTGTGTTGGGGTGGGCGAGTTGGCAGAGCAATATCCCTTCGCGTCTAAAGCGCTCTACGACGCCTTGATTATGGCTAAATTCATGAGAAAGCACTTTGAGTGCTACAACTCGCTTCACCGAAATTTGTTCGCCAATGTAGACTTTCGCCATGCCGCCTTGAGCCAGAAACGACACGACGCGAAAGCCTTCAGCTATAATGGTACCGCTAGGGTACTCATCAACAGCAAAATTGTTTGAACTATCAACCATCGTCCAATCCTATGCATCAACCCCCCACAGATGATAGTAGCACATTATTCTTTTTGGGTAAAAGCATTGTAGGAGTTTAAGGTGAATAAAGCTTAAGAGCCAAGCTATGTAAGTGCCGAGACGCAGTTGCTGCTCTTGTTCGGAGCAAAGCTTCGCATAAAATAGCTGTAGTCCTTGGAGAAATTCTGATTCATGGCGCTTGCGATCTAAGTCCCGTTAAGGGTTAACGCCCTTAGACTTGCTTTTGCGTGTAGCGCATTGATTTTATTGACTTTATTTTGAACTCGCCTCTAACTTGTCTTTGTTTTTGCTCACTCAATTTTGGCAGTTTTTGTACTATTCAGAGACTTCTCAAGCTAGCTCTAAGCACCGTGGTGGGGGCGTTACGGGGGTCGGGACCCCCGTAGAGGGGGTAGTGGCAAACCCGCGCACAGCGCGGGGTTGACACGTAGGGGGAGACTTCCCCCCCCACAAAAAAAATATAAACATCGAATGCTTTAGAGCATCCGTTAAGCGCTAAAAACGCTCAATAATCGTGCATGATAATTCCATTTTGTTGACACGCGCTTGGCTTAAATAAAGTCGATACGTCGTATTGATATTTGATTTTGCTGGGCTATACTTTGATAACCAGGGCAAAGTTCTGGGCGTTATGTTTGTATGTGGAGGTGTGTGATGCGAAAATTTCAGTTTTTGTTTTTGGTTTTGTTCTCGTTGTTTATGACTTCATGCGTGAACAGTGAGGGGATTTATGATGATTCAAATAATCTGACTAAACATGAAGCGGCGCTGACTGTGATTCCTGATTGTGCGGCCTATAAGGATTATGTTCTTGACACGGCGGCGCGAGAGATTGCCGAGCTGCGTTATGGATATTATTTGCGGGTATGGGATGATGTGCAGCCTGGCGATCCAGAAATAGATAAGGATAATGCTGGAGAGTTTACTACGACGAACGTGCAGGAGGGGGGAGTCGATGAAATGGACAGCATTAAGAATGATAGCAAGTATTTTTATCTTGTGAATGAGAATTCCTTGTATATCGTTGAGGTATGGCCGCCTTCTGCAATGCTAGCGGCGAGCAGGCTTGATTTCATTGATAACGAGAGAGCGCATGAGAACACCCTCGGGTTGTTTTTGTATGGCGACCTAGTGGTGGTAATGTCTTCGTACTGGGCGCAAAATAATAATCCGTCTCCAGTGGATGGTTGGGATTATTATTACGGCGGGCATCAAATGACGCGGGCGAGTTTTATTAATGTAAAGGATCGCAAGAAACCTGTCGTTGTGAAATCTTATGAATTCCCCTCCGCTTTGTTTGCAGCTAGGCTAGTGGGATCGCAGCTTTATCTAGCTCTAAACCACACGAGTCAACCGATTGATGCACAAAAATACGCGAGTATCGACATCCCCGGCACTCCCAAAGCAAAGAATGACATGGACTGGGAACGAGGGCGCGAGTATATTGCGAAGTACACGCCTGTGATCCGTGAGTATTTGGCTCAAGAAGCGAAAACGTGGGATGTTGAAGCCTTGTTTCCAAAGATTTCGGTGACGAATGCCGATAAGAGCAAAGCTGAGTTAAATTATGTAACTTGCGATGATTTTTACTTGCCAGCTACGGCGTCCAAAGAGAGTGGGTTGTTATCCATTGTCACCATTAATGTAGATGAATTGTCAAAGATACACTCTACAACGATTGCAGATAGTTCGTGGCTACTTTATGCATCACAGAATAATATATATTTAGTATCTAATAGTAATAGCTGGTTTTGGTTCCCTGTATTCAATGATATGTCGAATAGACGACATTTTACGCAAATCCATCAATTCAAGTTGGATCCAGAGCGTAGTCGTACGCAATATTTAGCAAGCGGCGAGATTTCGGGCTTGGTTAATAACTCTTTTTGGTTGAGCGAATACAACGATCACTTGCGTGTGGCTAGCCAAGCAGGCTGGTGGAATGACGAAGATGCGGGCAATACTTTGACCGTCCTTAAACGTGAGGGTGGAATACTTAAAGAAACAGGAAAAATCACTAATATTGCTAAGGGAGAGAGTATTTATGCGGCGCGCATGTTTGGAGATAAGGGTTATCTAGTGACTTTTAAGCGTATTGACCCGCTCTTTACGATGGATCTTTCTAATCCCAATGATCCCAAGATTATGGGGGAATTAAAAATTAACGGTTATTCGAGTTATATACACCCGATATCGAATGATCATTTATTAACAATTGGCGAAGACAGTGATGATGAAGGACGAGTTCTGGGTTTACATCTACAAATTTTTGATGTTCGCGATATGAAGGATCCCAAGCGAGTACATCATGAGTTATTACAACGTAATAAAGACAGTCATACTTACAGCGATGCGTTGTATGATCACCATGCCTTTAGTTATCATGCGGGTTCCGAGACCTTGGTTATCCCTTATAACGAATATAACTGGAGCGCTTTTGAAGGCAAAGCTTTTAGTGGCATGCTCGTTTACAAAGCAAGTGCCGACAAAGGTTTTACACGTCTAGGCATGATAGATCACGCTGGGCTCATCCATGAAAACGTAAATGTTTGGTGGACCAACTTAACGAGATCGCGCATTTACTTTGGCACTGCGGGCGTTTACGACAAAGACGCTTATGTGTACACGCTGTCGAACTATGGCCTAAAGGTTAACGACTTGAACGATTTGAGCGCGGATTATCCCGTGGTACGTTTTGAGTAGTACCTAAGTCGGGCTTTGCACAACAAAAAAGAAGCAGTTGCGAGTGTTGTGTGAAATGGTTTGTAGGGGCAGGTTTGAAACCTGCCCCTACAGCTTGGTCGTAAACTTTGGAACATAAGCAAATACACGATTATAGCTTTCGTGCCTTTCGTGTCTTTAAATTTTGAACCACGAAAAACACGAAAATACACGAAAAACTCTTTTTTAGTCTTATGGAACCGACTTGATTTGTTATATACTTTCGTGCCTTTCGTGTCTTTAAATTATGAACCACGAAACACACGAAAAACTCTTTTTTAGTCTTATAGAACCGACTTGGTTTGTTATATACTTTCGTGCCTTTCGTGTCTTTAAATTATGAACCACGAAACACACGAAAAACTCTTTTTTAGTCTTATAGAACCGACTTGGTTTGTTATGGTCTTTCGTGCCTTTCGTGTCTTTAAATTATGAACCACGAAACACACGAAAACACACGAAAAACTCTTTTTTAGTCTTATAGAAGCAGCTTGATTTGTTATATACTTTCGAGCCTTTCGTGTTTTTCGTGGTAAAAAAGCTTTTCGAGCCTTTCGTGTTTTTCGTGGTAAAAAAGCTTTTCGAGTCTTTCGTGTTTTTCGTGGTAAGAAAAGCTTTATTTTATTCAGAGTTTTTTATGGCATGCTATGTCGTACAGGCACGCATAGCAGCTTTGCCGTAGTAGTTGTTACCAACGATTTGCGGCATAAAGAAGTTATCAAGGAAAGCCAAGCGTTCTAGCGTTAAGCCTTGTTGTATGGCTAAAGAATACATGTGTATACCGCCTGACATATCGTATGTAGAAGCCATCTGGGCACCTACTATGACGCGGTCTTTTTTTCGATACACTAAACGTAAGTGCACATCGGGGTTGTCGCTACGACGCAGACTTGCCGGTAACTGCTTGTCGACGACATCGACATAGTCCACGTCGATACCGCGGTCGTTGGCCATCTTTACGCTTAAGCCTGTGGTCACGAGGCGCATGCCGTATATCGATAGCCCGCTTGAACCCTGACTACCAAGTGAAGTCATATGTTGCCCAAGCACATTGTGCGCCGCGATGATTCCAGAGCGTATAGCGCTGCTCGCCAGCGCGATGTAGTTGTTGTCATTAATAGAGTTGTCGTAGATTGTTGCGCAGTCGCCAATGGCGTAAACATCCTTTTGACTGGTTTGCTGCTTGCGATCCACTAAAAATGCACCTTGGTTTCCCAGTTTTAGGACACCGCGTCCTAATTCGGTTACTGGCTCAAAACCTGTACACAAAAACACGATTTCTGCTGGATACTCACCTTTTACGGTGCGAACGCTGCGCACCTTCGAATCTCCTTCGAAACTCAATACGCGCTCGCTCATCTGAAGTTTAACTCCGTTTTCTAACAAACGGTTTTCGATTAAGTGGGAGAACTTCTCGTCGGTGTGCGTGTACAATATGCGTGGTGCGATGTCGATGAGGGCGACTTCTTTACCAAGGCGGCGGCAAGCCTCCGCAAGTTCTGTGCCGATATAGCCCGCGCCGACGACGACGGCGTTCTTGATCTCGGGATCACGTAGTATGCGCACGGCTTTCTCTGCGTCGCGATAAAATTTGGTGCCAACAACGTTTTCGAGATCGGCGCCCAAAACGTTAAACGGACGTGTTTTTGAGCCTGTGGCTAAAATGAGTTTGTCGTATTTTTCGTAAAAAGGCTCGCCGTTGGGCTGAAGACCTTTGACGAGTTTTTTATCAAAATCGATGAATTCAATGCCTCGATCTACATAAACTTTAGCCCCTAAATCTTCAAAGTCTTTGGCATGTGCATAAAACAGCCCCTCGCCACTCGCTAGTTGGCCACCGATCCACAACGCCATACCGCAGGATAAAAAACTTATCTCGCGGTTGCGATCGTAGATGCTTAATTCGCAGCCACCTAGGTTGAGTATGGTGCGCGCTGCAGCGCAGCCCGCGTGGTTAAGTCCGATGATAATAACTTTCATGGCAATTATCCTATATTAACTTGCGCCGAGCGCGGCGAGCATGTGGTAGTTGTAGGCGTGGTTGAAGTGGGGCATAAAAAAGAGATCCATGAGCGAAAGCTCTTCGATGCTCAGGCGCTCTTGTATCGCAAGTGAGTAGTAATTCAGCGCCGATGAGATGTCGTATTGCGATGCTATTTGTACGCCTACGAGCACGCGCTCTTTTAGGCGATACAAAAGGCGCAACTTTACATCGGGGTTGTCTACGGCCATAAAGGCGGGAAACTGTTTTCCTGTAAAATCGCTGTAGCCAACTTCAATCTTGAGTTCCTCTGCTTTGCGCATGGTAATGCCAGTGGAGCCTAGGTACAGTTTGTCGATAAGCACAACGCTAGAGTTTTGGGAGCCTGGATTTTTAACATCCCTACCCAGTATACGTCTTGCCGCAATATGGGCGGTGCGCATAGCGTTTGAGGCAAAAAAACTCGCCCGATGCTTCCCGATAATTTGGTGGAAGTTAGCGCAACAATCGCCGATGGCAAAGACACCCTTGATGTTGGTTTCTTGATGTTCATCAACGATATATGAACCTTCGATGGTGCGTTGCAACTCATCGCCAATCTCTGCGACGGGATAGAAGCCCACACAAAATAGAACAAGCTGTACGTCTTCTACGCCTTTTTCGTGCACGATTTGCTCGACATACTTTTTGCCAACGAAGCTGCGTACGCGCGAGAAGTGAATCTTTACGCCAAGAAGCTCTAGTTGGTCTTGCATTATTCCTGCAAACTCAGGGTCAAAGTGCGTGGGCAAAAGCTGTTTATCTGTTTCAAGCAATAAGACGTCTTTTCCATGTTTTTTACATGCTTCCGCCAGTTCACAGCCAATATAGCCGCCACCTATAACGGCTACGCGTTTTACCTCGGGTGCGGCGAGTCGCTGCACGCAAGCGTTGGCATCGGAGAAAAATTTCGCGTAATGAATCCCGTCCAAGTCCATTCCAGCGACTGGGAATTGTCGCGAGCGCGAACCTGTGGCGAGAATGAGGTAATCGTAATCGTCCTTGAACTCGCGTCCGAACTTATCGCGTACCGTGATGTTTTTAGCGCTAAAATCGATACTTAAAACCTCGCAGCTTGTACTTACTTTTGCGCCCGCGTCTGCTAATTCTACGATGTTGCTGTGAAATAGCTGCTCCCTCTCCTTGACTTTTCCCATTACCCACAGGGGGAAGGAGGCGCCCATGTAGCCAATTTCGGCTTGACGCTCGTATATGACGACGTTGCAACCGCCTTCTAGCAGAACTCTTGCCGCGTTTATGCCAGCAAAATTTGCACCAACGATGATCACTTTATGCATGGATGAATTCCTAAATATACAACCTAAGTTAAATAACAGTCGTTTCTTTTTTGGGGGGGAAGTCTCCCCCCTGCGGCAAAGCTTCTTCGTAAAATTCGCTAACAATCGCATTATTTTGTGCGATGTATTCGCTAAACGCTCATCCATCGCACAAAATGCGCTTGTTGCTAATTTTACTCAGTGATCTTTGCCTACCCCCTCTGTTCCCAGTGCGCACTAAATACTTAACTATGCCCTAAAAGTTTAATTTCTCTGATTAGCAAAAGCATCACAAAGACGAGCCGCAATATTGTGCAAGCCCCATCAAACAGCAATAATCATCTTCTGCTCAACAACAAGCGTACGTTGAATAATATTTTTGTTTGATACTGATGCTTAGCCTGATCGTTTGTGTTGTTTAGCGCCATTTCAATGAAGCGTAGGAGTAGGCCTCAAGATAAAGTCAATAAAATCAATGTGTTACGCGAAAAAAAGGCGCGGAGCGTGGGACAGCGACTCAACCATCCATGAGAGTTTCTCTAAGCAGCACGGTTTCATTTACTTAATGCTAGGCATCACCCCGAGTATGCTCTTAAGATCGTTGTCAGTGAAGCGGAATCCTAGGCCAACAAAGTAGTCAAAGGCTTTGGTATTGATGGGGTCATCGACGCCACCCGTAATGAATAGGTATTTGCTCCAATCCCAAGGTAGGAAGAGGTTGAAATAGATGAGCGCAGTCGCGCGAAGTCGGGGGTATTTGTTGGTAGTTAGGTCAAAGACGTCGAGGGCGATTTTAAGATTATCGTTGAAGAATATAAGGTCCCCACCAACGCCGCCTGTATTTTCGATAAGTCCAAAACGCCCAACTAAGAATTTCCAGCGTCCAGCGAATTGGAGGCTAACTTTGATTTTGTCGCTGGTTTCAGTGATAGTTTCATAGGTCGGTGTTGAGCCCGAGGAGTCGACGAGTCGGGTGGTAGTTTTGGTAGTTCCGCGAGGATCCATCACGAGTTCAAGGAGGTACCACTTGTTTTCTGAGGGTTGTAGCTTGACGCCAAATATGGTTTTAAAGGCGTTAAAGCGTATCATGTAGTCTTCTCGCAGCGATATTTCGGTTTGTAGATTAGAGAGGGGGGAGATGAGGGTATTGGCGGAGTCGACTGTTTCCTTGGTCGAAGCAATGAGATCACGCGTTTCTTTGAGCAGGGATTCCGCCTCGTTGGCTATCCCATCGTCTTTGAGTAACTTACCGATGCTGCCTTCACCTTCATAGAGGTTATGGGTGAGTTTTTCGAGGTTATCGAGCGCATGATTGAGTTTTTGCAAAGAATCGTTGGCCGAATTCATGGAGGAGTCCACTGAGTCAAAGGAGTTGTCGATTTTTTCCTGCAAGTTATTGACTAGTGAGCGTGTATCCACAGATAGCAGTGTTATCTGGTCGACGAGCGCGTCAACTTTACCCACGCCCTCTCCAGAGAAATCGCTGAAACTCTTAGCGATATCGTCGATGTGAGTAAGGATATCGCTGATTTTATCGGTGTTATTGGTCGTAATTTCGCTGATTCCTCGAATTGTCGCTTCGACGTCAGTCATCATGCCCTCAAAACGCTTGCGCCCATCATCGCCGCCAAAAACGACATTGAGCGTTTCGGTCACTTTGGAGACGTCCTTCATGATTTTTCCAGCGTCGGTGAGCAGCGCCTCGGGGCCTGAGCTTTGGATAACATTTTTTATCTCATCGCCGTCTTCCAAAATTCGGCCTTGTAGCCCGTTGACGAGCTCAAGATGGTAGTTTCCGAGGATTCCAGACAAGTTTTTTCCGATGCTAACACCGTTTTTGTAGAAGTCGTGCGTTTCGGGAATGCCTTCAAAAAGCTGAACGCTGCTGCGAATACTAAAGTCGACCCTTGCTCTATTTTGTATAAGCTGAATCGATTTTACTTCTCCGATTTGTATACCGGCGATTCTCACTTGGGAGCGGACGGCTAAGCCGGTTACATCGTCAAAGTATGCATGTAACATATAGCTGCCATCGCTCTGTCCCCAGTTTGAAGTAAACTTGACGATCATGACGATGCTAAAGACTATGCCGAGTAAAACGACTAGTCCAACTTTGAACGGGGTTAGTACCTTTTGCATACTTTGTGAATTATCAGGTCTACCAAATGAGCACGGTAAGGAAGTAGTCGATGAGTAGAGTTAAAATGGAAGCAGAGACCACAGATGCAGTGGTTGCCTCACCAACGCCTTTGGCGCCACCAGAGGCGTAAAAACCTCTATAGCAGCCTATAAAGCTAACGATTAGCCCAAAAATTAGTGCTTTTATTAAGCCACCCGTTACATCGGAGGGCTCCAAAAGGGCTTCAATCTGCGAGTCGAAGGCACCAAACTCTATGCCGAGCATCCCAACGCCTACGATGTAGGAGCCGAGGATGGCGACGAAATCAAAAATAGCGGTGAGAACAGGCATTAGCAAGATGCATGCCCAAACTCTTGGAACAATAAGATATTGGACGGGGTCAACGGCCATCGTTTTCATGGCATCAATTTGTTCGGTCACTCGCATGGTTCCTAAGATAGTCGCCATTCCAGATGAGACGCGCCCCGCTACCATTAGCGACGTTAACACGGGTCCCAACTCGCGGCAAACAGCGATAGCAACCGTTGAACCGACCAGTGATTCTGCGCCAAAGAGCCCAAAGGCGTAGGCGGATTGATAGGAAAAAATCGCGCCTGTAAAAAAACCTGTTAAAATGATGATGAAAAGTGAGCCAAAACCGACAAACTCCATTTGTTGTAATAGGAGCTTCCATCGGTAGGGTGGGCGAAAAGTGGCAATAAAAAATTGACCCAGCAAAATAAAAAACTGCCCAATCGCCTCAATGTGGCCAGTGAAGCCATGCCCGAGGCTAGTAACGGCGCGGTGTATGCGGTTTTCCTTTTTTGTATTCACTCTTGCTGACACTTCTTTGTTGCTAGCGTTTCATTTCGCTGCAAGCCGTCGTTTGTGAAGAAAATAGGCATAAAGGCGCAGCTCCTGCACAAGACTGCAAGCTCGCCCAAAGTATTGAGGCGCTACAAACTTGTCAACTTTCCGCGTAGCACGCAGTTTGAAGTGGCTTAAGTCGGTCTGGTGTACAAAGGTGGGTAGAACGAGCGCAAAGTCCTGTTTCGCCAAAAACTGGACGGGGCGTCGCGGGGTGTCCCCGCGGAGATACCGTCTTGATTGTCAAGACAAAAACTAAAAAATAACGTTTGCAAGCGCC
>Ga0265293_10010951_pt1 | contig 12507 bp, 10 predicted proteins | sample Munlanlewell138R_FD_192505 | JGI IMG/M metagenome (GOLD analysis project Ga0265293, IMG submission 192505) | Leachate microbial communities from a municipal landfill in Southern Ontario, Canada - Leachate well 138R | ecosystem: Engineered > Solid waste > Landfill > Unclassified | place: Canada... | reverse complement strand
AAATAAAAAAAGCACCTACATCCCTGTAAGTGCTTTCAAGTTGTGGGCCCTACTGGATTCGAACCAGTGACCCTCCCGATGGAATCGGGATGCCCTGAACCAATTCAGAGATTACAGTAAGAAATAAAAAAAGCACCTACATCCCTGTAAGTGCTTTCAAGTTGTGGGCCCTACTGGATTCGAACCAGTGACCCCCTGCTTGTAAGGCAGGTGCTCTGAACCAGCTGAGCTAAGAGCCCTTTTTTTGCATTTATGAGTTATCATTAACCCATTAGCGGAGGCAAATATAAGCACATTTTTTAAATATGAAACACTTTCATTAAAAAAAATTAAATTATTTCTTCTAAGAGATAAAAACTTCCAAATACAACCAACATATCCACTTCATTGCTAAATGATTGAGCATCAGAAAAGGATTTAAGAGGGTTGTTATAGAACTTCGATTTTAGTTGTTTGATTTTAGGTATTTGCTTAAACTCCTCGATTGTGAAAGAACGCTTATTTGAAAATTGTGTAAAATAATATTCCCAGTTATCAGGAAATAAATCTATGATTTTTTCGACTTCTTTGTCATTAGAAGCTCCGTAGATGGCTCTTACTTTTTTTTCATGGTAATTATCTTGAATGTATCGAATAAACCTTTCAATTCCCATCACATTATGTCCCGCATCCATGATTATCAAAGGTTCTTTACTGTAAATGTAATTTCTACCTAATAGTTCTGTATTTTTATAAAGGTTTTCAATTCCTCTTTTCTTAAAAACAGGTAAGTCTATTTCATCTTCTAAAAGAAAATCAAGCACTTTAAACGCAACATACGTATTTTTATCAAATACATTGGAGTAGTTTTCAAGGTTACAAAAGTAAATCGGTGAGCCTTCGGAAATAGCTTTTTTTAAGAATACATCCTCGGTTTCAAAATCACTTTCGCCAATTACAATGGGAATTCCATGTTTTATGATACCTGCTTTTTCTCTTGCGATTAATTCTCTTGTATTTCCTAAGATTGTAGTGTGGTCAAGTCCAATGTTTGTTATGACAGTAATTTCAGGTGTAATAATATTCGTTGCATCTAACCTTCCACCCAAGCCTGTTTCTACAACAACAATGTCACATTTTTCTCGATAAAAATAATCGACAGCGATTGCCCATGTCATTTCAAAGAAAGAAGGAGAAAAACTAAACTTATAATCTTGGAAACACTTTACATAATCAATTACTTTACTTTCAGGAATCATCGTTCCATTTACCCTAATTCGTTCTCTAAAATCTCTGATATGAGGCGAGGTAAAAAGTCCGACTTTTTTCCCAGATTCTTGCAAAACACTTGCAATGATGGAGCAAGTCGTGCCTTTACCATTTGTTCCAGCTACGTGAACAAACTTTAGCTTATGCAAAGGCGTTTTTAAAAAATGAATTAATTTTTGAGAATTTTCAAGGGTTGGTTTAAAAGCAACATCACCTATTTTCTGAAAAACAGGAAATTGATTAAATAACCAATTTACTTTTTCAAAGTAATCAGGATTTGACATTGTGATTAGTTTGGTCGAATCGTTACAGTAAAATAAACTATTTCATTCCGAGCACCTTTCTTTTCTTTGTAAAGAACTTCTTCTTTTACCATGTTCGTTACTTCATCTATTAAAGTTTGATTCGTTGTTGTCGTTTCATTACGAATTACGTCTGCCCGTATAACTTTTCCTCGGGAATCTATAACTAGTTTATATGCAATTTTAGCATGTTCATTATTAGGCGTTTTAGGTTGGGTTGTTACGTTATTTAATCTTATTCTATTTCCCTCACTTCCAGCACCCGGGTTTCCATTACCTGTACCTGGTCCATCATCACTTCCAAAACTTGTTCCATCCCCAGACAATCCACTTCCACCCGACCCTCGATTCCCGAAGGGATCAGATACTTGAGAATTCGATTCAGAGGTATTGCTTTCAGTAGTTCCTTGACCTGTTTGAACAGCCACATCAGATTCTTCTTGAGTAGCTTCTTCTCTTGGGGATTCTACGGTATTTGTTGGCACTGGCTCGGCGGAATTGTCAGGTGTTCCTCCACCACCATTATCAATATCGAAATTATCTATACCATCTCCTTCCATAACTATTGGGATTGGTGCTGTAACTAATGGGGGATCTGGTTCTGTATAAGTAATAAAGAAAAGTAAAAATAAAACGACCAATAGGAATAAAACTGCGGCTATTTTCCCATTCCTATCATCAGAAGCTCTTACAACAGGTGTTTTTGCCATCTTAATTCGTTTTTAGTCGTATGCTAAAACAGGTTTCCATCCTTGTGCTTTAGACAAAGCCAAGATTTGGAATACTGCTTCATAGTTAGCATCTCTTGCTCCAGCGATTTTAACTTTTTTCTCAGGTGTTTTTTCTACTTCTTTCACGAAAAAATCTCGAATTTCTTCATAGGTTGCCCCTTCCGATTTAACACCGAAAGGGTTTACAGATTGAGCATCGCTAAGCATCAATTTATACAGATTATCTTCTGTAACAATAATTGTTGTTGTTGTATTTTCTTTTGATGTATTTAACTTTTCAACTGGCTGAGGCAATTCCACAGGCGTATTCCTCTCTGACATTGTACTCATAATAATAAAGAATACAAGCAGAAGAAACACAAGGTCTGTCATTGAAGCCACCCCTGATTCAGCCTTTATTTTATTTCGCGTGCCAAATGCCATTATTATATTATTTTGATGGAGTATGGAGAACATCCATAAATTCCATTGCATCATTTTCCATTCGATAAACGACCTTTGAAATTTGTGATACTAGATAATTGTATCCCATAAACGCAATAATCCCAACAATTAACCCAGCAACTGTCGTAACCATCGCTGTCATAATCCCTGGAGCAATTGTACCCAAGTCCAATGAATCCAAGTGCTTCATCGCATTAAAGGTTTGTACCATACCTGTTGTCGTACCCAAGAATCCAATCATTGGACCAGCACCAGATGCAGTAGCCAAGAACCCAATTCTTTGTTCAAGTCGTGCTACTTCGAGTTTACCTGTGTTATCAATTGTAGAAGATATAATATCCACTGGTTTCCCTAAACGATCAATTCCTTTTTCAAGCATCCTTGCAGAGGGAGAATCTGTACGAATACAGAGATTTTTTGCCTCATCAATTTTCCCTTCAGTTAGAAGCCTTTTCACTTCTGAGGTAAAATTTGGATGTTTTTTGGATGCACGTTTTAGCGCTAAGAGTCTTTCTACGAAGACATAAACGGAATAGATTGACATGATTGCCAAGACAATCATAATAATCAACCCATCATAGCCACTTGTAGCATCCCTAATCACCTCCCAGATTGGAACTTCTTTGTAACCTTGTTCTACGCCCACAACGGTAGAATCTCCAACAATTTGTAATAAAAATGATATACTCATAATTTTAATAACGTTTCAAAATTAAATTTGTTACATTGTCCCTGTCAGTAATCTTTCTAATAGATAAAATCCTGCACCAGCAAAGAAACCTATTAACGCAAGTAATGAAATTCTTTTCATATACCAGAAGAAAGAGATTTTTTCCATTCCCATTGCAACTACACCTGCCGCCGAACCAATAATCAAGATAGAACCTCCAGTCCCTGCTGAATAAGCAATAAAATGCCATACCAAACTATCTGTTGGATTTGCAACAACATCAAACATGCCCATACTTGCAGCTACTAATGGTACGTTATCAATAATTGCAGAAGCTAATCCTAGAATTATCACAAATACATCAAGATGCATTACTTCTTGAACCGCAGTACCAAAGTTAAAAATCAAACCTAAAGATTCCATGGCTGCTACTGCCATCAAGATACCTAAGAAAAATAAGATTGATGGCATCTCAATTTTAGAAAGTGCTAGGAAAGTTGGACTTTTATGTTCTATAACTTGTTCATCTCCTTTTGGAACTTCAGTAATAATTCCTCCGTGCGATACTTTCATTTGTCTTCTACTGTGGAACTCTCCAAAAATTGAAACAACAGCCAATGAGAACATCATTCCTAAATATGGTGGTAATTCAAAAACAGTTTTAAAGATAGGAACAAACACAATCATTGATAAACCTAAATATAACATAAATTTAGATTTCGGATTTACTTCTCCATTATCTTTAGACAACTCAAATGTTCCTTTAAAAGGAGGTAAAAAACTTGCAATTATAACAGGAATTAACATATTTATCAATGAAGGAATAAATAAGTACTCCATTAATTTTAGTGTTGTTACTAAATCTGCCATCCAAAGCATAGTTGTGGTTACATCACCAATTGGCGACCATGCCCCACCTGCATTTGCTGAAAGAATAATAAGTCCTGCAAACCACATTCTATCTTCTCTCTTATCTAATAAGTTTCTTAAAATTGTAATTAACACAATCGTTGCAGTAAGGTTGTCTATGATAGATGATAAGAAGAACGCTAAGATTGAAATTATCCAAAGTAATTTCCTCTTACTAGTTGTTTTAATAAATGTCTTAATTACAGAAAAACCATTGAAATAATCCACAATTTCTACAATTGTCATAGCACCTAAAAGGAAAATCAGGATTTCAGCAGTTTTTCCAAAATGGTGAAGTAAAGACTCTTGCAACAATGCCTTCCTTTCCGGATCGCCTAATCCGGTAATATCAATTAATTCACTTGTTGAAGAACTAAACCATTCTGTAAAGCCATCCATTCCTAAGGAAACGAACACCCATGCCAAGACCATCATCAACAATGCTGGCACCAATTTATCAACTTTTAAGCTGTGTTCCAAGGTAATTCCTACGTAACCCAAAATAAAAGCAATTACTACTAAAACTTCCATGTTTTTTTTAGATTATAATTAAATTTCGCAACAAATTTAACAAACTTTTAATATGAAAAATCTAAATACTATTTTTTTTTATGAATGGTAAACAACCCCCGAGGATGAGTCTTTTTTAGCGCCTGTAACAGATTTCCATACATTCACTTCATTTCTCCAACGAAGTAATCCTAGAAACGCAAAGCCTATAGCCTCTTTGAAGTCAATAACTTCTTCGTTTGGAATGACAATTTCACATTTTACATGCGCTTTAATTCTGCTCATTAAAAATGTATTTTTCACTCCACCGCCCGTTATTAATACAGATTTAGGAGAAATATCATTTACGACTTTACCTATTTGAATTGCACTATGCTCATAAAAAGTTCGGATTTTATTTTCTAAGACTGATTCTGCAGTCAACAACGGAAGAATTTCTTTTACAACCCATTCCCAGCCAAGAGATTTCGGACTTTCATCTTGATAAAAAGCGAGTGAATTTAAACTTTCTAAAAGTTGATGGTTAACTGTTCCTTTTTTTCCGATCTCTCCATCTTTATCATAAGAAATTCCAGCTGACTGAACCAAATGGTTGACAACAATATTTACAGGACAAACATCATAAGACTTCACTACTTCTTGTTGTTTAAAAGAATAATTGCTAAAACCACCTAAATTTAAAAATGACTCTGCCATGTTTGAGAAAAGTAAAAAATCAGCGACAGGAATAAAAGGAGCACCATTTCCGCCTAAAGCAACATCTTTTGTCCTAAAATCTGTTACTGAAGACAAACCAGTGGTTACAGACAACTCAGGTCCATTACCAATTTGAAGTGTAAAGCCGTTTTGAGGTTGATGAAAAACTGTTTGTCCATGGCTTACCACAAAATCAAGTTCACTTTTGTCAATTTTATATTTGGTTATAAAGTTATTAACGATTTTGCCGTAATATCGCCCCAAATCGGCGCTCAATTTTATTAGTTTTTCAGCTGGAAGAACATAAGTTTCCTTAAGTGAACGAAGTATATTTTCTTCAAATTCAAATAATTCAGAATTGAGCAACTGAAATTTCCATTTTTGATTTTCGTCCTTATAAAAAACGACTTCTACAACATCAATTCCATCCAAAGATGTCCCTGACATCAAGCCAATTACGTGATATTTGTTCTTTTCTGCCATCGTGAGCCTTAAAATTTGAATATTTACAGTAAATTTGCACCCCAAATATAGATTATCAAATTATAAAATTAATAATTAAATAAATATGGATTTTAAATTAACAGAAGAACATATTGCGGTACGTGATGCGGCAAGGGATTTTGCACAAAACGTTTTAAAGCAAGGTGTGATTGAAAGGGACAATGAACAACGTTTTCCAACTGAAGAAATCAGACAACTTGGAGAATTAGGATTCATGGGAATGATGGTTGATCCAAAATATGGAGGTGGTGGAATGGACACAATTTCTTATGCTTTAGCAATGGAAGAAATTTCGAAAGTTGACGCTTCATGTTCTGTGGTTATGAGTGTTAATAACTCGCTAGTTTGCTGGGGTATTGAAAAGTTTGGAACCGAAGAGCAAAAACAAAAATATTTAGTTCCATTAGCATCTGGTCAAAAAATTGGTGCTTTTTGTCTTTCTGAACCCGAAGCAGGTTCCGATGCAACGCACCAAAGAACAACAGCGGAAGACAAAGGAGACCATTATTTATTAAACGGTACAAAAAACTGGATTACCAATGGTAGTTCGGCCTCTTATTATATTGTGATTGCACATACGCATCAAGAAAAAGGTCATCACGGAATCAATGCGTTTATTGTAGATAAAGCATGGGACGGATTTGAAATTGGTCCAAAGGAAGACAAAATGGGAATTAGAGGGAGCGATACGCACCAACTAACATTTACAAATGTAAAAGTACCCAAAGAAAACAGAATTGGAGAAGACGGATTTGGATTTAAGTTTGCCATGAAAGTTCTTTCAGGAGGAAGAATTGGGATTGCTTCACAAGCATTGGGGATTGCATCTGGCGCATTAGAATTAGCAGTGGCATATTCAAAAGAAAGAGAAGCATTTGGGAAACCCATTTCACATCACCAAGCCATAGCATTTAAAATTGCAGATATGGCAACAAAAGTTGAAACGGCACGACTAATGGTTCATAAGGCTGCTTGGGAAAAAGATTCAGGACTGAACTTTGATGAATCTGGTGCAATGGCAAAACTTTACGCATCAGAAATTGCACAATTTGTAACTACTGAAGCTGTTCAAATTCATGGAGGATACGGATATGTCAAAGAATATCACGTAGAAAGATTGATGAGAGATGCTAAAATCACACAGATTTACGAAGGAACATCAGAAGTACAAAAAATTGTAATTTCTAGAAGTGTTTTAAAAAAATAGGAAATTAAAACAAGTATAGAACCCATTGTAACTTTCTCATAAAAGTGAGTTTGTATAAAGTGATGATTTTTAATTTTGGGCACCTACCATTGGAAATATGATTTTTTTTCATATATTGATGACATCCAAATAAATATAAATGAAAGTATATACAAAAAGAGGAGATTCTGGCACAACATCATTAATTGGAGGAAAAAGAGTTTCTAAAAATGATTTAAGAATAGACAGTTATGGAACCGTTGACGAGCTTAATTCGTGGGTTGGATTGTTGCGCGACCAAGATGATATGCCTAAAGCTCAATTTGAAGAATTAATTGAAATACAAGACCGACTTTTTACAATTGGCTCGCTGCTGGCAACCCAGCCAGAAGGCACAAGTATGAATCTCCCTAAATTATATCAAGAAGATATTGATTTTTTAGAACGAGCAATCGACAAAATGGATGAAGACTTACCGAAGGTATATAAATTTGTGCTTCCAGGTGGGAAACCTATCTTGTCTTATTGTCATATTGCTCGAACAGTTTGCAGACGTGCTGAAAGATTGACAGTAGGTTTGGAAGACAACTCAGAACAACACAAATTAGCAATTAAGTATCTAAATCGGTTGAGTGACTATCTTTTTGTGCTTTCTAGGAAAATTGCTACAGCTCTAAACATTGAGGAAATCCAATGGAAGCCTAGAACAGAATCCTCTGAGTAAAGTAAATTTACATGTACAAAATTTGCTTTTCAAAAAAATAATTTTATCTTCGCGTTCTATTTGAATAAATTAGCAAAATAGAAGCATCGATTTATTACTAAATTAAATAATTACTAGATATGTATTGGACACTTGAATTAGCTTCATACCTTGAGGACGCACCTTGGCCAGCAGCAAAAGATGAATTGATTGACTTTGCTATTCGTACTGGCGCGCCACTTGAGGTAGTTGAAAACCTCCAAGCCATTGAAGATGAAGGAGAAATTTATGAAAGTATTGAAGACATTTGGTCTGACTATCCGTCAAAAGAAGACTTCTTCTTTAATGAAGACGAATATTAATATATTAACAACATAATGTTTTAAAAATGCTCTCAAATGAGGGCATTTTTATTTTTACATAACGACAAAATGTCAGTTATTATTATTTTGGAATGATTTCTGACATAATTTATACATTAATTAACACTATAATATCAGTTAGTTAGTTATTTTTGTACTTTAATGAAATTCAAAAGATGTTAGGAGACTTATTTAAAAAGATTTTAGGAGATAAAGCGGTAAAAGACCGTAAAACGTATCAACCAATTATTGACAAGGTTAATGAAATATTTGATTCGTTATCAACAATTACAGATGATGAGTTAAGAGAAAGAACCAAGGTTTTTCAGCAGAGAATTCACGACGGTACAACTGAGATAGAAAATGAAATCCAAGAAATGGAAGCCAAAGCAACAAGCGAGGAAACTTCCGTGACAGACAAAGAACATTTATTTGAACAAATTGATAAACTAAAAAATGATCTCGATAAAAAAATCGAAGAAATTTTAGAGGAAATCCTTCCTGATGCGTTTGCTACTGTTAAGGAAACTGCAAGACGCTGGGCGCAAAACAAAGAACTTGTTGTTACAGCAACTGATTTCGATAAAAAATTGGCTAAGACCTTTGATGGAATTAAAATCGACGGGGACAAAGCAATCTGGAAAAATTCGTGGACTGCAGCAGGAAGTTTGGTAGAATGGAACATGATTCACTATGATGTTCAAATTATGGGTGGTGCAGTTCTACATAGAGGAAATATCGCAGAGATGCAGACAGGAGAGGGAAAAACCCTTGTTGCTACTTTGCCTGTTTACTTAAATGCGTTGGCAGGAAAAGGTTTGCACGTAGTTACGGTGAACGACTATTTGGCACGACGTGATAGTGAATGGATGGGACCTTTGTATCAATTTCATGGATTAACTGTAGATTGTATAGACAAACATAAGCCTAATTCTCCTGAAAGAAAAGAAGCCTATAAAGCAAATATTACGTTTGGTACAAATAACGAATTTGGATTTGACTACCTAAGAGATAATATGTCAAGTGATATTGATAGCTTGGTACAAAAAAAACATCATTACGCTATTATTGACGAGGTTGACTCCGTTTTGATTGACGATGCTCGTACACCATTAATTATTTCTGGTCCTACACCAAGAGGTGACCAACAAGAATATGTTTCATTAAGACCAACCGTAGAAAGAGTGTATAATGCTCAACGCCAGTTAATCACAAAAATTCTTGCCGATGCCAAAAAAGAATTAGCGATTGTTAATGACCCAATTGAGGGTGAAGACAAAAAAGAAACAAAAAGAAGATTGGAAGAAGGAGGTCAACAATTACTCAGAGCTTATAGAGGTCTTCCTAAAAATAGAGCATTGATTAAGTTTCTTTCAGAACCTGGTATCAAAGCCATTCTGCAAAAAACAGAAAATTTTTATATGGCAGAGCAAAACAAACACATGCCATTCATCGACAAAGAATTATATTTCACCATTGATGAAAAAAATAATACTGTTCAACTTACAGATAAAGGTATCGAATTAATGTCTGGTACAGATGATCCAAACTTCTATGTGATGCCAGATATCGGAACAGAATTAGCTCAATTAGAAAAACAAAATATCCCGTCTGAAGAACTCGCAGAAAGAAAAAGCGAGTTGATTCGGGATTATTCATTAAAATCTGAAAGAATTCATAGTGTTAACCAACTTCTAAAAGCTTATACACTTTTTGAAAAAGAAGTTGAATACGTTGTTATCGATAATAAGGTTAAAATTGTTGATGAGTCCACTGGGCGTATTATGGAAGGAAGACGTTATTCTGATGGTTTGCATCAAGCAATAGAAGCAAAAGAAAACGTTGATGTTGAAGCTGCAACACAAACTTATGCCACAATTTCACTGCAAAATTATTTCAGAATGTACCATAAACTTGCTGGTATGACTGGTACAGCCGAAACTGAAGCAAAAGAATTTTGGGATATTTATGAACTAGATGTTGTTGTTATTCCTACCAATAAACCAATTGCCAGAGAGGACAAAAATGATAAAGTTTATAAAACTGCAAGAGAAAAATACAATGCCGTAATTATTGAAATTGAAGAGTTGGTAAATCAAGGAAGACCTGTTCTTGTTGGTACAACCACAGTTGAGATTTCAGAATTATTAAGTCGAATGCTTCAACGTAATGGAATCAAACATAATGTGTTGAACGCAAAACACCACCAACAAGAATCAGAAATCGTTGCTAATGCTGGACTCTCCAAAGCAGTTACAATCGCAACCAACATGGCTGGTCGTGGTACCGACATCAAACTTGGAGAAGGCGTAAAAGAAGCAGGTGGATTGGCAATTATTGGTACTGAAAGACATGATTCTCGACGAGTTGACAGACAGCTTCGTGGTCGTGCTGGTCGTCAAGGTGACCCAGGTTCATCTCAGTTTTTTGTTTCTCTTGAAGACGATTTAATGAGAAAGTTCGGTTCTGAAAGAATCGCTAGACTAATGGATAGAATGGGACTTCAAGAAGGAGAAGTTATTCAACATGGAATGATTTCCAAATCTATTGAAAGAGCCCAAAAGAAAGTAGAAGAAAACAACTTTGGTATTCGTAAACATTTATTGGAATATGATGATGTGATGAATGCGCAAAGAAAAGCCATCTACAAAAAGCGTAGGAATGCGTTGTATGGTGACCGTTTAGATTTGGATATAGCAAATATGTTCTATGACACCGTCGAAGCCATTGTATATAAATATAACGGAAAGGATGATTATCATGATTTTGAATTAGAATTATTACGTGTTATAGGAATTGAATCTCCTATTGATGTTGAAAAATTTGTTAGTCAAAGTCAAATTGATACCATCAATGACATTTATAATGCTGCGTTGGATAGATATGATGCAAAAAACAAAAAAATTGCTGAACTTCTCTTTGAAAACGTAAAACAACATTATGTTAATCCTGAAAATAGAGATAAACACATAAGGGTTCCGATTACAGATGGCAAACGTGGCATCAATGTTTCAACCACAATCCAAGAAGGTTATGACACGAAAGGAAAATCGATTATTAAAGAATTTGAAAAAGTAATTACTTTAGGATTAATCGATAATGAATGGAAAGAGCACCTAAGAGAAATGGATGACTTACGTACTTCTGTTCAGCAAGCTAGATACGAGCAAAAAGATCCTCTTTTAGTATATAAATTAGAATCGTTTGAATTGTTTAAAACCATGGTTGATAAACTAAACATGGAAACGGTTGAGTTCTTAGTTAGGGCAACAATTCCTATGCAAGAAAACAACAGCACATCGGTTCAAAATCAGGCGGCTAAACAAAAAGACAGCTATGCACGAGCTCAATCTGGAAGTAGAGGGAGCAACGGTAACCAACAATTCCAAGGAAGTCAAGGTTATGATGAAGCACTCAGAAATTCTCAACAGCAAAGTGCCCCTCAAAAACAAGAACCTGTGATTGCTGAGAAGAAAGTTGGAAGAAACGACCCTTGCCCTTGTGGAAGTGGAAAGAAATATAAACAATGTCACGGTAAACCATAGGTTACGCACATTTTTCTTCTGTCTTGTCTTTCCTCCCTTATCTTTCCTCGGTACGAATTTCTCGATACTCATAAAATCACTCGGCGTGAGATAAATAGAAAAGAGAATGTTTCTCGTAATAACATTTTTCGTCAGACCGAGTGAATTGTATGGAACAAATAATTTGTTCTGAAGGATGACAAAAAAAGCTCACCTTTCGATGAGCTTTTTTAAAATCAAACTATTTGTTTTAATTATAAAGACTTGCTAGTCTTATTTGATAAATAACTTACCAGATTTCATGTTTTGTCCAGAAACTAACCTATAAACATAAATACCTGCTGGTACATCTAAATTAATGGAGTATTTTTGATTTTTAGTGAGATTTTCGTTTGTGATAACCTTCCCTACTAAATCAACAACTTGAAGTGTATATGATGACTTCTCAGCCAATGTTAAATCAACAATTAATTCTTGATTTACATTAAATACATTAATCTTATTATTTACTTCATCGCTAAGTCCTGACCCAGCAGTAACAATAATCTCAACTTCATTTGAAACTCCAGTAACTCCATTTACAATAGACTCACACACTACATAGTAAGTCCCTTGTGTTGCAAACAATGGTGTGTAAGTAGCACCCGTTTCTGGTGTTCCAAAAGATACATATCCAGAACCAGATGTTGTGCTGTATTTCCACTCACGCGAATCAACC
>Ga0265293_10010950_pt1 | contig 12508 bp, 9 predicted proteins | sample Munlanlewell138R_FD_192505 | JGI IMG/M metagenome (GOLD analysis project Ga0265293, IMG submission 192505) | Leachate microbial communities from a municipal landfill in Southern Ontario, Canada - Leachate well 138R | ecosystem: Engineered > Solid waste > Landfill > Unclassified | place: Canada... | reverse complement strand
GGAGGATGTCGCGGTCGCCTGTGACGATGTACACCTGCATCCCTTCCTCTTCCCCTTTTTTGGCAAAGGTTCCGATCAGGTCGTCCGCCTCATAACGGGGCAGGGCGACGGGTTGAAAACCGAGGGATTCTAAAAGCTCTCGCGCGATGGGAATCTGAATGGAAAGATCCTCGGGGAAGGGGCCCCGGCCCGCCTTGTAGGCTGAATACTGCTCATGGCGAAAGGTATCCCCCGGGGAGTCCATCGCGGAGATGATATGGGTCGGTGAGAGATCGTCTTTGTATTTTAGGATCATGTTCAGGAAGGCGTAAAGCGCGCCTGTCGGGGTGCCGTCGGGCGCAGTCAACCGCCTTCGCCCGATGATGCCGTAAAAAGCGCGGTTCATCAGGCTGTGGACATCAAACAGCAATAAGGTGTCACGAGGGGTCATCGGATTACTCCTAACCAAAAGTTGCGCATGCGCTATAAAGCGGCGCGAAGGGAAGCATCATACGGGATCTCGGGCAGCCGGCAGTTGGGCCCTCCGTTGTCATCCGCATAGGATGTTAAGGCAGATAAAAGCTCTGACATAAAGCTGTCAAGCCCCGTCTCATCGTCGTTGATAATTTGTTTCAAATTCTCAATTTCTGAATATAAAAGTTCAGGATTATCGATTTGTGACAGAATATTGATTTTCATATGTTCTGTGCGATCAATGGATTCGTTCGGCAAGAACAATTCTTCCTTCATCTTTTCACCCGGGCGAAGCCCGATGTATTCGATCGGGACATCAATGTCCGGCACAAGTCCCGACAAGCGGATCAGGTCGCGCGCAAGGTCATCGATGCGGACGGGTTTGCCCATGTCAAGGATGAAGATTTCCCCGCCTTTGGCGTAAGCGCCCGCCTGCAGGACAAGGCTTGATGCCTCCGGAATGGTCATAAAGAATCGCTCCACATCCGGATGTGTCACGGTGACCGCACGCTTGTCTTTGATCTGCCGTTCAAATAAAGGAATAACGCTGCCGCTACTACCGAGCACGTTGCCAAAACGGACCGCGGCGTAGGACATGTCAGGGAATACCTGGTTAAGTGTCAGGATGACGATTTCACAAAGTCTCTTGGTCGCGCCCATGACATTGGTGGGATTCACGGCCTTGTCGGTTGACACAAGCACAAAACGCTTTGAGCCGCATCGGGCCGCCATGAGCGCCGTGTTGTAGGTGCCGTAGACATTGTTCTTAATGGCTTCGCCGGGACTGTCCTCCATTAGGGGCACATGCTTATGCGCGGCGGCGTGGAAGACTACGTCGGGGCGCCAGCGGGAAAAGACCTCTGACAGGCGCTTGGCGTCGCGGACAGAACCGATCAGTACCACCAGGTCAAGCGCGCCGGCATAACGGGCGATGAGCTCTTGTTGCAGGTCGTAGACGCTGTTTTCGCAGATGTCGAAGAGGACCAGGGTTTTAGGTGAGAAACTTGCAATCTGGGCGGCCAGTTCCGAGCCGATGGAGCCCCCGCCTCCCGTGACAAGCACCACCTTATCCTTAATGAACTCACTGACGACGTCCATGTCATAGACCACCGGGTCGCGCCCTAAAAGGTCGTCGATACGGATGTCGCGAACGTCGGACAGGTGAACCTGGTCCGTGGATAGTTCCGTAAAAAACGGCAAAAGCCGGACACGGCAGTTTGTTTTATGACAGATTTTTAAGATGTTTCTTTGTGTTTCACTGGAAGCTGAGGGAATGGCGACGATAATCTCATCAATCTCATAGCTTTTCGCAAGTTCCACAATGTCATCGCGCGTGCCCAACACGGGGACGCCGTTGTTTTCATAATTTAGGATCAGCGGGTTGTCGTCAATCGCCAGTACCGGAATACGGCGCGACTGGCTGGTCTTCAATTCCACAATGATCTGACTTCCGGCCTCTCCCGCGCCCACGATCATGACACGGATCGGGCGATCATCCTTTTGATTCTTTTTGACACGTTTAATCTGCTTTCGTGTGCGGTAGAAGCGGTAAAATATCCGAATCGCGAACACGGACGATGTCAGAATAAACCAATAGGTGATGTACACCGCAAGCGGGAAACTGCGTTTCAAGATTTGCAGTGTCACCACCGTCAAAAAGAGTTGAATCGTCGTCCCTGCGATGAGGACAAGATACTGTGAGCCGCGCGCGAAAGGCCACATCTGCGTATAAAAGCCGCTGAGGCGAAAGCAGACAACGGCCAAGATGACAAACACAAACCAGCTCGTCTTGATCTGGTTAAATATTTGCACCGGAACCGTGCCCTCATAAAAGACAAGGACAGCAAGCAACAGCGCGATCAGGCTCATGGCCAAATCGTAAACAATCAGAAACAATTTTCTGGGTGTTAAATGCCGCATCGGATGAAATCGGTTCATATCGCGTGTTCGAGGCTCAGGGATACGGTTGTATCGATTAGTCTTTCTTATCCGCCTCCTGCTCGGCGAGGTAAGCGTTGATATCTTCTAAAAGCATATCGACATTGAGTCCGTGCGCCATGCAGGCTTGTTCGATATTTTCATTCGCGGCAAGCATGCAGCCAATGCAGTGAAGACCGTGCCCCATCAGGAGGCCTGCGATCTTGGAATCCATTTGCAGCAGGTCATTAATCATGGTTTGTTTCGTGGCTTTCATATAATCATTCTCCGTTCATTTTTTAAGCTATATCTTCTGAGATGTTAACGCAGAAGACGTAGAATTATCAAGACGGTAACGAAAAGATGAGGCATGAATATGCCATTTTCGTAAAAGATCATGCCAAAATGTTACACAAATGATCGTGAAAGGCTTGACAAGCCTAGCTTTGAACTGGATAATAGGCGAAGAACTAGCCGGAAGGAGGCACCCTAATGAATAAAACTGAACTGATTAACGCGGTGGCTGCCGAAACACAGCTGAGCAAAAAGGACAGCGAAAAAGCTGTTTCTGCTGTTATTGAAGTCATCACCGAACAACTCGCGAAAGGCGAAAAGGTCGTATTGGTTGGCTTTGGCACCTTTGAAGTCCGCCATCGCGCCGCTCGCAAAGGCCGCAACCCCAGCACCAAGGAAGAAATCATGATTCCTGCCGCGAAGGCTCCTGCGTTTAAAGCAGGTAAAGGACTGAAAACGAGAGTCAATAGCTAATATTAGCCTAGATTCTAGACTTTCGCGGGGCTGTCGATGAGATGGCCCCTTCTTTTATTCCAAGATGTATTCAAGTTCCTCCTCTTCAAGCTCCAATTCCTCAATTCGTTCTAACATTTCTCTCACTTCTTCAGTCAATCGTGCAATGGTACGCCCGACAGGCAGGCTATCTTCGCCGGCGAGCAGTAAACGACCGTCGCTTTGGGCCAAACCTTGCGATTCCCGAGATGCCAGATCATCAAACAAATAACGAATATTGCGTTCAATCTGATGAGGCTTCAATTTTTGGCGCGAGGCAATCTCAGGATACAGCCGTTTGCTGATCGGATTCAGCAAGGACACATCCACGGCCGTCATCCTTAAGATTTCGCCTAAAAGGCGGTAACCGCGAAGCTGAACATTCCACTCATAGCGCGCGAGCACGCGTGTGACGGCGATTCTGACTTGCGCCTTGGTCGTCCTTGCGCCGTCTTGATGCCGGCTCATCACATTATGGGCGGTCGCCATAATATTCCGAGCGGCAAGGGGGGTACCCTTGCGGGCATCCACCAAGTAGTGAACGCGCCCGTTGGAGTCCATGACGCCGAAGATTCCGCAGCGGTTCATGAAGCCCTCCATATGGTTTAGAAGTTCGCGATTGGATGCGACTAGATAGAATCCAAGTTCCCTATCGGGGCGGGCCATTTGCTCACGTAGCTCAGATGCCATGTCGCTGTTCATTGTCGTTTCATGTTGCATGATCACAACCTCCTTCTACTCTATTATGCTCAAAAGAGGTCGAAATAGTTTTGATCTCATCGAAATTTTTCAGTCAACGCTGTCTTCGAGCGATTCTCCGAGGGAAGTAATGTGGATCACAAAGCGCGTATGGCGCGTAAAAGAGATCTGGTAGCGCCCTTTGGCGGATTCTTGAAATGAGCCCGGCACAAAATGGTAGACACGTTCATCGGCAATCAGGGAACTTCTGCCGAGTTTCACATCCCGCATGTCAATCTCCATCACCTCATAGCGGCGTGTTGCCACCTGCAGAAGGTCGAATGCCCGCGGGATCAATTCGGTCATTGAAAAGTAGACAATAAGCGCCACCATGATAATGGGAGCGATAAAAGATATTTTCCAGCGGTTGGCGTGGTTCCAGTTTTTGCGAAGCATCATGATGAGGATCACAAACAGTGACAGGACAAGCAGGAAGCTGGCCAAAAGGCCTGAGAGGAAGTAAGCGTAGGTCATCGTTCCTCCCCTCCTTGCTCAGCCTTTAAAAAACGTAAGAACGCCTCCTCATCCATCACCGGTACTTGAAGCTCGTTGGCACGCGCGGCCTTTGATCCCGGGTTCTCCCCGATAATCACCGCGGTGGTCTTGGCTGAGACTGAGCCTGACACCTGCGCCCCCAAAGCCTCTAAGGCTTCTTTGGCTTCCACTCGTGTCATGGACTCGAGTGTGCCCGTGATGACATAGCGCGAACCCGACAAGCGTTGGTTGTCATCTTTTATTTCGTGTGTCAACTGTAAACCGGATGCCTCTAAGCGCGAAAGCAGATTCTGTGAAGCTTGGAGGCTGAACCAGTTTTTAATCTCCCTTGCCGTCACAGGTCCGATATCGCGCACAGCAGAAAGCGTCATTTCATCGGCTTCTTGTAACAAGTGCAGGTCAGGGAATGCTTTCAAGAGCGCTCGGGCGGTCTGGCGCCCTACAAGCGGGATACCAAGGCCTGTCAAGAGTCGCTCTGTCGGCTGAGCTTTGGAGGCCTCGATGGCCCCGAGGAGATTGTCGACGCCCTTTTCGCGCCCCACAATACCGCTTTCGATCAGGGCTTCTCTTTGTTCCCAAAGGGTGTAAAGATCCGCGATGGAGCGGACATAACCCGATTCTGTTAAAGCAAGCGCCGCTTTCTCACCCAGGCCGTCAATGTCCATGGCGTCTTTCGACGCAAAATACACAAGGTGGCCAATCAATTGCGCGGGACAATCCGCGTTAATACAAAATAGCTCAGCGCCGTCGCCGGTGTATTCTGTTTGGGACCCGCAGCGCGGGCAGTGTTCGGGCAGACGATAAGGCACAGTCCCTTCGGGTCTTTTGTCCAGATTCACATAAATCACCTGCGGAATAATATCGCCCGCCTTCTCAACGCGAACGCTGTCCCCGATGCGCACACCAAGCTGGTCAATATAGGCTTGATTATGGAGGGTGGCCCTTTGCACCGTCGTCCCGGCCAAAATGACAGGCTCCAGGATGGCCAAGGGGGTGATCCTTCCCGTGCGCCCGACCTGCGCTTGGATGTCAATGATCTTAGTTTCTTTTTGTTCCGGAGGATATTTATACGCCAGGGCCCAGCGCGGATATTTCACTGTTTCGCCCATGCGCTCTCTTATCGCGAATGAATCGATTTTAATGACCGCCCCGTCAATGCCAAAGGGCAAATGTCCACGCTGTTGTCCGATGCTTTCGATGGCCTCGATGATTTGTGTTGCGGTCGTGGCCGTCACTAACTTGGGGATGACCGGGATGCTGAGCGATGAAAGCCACATAAGTGACTCCCGGTCGCCTTCAAAACGTCGGCTGGCGTGCTGCACATCGAAGGCGAAAAAGCTCAGATCACGTTCACGTACCACTGAGGCATCCAGCTGCCGCATGGTCCCTGAGGCCGCATTTCGGGGGTTTGCAAATAACTTCGATCCGGCTTGATCCAAAGAGGCGTTCAATGATTCGAAACTTTTTTGAGACATGAACACCTCACCGCGCACCACCAACTCTTCCACGGCTTCGGGCAGGATATGGGGGATGCTTTGGATCTCAAGGATATTCTCCGTGATGTCCTCGCCGCTTGTCACCCCGTCGCCGCGGGTCACCGCGCGCAACAGGCGCCCGTTTTCATAGGTAAGGCTGACCGACAAGCCGTCGATCTTCATCTCCACAAGAAAATCGATGTCGCCCTCTTCACGTCTGAGCTTATCGACGTAGTCTTCAATTGCTTCATACGAGAAAACATCGAGCAAGGACAGCATGGGGAAGCGATGCGGGACGGAGGTGAATTTTTCCGATACGCTGCCCCCGATCACGCGGGTCGGAGAATCGTCTCGGATGAGTTCAGGCCATCGGTCGCCGACCTGCTGAAGTTTTAAGAGTAAGCGATCGTAATCGGCATCCTCCGCAAGCGGCGCGTCAAGATCGTAATAGGCGTGGTTTAAGCGTCTTAAAAGATCATTGGCTCTTTCGACAAAGGCTTTGGCTTCGTCTAAGTTTTCGGGAAAGGGCGAATGGATATAACGGATGACCGTTTCTTCAAGTCCCCTCCCGTAAAAGTCGTGCTGCGAAAAACGCTCGTTCACGCTTTCTCGTTACAGCCGAGCACATGGATAATTTTATGTGCGACGAGCTCTTCGATGGCTTTTCTCGCCGGACCGAGATACTGACGCGGATCAAAATGCGAAGGATTCTCGGCCATGTATTTTCGGATGGACCCTGTCATGGCCAGGCGCAAGTCGCTGTCGATATTGATCTTGCACACGGCCATGGAGGCCGCCTTGCGAAGCATGTTTTCAGGGATACCGATCGCGTCGGGCATCTGTCCGCCGTAGGTGTTGATCATCTCGACAAATTCAGGGATGACACTGGATGCGCCGTGCAGCACAATGGGGAATCCCGGCAAGCGCTTTTCTATGGCTTCCAAAATATCAAAGCGCAGCTCAGGTTTTTGGCCGGGCTTGAATTTATACGCGCCGTGGCTTGTGCCGATCGCGATCGCAAGCGAATCACAGCCGGTACGCGTCACAAATTCTTCCACCTCGTCGGGATCCGTATAAGATGCCTCTTCCGCGGAGACTTTAATATCGTCCTCAATCCCTTCGAGCCTTCCGAGTTCCGCCTCAACGACGACCGCGGGGTCGTGGTTGTGCGCGTATTCGACAACGCGGCGTGTCAGCTCAATATTTTCTTCAAAGGGAAGGTGCGAGCCGTCGATCATGACAGAGGTGAAACCGCTGTCAATGCAATCTTTGCAAAGCTCAAAGGAATCGCCGTGGTCGAGGTGAAGGGCGATCGGCAACTCTGAATCAATCAGGGCCGCTTCCACCAGTTTAATCAGGTAGGTCGGGTTGGCGTAGCGCCGGGCGCCCGCGGACACCTGCAAAATTAAGGGCGCGCGCAGCTGTTTGGCCGCATTCACAATGCCCTGAATAATTTCCATATTATTGACATTGAACGCGCCAATCGCATATCCGCCTTCGTAGGCATTTTTAAACATCTCTGTGGTTGTGACTAATGGCATAATGGGCCTCCTGTATTCGCTGTTTTTTTAGTATAGCACCCGGCCTTAAGGGGCCGACGTGCGATTCAGGTTTTCGATCTGTTCTAACACCTTAATGAGCTGGGCCTCATATTGTTCCTTTTTCGCCCGCTGCTGTTCTATGACCCGGGTGGGTGCCTTGCTTGTGAATTGCTCATTATTCAACATGGCATCTGCCCGTTGGATCTCAGATTGGAGTGTTTCGGCCTCTTTATTAAGACGGAGCTTCTCCTGCTCAAGATCCACGAGTTCATGAAGCGGTATCGCAAGTTCACCGCCGGTAAAGACGACAACCACATCGTCGGCGGGCAATGAATCCTCGGGTTCGACTCGTTCTAAGGTCGCGATCCCCGCCAGGCGTGTCAAGGTCTCGACGGCTTCCGTCATGCGATTCGAAAGCGCGAGATCACGGGTGCGAAGTTTGGCTGAAAAACGGTGCTGGGGCAAAATTTTATACTCGGCCCGGATATTGCGCACGCCGCGGATTGCGTCGATCATATGGCGCATGACACTGCTGGCCTCTTCATCCTCTTGGTAGGCTTCCGATTTGGGCCATGGCGCTGTGACGAGCATCTCGCCGTCGTGCAGATCCTGGTAAATGCGCTCCGTGACAAAAGGCATAAAGGGATGCAAAAGGGCCATCGTATCGGAAAATACCGTGAACAATACGTACTGCGCCGCCCTCCCCGATTCGTCCTTTTCTCTCAGACGCTCCTTGACCATCTCGATATACCAGTCACAGAACAGATCCCAGATGAAAAAGTAAGTTTTTTCAAGCGCCAGCCCCAGTTCCAATTCTTCTAAATGATCGGTGACTTCTTCTGTCGTTCTTTTTAATTCCGACATGATGAAGCGGTCTTCAATCGTGTAATCACGCTCTTTAACGGCCGAAAAATCAACATTTTCGTCCCAATTCATCGCGATGAAACGGAAAGCATTCCAAATCTTGTTGATGAAATTGCGCCCGTTTTCAAACTTATCTTCACGCCAGCGAAGGTCGTTCCCGGGTGCATTTCCGACCATCAGGGCATAACGCAGGGCATCGGCCCCGTAAAGGTCGATCATCTCGAGGGGGTTGACACCGTTGCCTAAAGATTTACTCATCTTGCGCCCCAGTTCATCGCGTACCAGGCCATGGATCAGGACCGTATGAAAGGGGACTTCGCCTGTGTTATAAAGCGAAGAAAAAATCATGCGGGCGACCCAAAAGAAAATGATGTCATAGCCTGTCACGAGGACGTCTGTGGGGAAAAAGGTCTCGAAATCAATGCTTTTGTCAGGCCAGCCCATGGTCGAAAAGGGCCATAGCGCCGAGGAGAACCATGTGTCCAATGTGTCCTCGTCCTGCCTCAGGCGGCTCCCGCCGCAGGCGGGGCAGGATGTTGGCGTGGTTTCGGACACGACGATCTCATCGCAGTCTTCGCAGTACCAGGCCGGGATGCGGTGTCCCCACCAAAGTTGCCGCGAGATGCACCAGTCGCGGATATTTTCCATCCAGTTAAAATACGTCTTTTTGAAACGGTCCGGCACGAAATTGGTTTTTTTGTCTTGAACGGCCGCGATCGCGGGTTTGGCCAAAGGGTCCATGCGGACAAACCATTGCAGTGAAATCTTCGGTTCCACGACCGAATGGCAGCGCTGACAGGTCCCGATATTGTGACGCATGGGTTCCTGTTTCACTAACAAGCCCTGTGCTTCAAGGTCACGCACCACCGCCACGCGCGCTTCTTGGACAGTCATCCCACGATAGGGGCCCGTCTCCTCGGTCATCTTCCCTTCCAGTGTCAACACGTCGATAATCGGCAGGTCGTGTCTCAATCCGATCTCGTAGTCGTTCGGGTCATGGGCCGGGGTGATCTTCACCAACCCTGTGCCAAACTCGGGGTCTACATACGCATCCGCGATGATGGGGATCAGGCGATCGGTCAAGGGCAGGCGGAGCATGCGTCCCACTAAGGCCTTATGGCGTGTGTCGTCCGGATGGACAGCCACCGCGGTATCCGCGAGCATGGTTTCCGGTCTTGTCGTGGCAATTTCAATGCCACCCTCCCCGTCCGCGAAAGGATAGCGGATGGTATAAAAGCGTCCGTCCCTTTCCTCATGCTCGACTTCAATGTCAGAGATGGAGGTCGCGCAGGAGGGGCACCAGTTGATCATGCGCTCGCCGCGGTAAATCAGATTTTCACGGTACAGGTCTACAAAGACGCGCGCCACGGCACGCGAGAGGCCTTCATCCATCGTGAAGCGGTGGCGCTCCCAGTCGCAGGACAGGCCAAAGCGCTGCTGCTGTGCAACGATGCGGTTGTTATATTCATCCTTCCAACGCCAGGCGCGCTCCAAGAAGCCCTCCCGGCCGGCGGCATCTTTTGAGATGCCTTCCTCGCGCATGCGCTGTACCACGACCGCCTCTGTCGCGATGGAGGCATGATCCGTCCCGGGCAAGAACAGGGCATTTTTGCCTCTCATTCTTTGAAAACGTGTCAGTACGTCGGGCAGTGTATTATCGAGCGCGTGCCCCATGTGGAGTTCACCTGTGATGTTGGGAGGTGGCATGACGATGCAAAAAGATTCTTTTTCAGACGGCGCTTCGGCGTGAAACGCGCCCGTTTTGAGCCACATATCGTAAAGGGGGCCCTCTTCTTTATTGGGTTCAAACGTTTTTGGGATCTGTTCGATACTTTTCATGTCACACTAACCTTCCTCTATTTCCATCATCGGTTGATACAGTAAATTCACGCGGATAAACACCAAGCTGCCCCGCGCTCCGGGATCGGTCAAACGAAAGGCCAGCCTTGTGATCCGGCTCGTGTCGTTGGCTAGCTCCCCTTCGCCCCAGATGATCGACTGCTGGCGGAACGCGTCCTCGATCCTCCGCGGTCTTGATTCGAAGATGACGCCGTTTGCGTCTTCCAACAAAAGTTGGATGCTCTTCTCATGGTGGTCCGGATTCAACACCAGCAGCTCGATTTCGCGGTAGATGCTGAAATCCAACGGCGGGAACGCCGAGGCGTGCCCGATGGCGGCGTCGATCTCCACAGGCCGTTCATTCGCGCTCTGATAGGATAACAAAAGATCGGCCGAACTGTAGCCCATCACTTCTTCGGTGAGACTTAATTCCCCCCTGCCGCGCGTCACCGCCCACAGCGCGTTTTCACCCGGCCAGTCTTTTTTCTTGGCCCGCGGCACATCTCGGACAAGGGGTTCCTTCCAACTAAAGTGATCAATCTGATCGCAGTCACTCCATGGCATCGGCACCAGATATCGGGATGGCTCTAAGTCAACGCGGAACGGCAGTACGGGAATGCCGTCAGCGCCGATCAGGTTGGCGTCCCCGTTAAAAGCGGAAAACGCGTAGGTGATCGACTCGGGGTCTTCGATATGGTCATGCCAGACAAGGACGCGCACGCCGTAAAGAATCCGCGCCTCAGCTTTCACAAAACGGCGGCTGCTATCGCAGACCGCAAAGCCTTTTAATACAGTATCGCCCGGTTTGAGCCTAAGTCCATGCCCGCGGACGGCCTGTGGCGTTAAGTCAATCATCCACTTGTTGCCGATGCGCTCCATGGCGACCGGTGCGGGCGCGCCTTTTGAAAAGTCACCCCCCAAAACAAGACCGCGTGCGGCGATGGCCATCCGTCGCCCCACTTCGCGCTTGGCAAAAGGCGTCAAAGCCGCACAGTAATGCTCCGCACTCATGAAGTCTGGCGACAAATCGTAAAGGGTGATAAGCCCCGCGTTCACGGGCAAGATATGACAGGCATGCGCGAGCATTTCATTGAAGCTTGCAAGACCAAAAGCATTCAAACCATTGTAAAGGTACGGGGGTAGCTGGGAGATGACAAGGGCCAATTCATCGCCCGCCGGTAAGAACAGTTCGTTCAAGGTGTCGACGAAATGGCGAAACGCGCGCAAATAGTACTCGGGGCTGTCGACATCGCTCTCCCCTTGCATCCAGAGCACACCTCGAATCGTCAGCCCGACAAAAGGCGCGACCTTGTGATTGAAAATGGCTGACGGCTGATTACGAGGTGAAAACTCACGCTCGAGCGGGACGATATCTTGGATCACTTTCGCTTTTCGGACTACCGCGCGCGGCACGACAAGCGGGATCGGTCCCTGCCGGTCGGGCCTTCTGCCTTCTAACAGCGCCGCTGTCTGCGGACGGGGGAACATTGAACGAGGCGAAGCGATCTCTTCTCGATCTTGACTCGCCTCTTCGACAAATTCGCCGTTCCAATTAGCCTGGTCGCGGTAGAGTCTCACTTCACGCACGTGGTTTTTAATAATGGGATCGGCTTCGATGATCTCGCGCGGGAGCCAGGCATGGATGTAGGTGCCGGGGCTTGACACATGGATCACGCCGATCGGCACGTCGAGCATATAGTAAAGTTCACGCGCGAAACTAAAGGCAATCGCCGACATATCGCCCATCAGATACACTTGGTCACCACGCTGCCACTCACCGCCCTGTGCTTCTCCTAAAGGCGTGTAGCTGTACTCGGGCACCTGATCGGACAAGCCGTCTTCATTCATCTGGAAAAACCGTACGGCGCTGAGATTGACGCAGTCGGACAGCAATTCACGGACATCCGAATCGTTCACGGTCTGGGCCATATTGTCTTGTCCCGCGGCGTACCATAGCTCGCCAACCAAGATGTCATCGACGACCAGGATTTCGGCGCCCGAACGCAACGTCAGCCGATAACTGTCATAGGAGGCTTTTTGTGGGGGCAGGTGAAACTCAAAATAGCCGTCCCGGCCGCTGATGTCTTCTTCTTTAAAGATCAGGCCGTAGTGCGTTTCAGCGTCGGTCGGCTGATGAATTTCAGCCGGAAAGCGCTCCAACTCTACGGTGACACGGGCTTCTGTTTTTGAAAAGCCGAAAAGCTTTGTCACCGTCCCCTGCTGGAGGACCATTCCATCGCAAAAAGCGGCAGCCAGCCGTAATGAAGACATCCTCTAATTTCTCCGATCGTTGGCAATTACGCCATTTCGACAATTATACCCTTTTCATCATCGACTGCGTCAAGAAAAACACGGGTTCTCGTGATGCGCGCGCCAAGCGCCGCCTCTTCGTCCAAGCCT
>Ga0265293_10010949_pt1 | contig 12509 bp, 4 predicted proteins | sample Munlanlewell138R_FD_192505 | JGI IMG/M metagenome (GOLD analysis project Ga0265293, IMG submission 192505) | Leachate microbial communities from a municipal landfill in Southern Ontario, Canada - Leachate well 138R | ecosystem: Engineered > Solid waste > Landfill > Unclassified | place: Canada... | reverse complement strand
ATTATTAGATGTTTGAGATGTAGTTTGAGTTCCTAACCAACTGGTATTACCATGATTATGAGTAGCACCACTTCCTGTTGCTGCTGTATAAGTTGTTGCATGATAAGGATCTCCTGATTTTGGTTGTACAAGCCAATTACTAGTTCCGCTCTGAACCCATATAGCGTCACTCCATCTACAAGTATGAGTATGTGAGGGTATTTGAGATTCAGTTAGTGCTAAACTACCAGTAGTATGACTATGTCCAGACACAGTATGAGTGTGACTACTTGAATTATTACCGCCATAAACTCCTGCAGCAAGGTCACCTTGTAGAAAACGATCATCTGTTAAATTTGGCAAATAACGTCCAGGGCCATTAAATATAGGGCTTGATGCATCATTAAGAGCTGCACCATTACATACTTTATACCATGGTGAAAGTAGAGTATTAACTGCAGTTACATCATTACCTATACGATTTGTAAAAGTATTATTATTACCATCAGCAAAACTACCGCCTATAAAGGCAAATACAGCCCCTACTGGTACACCTATATTCCATGCACCAACACCATCTAAACGGTATTTTGCGTTTCCTTGAAAAGCGATTTTAGCAAAACGTTGACCTGCTATTTGGTCAATATTTCCTGCCACTAGTATATCAGTACTAGTAGCAGTGCCTAATGCTGTTAGTTCTGTAATATCAATTGAAGGCATATTACTCTCCTATGCTACTTTCATAATATACAAACAAGATAAAAACTTTGGTCTATTTTCAGAGTTAGCTGATCCTGTATTACCAGTTCCTCCATATCCAGTAGCGCCAGTTCCATCATAACTTGTATAACTTGTTCCCGCATTACCTGTATAGCCACCACCATGTGTATGAGTTTGACCTGAACCAGTATCAGAAACGTATAATTCTGCAGGAGGACGTTTAATATTTTTATATACGACGTTAACCCAATGTTTTCCTGTAGGTTCATTTATTGTCGTAACTGAATAAAAATGATTATGTAATGGTATTTGCGCAACTGATAAAGCAGTCCCTGCAATTGAATGATTATGACTTGGACCAGTATGTCTATGACTTGGACCAGTATGTTGATGACTTGGACCAGTATGAGTGTGTGTAGATGTAGTTACACCACCTATGGCTCCCATAGTAGCATCGCCTTGTATAAAACGATAGTCGGATAAATTTGGTAAATATTTACCGGCTCCGTTAAAAATACCGCCTCCCATATCAAGTTCAGCACCATCACAAACATACCATCCAAAGCCATTAAGATATTCATTCGCAGCTGCTATAGTATTATTGCATAAAACAGGAACAAATGATCCATTAGAACCATCACTAAAATGCCCACATATCCATGGTACAATTAGTCCTACAGGTAATTGAGCAATTTGAGCTAAAATTAATTCACAAGCGGCTTGCGCAGCTTCAGCTTCATCAGCAGAGGTGGCTGCATTTGTTTCAGATATTGCAGCATTAGATGCAGCAAGTTCTGCAGCTTCTTGTGCAGCTTGTGATAAGTCAATAGCACTAACAGCTAAATTTATATAGGTGGCGTCAATAAATACTTCCCATCGACCTGCTGCTAGATCATCTTCAAAAGTAGTAGATGTATGTGACTGAATACATATATAATAATGCGAACCCGGTACTATTACAGTATCGCCTAATTGATAAACTCTATCAGCAATCCATGTACCTGACCAACGTTGCGGAGTAATAGCATCTTCAACCATAATTTTCATATGCTGAAGAAGCATTACTGTTTTATCTAATGCAGACTCTAAAAGAGCCATATCAAATTCATTATTATTAACCCATTCTGTATCTTGCGTATAAGGTATTTCTCGTACTATTTCTATGATTCCGGCTTCTTCAGCCATAAGCATATGAACAAGACCACCTGTAGTATAAAGAGTAACTGAATAATCTGTTTGATAAATTAATTGTTCTCGAACACCTGTGGCAGCGGGTATAAAATAGACTACTATATTTGTTTCATCCAATGCGCGAAAATCAAAAGGATAGTCTCCTGGACCATCATAATCATATTTTCTTGTTGGAAATATTTCTGTTACGGTCATTATTGCGCTCCTCGTAATTTTTTCAGTTTATCGGCCTTATAACGATCTTCAGCTAATTCAGTAGCATATGAATAACGATTTTGTAAACTAAAGCCAGGTAATTCCATCATATATTTACGAACAGCTTGACGATGTGCAGCTATGATTGTATTAACTTCTGATCGTTGTACACGTTCATTTGGCCAAGATAAAATTTTAGGCATTGCTTTGTTTAATATATCGAGTAGAGGAGGCAATTTACCTGGTATACCTTTTGCTATATATTCATTAAACTGATCAATTTCAGGTTTATGAAATCGAAAATGCTGAACTTTATCATATAATTCATCTTGGAAATAATATGTAGGTTCTTGAATATCAGCTTTCATTTTCACTAAGGCTTTTACAACAGGATGATCACCTAAAAACGGATCATCTGCTAAATCTCGTGATCCAGGTCCATTAAACCTATCATATCTCATTGGCCAACCAAATAAAGTATAAGCATTTTGAACTGTTTTAGATAATTCAGGAATTTGAGCAGCCCAATAATCTCCGGCTTGATTTATATCCTTTTTGTGTATATCAGAGCCTCTTGTAAACTTTTCTATTATGAATCTATTACCTGTTGGCAATGAATGAGTACCTAATTTTTCAGCAAATCTAAATAATTTTGTTAAATTGCCTTCTTCAGCAGCTTCTTCAAAAACACTTAAAAACTCCGATACATTACGTGCCCAAAATTGGTCATATGCCACCATAGTCATAGGCTGCACAAATTTAGCAAATGTTTCTAATAGCTCTTTACTGTGAATACCTTCAACTTTTACGTCAGCTAAAATTGTATCTTTATCTAAATTGGTCACCCAATCACTATACATAGCTACAATTTTAAGTAAGTTGCCTATAGGGCCCAAACTATCAAGCTTAAGATGTTCGCCTTTATAATTAATACTAAATTCACGTAAACCTTGAGATTCTAAAAGTTCTCGAGTCTGTCTATTTTTTGGAAATTGACCAGTTAGATACGGCGATAAAACTGCAGCCATTGATACTAATAATCCCGATCCCCAAATCATTTTTGACCATGCATCATATCTTATATTTGGATTACTAGACAATAGTTCTTGACGAAAAGCCGGAAAAGCCATAGCAAATGGTGATCTTTGAAATCCATATTCTAGTGAGTTGGCAATGGCTCTTTTAAAAGGTACAATCCATCGTAATCCTGGTAATGTATCAGCGTAACTACTTGTAATCCATTGCAAAGTTTGATGCATTGGTCGACCCATAAAAGTCCGATTCTCTGCATCTGCAATCATACTTTTTACAAATAATGGATTATCTAATAATTGTTTTCGAGCAGTTGTTATATTAGGAGCTAAACCTTGTCGTACTCTACGCATAGCGTTTTCAGCTATGAAAACCTCAGCATTAGCTATTTTATATGATATATCTGCATAATTTAACATAGTACCAGGCATGTTTTGTATCGTGCCGAATACGTCTGCAGATGCTGCTAATACATTCTCAATACTAAATTTAGATTTATCAGGAGCTCTAAGTGCTTGACCAGTTATAAATCGTTTATTTAGTTCAATACGAGCATTAGTACCAAATGCAGCAGGCCATCCTCTTTTAGTTAAAGCTTGTTCAAACATTTCACCAGCTCTAGGAGAAATAACGCCTCCTTTTCCGGTAAATGCAAAACGCATGGCTTGAATAAAACCGGATGCTAGTCCAGTTGCACTAGCTACAGCTTCAGAAAAATAGGTTTTATTTTCGGGCGCAGCTAATATAGTTAAAGCAGCTCTAGTTAAAGTTTCTCCTGGCCTAGTTAATAAGGCTGTAGCATTAGCACAGAAGTTAGTAATATGTGTTGCAGGTCCTGCAATGAGATTATTAACATACATTTCATATGCTACATTAGTAACAGTTGCTACTTTTCGTTTGTCAATTTTTGGTTGTGTACTTGGAACCTTTCGTTCAGGCTCTGCTACTGTTTTAAATGATGCATCTTGCGGTGTCGGCGGAGCTTGCGGTGTCGGCGGAGCTTGCGGTGTCGGCGGAGCTTGCGCCGGTGGAGCTTGTGCCGGTGGAGCTTGTGCCGGTGGAGCTTGGGCCGGTGGAGCTTGGGCCGGTGGAGCTTGGGCCGGTGGAGCTTGGGCCGGTGGAGCTTGTGCCGGTGTCTTTGGTTTAAGCTTCGAAAAGAAATTTAGATTCATAATAGCCCTACTTTATCGTAGTACGTTTATATGGACTTTTACGTTTAGGTTCTTCAAGTTGTGCTTCAGGTACCTCTTTTAATTTATAGGTCTTTGATGGCTTAAATCCACCTTTAGATGGCTTAGAAGGTTCTGATTTTGATTTAATAGTTTTTTGTCTAGCTTCTGGTTCTGGTAATTGTGGAGCATTTGACTGAAAGCGCTTATAGTTACTTTTTAAAGGTGCAGCCATTTCTTTTTCAAAATCATCTAAAGGTATTGGGCGATGAGGTTCTGGGTATTTAAAGGTTCCAGGTGTCATCGGTACAGACCAGCTTTCTGGTCTTTCTAAACGTAAATCATCAACATGAGGTAATAATATATTATCAACATATTGAAGCATATATTGTACAAATTGTTGATGCCCTCTTTGTTGTCCGACTCCTTGGGCCAATCTATGTGCTAATTGTAGAACTTTAGTTTCCATTTCAATTACACCTTTTCGTTCTTGAGGGCTAAGTGTAAGAAAGTCTCGTTCTATTAAATTCATATGTGAATCAATTATTCCATTAACGGAATAAGGATTAATTTTATAGTCGCGAATTGCTATTAATGTTCGAGTTGATATATGACCAGATTGTAAAGTTTCATTAGCCGCTTTCAATAATAAAGCTGATCTACGTAATGCAATTATATCAACCATTGGAGCCCCATGGTCAAAAACTACAAAAAGCTCAGATCCTTGATCAGTTAATTGACTCGGGCTCCATGCTTTATATAATGTATCAACATTAGCAGTTTTAGCTATATCTAGCAGATTCTGAGTGACTTCTTGACTTAATTTGGCCAAAGATAGTCCTTCTTCTCTTGTTAACTCACTATTAATAAGTTCATTTGATTTTAGACCTGCGGCTCTTTTTATGTCTATTTCATCACGTATAGATAAATTCTGTTGACTAACAATAGGAAAAGGACCAAACGTTCTATCTAGCACTCTCTTAAATCTAAGAGATTTAGCATTAACAGGTTGATACATGTATGTAGCTATAGCAGTTGGAGTCTGCTCAGGTGTCAATCCATAAGATTCCATTATTGTTTGTATACGTTGAGCAGTATCTGCTGTTATTGAGTCTTTCTTTCTGAGATCAACATCTAATCCAGCAGGTTTTGTATCCCTAATAGTTTCTAAAGTAAATTCAGAAGGATCAAAACCTAATCTTCTATATAATTCAGTTGGAACATCTAATTGCTCAGTTTCGATATTATATGTAATGTCTCTAATTACGTCATCTACTTCAATACCTAGTTCCTCACCTATATCCATAAACATTTCTTGAGCGATTTTAATTTCATCAGCTGGATTATCAGCTATAGGGTACATTTCACGTTTAGCATTTGCTATAGCCTGTTCCATTTTAAGTACATATGAATCATAAGAATAAATGGTTCTATGTCCGTATCCAGTTCCAGCTAATTTATCATGTAAAGCCGACTCTAAGTTGCCAGCTTCCATTGCATGATGAGTTCCACGAAAATCAACTTTATCTTGGTCGATTAACTTTGAGGCATATACAAAAGACCTAAGAGCTTTATTTTGTTGAAGCTTTTTTATATCAGTTTCTTCTATGCCTAATTTTTTAGCGGCTGCCAATAGTACTCGATCTTTATATAATTTGGCCAATGTATCAATACGTACTGCTTCAGGATCTGGTGTCATACCTTCAATGCCTATAGGCATTAACTTTTCAGCTAACTCTGGATCAAACCCTAAATTAGCAGCTTGAACTTTTCTATAGGCCTCTATTAGTTCTTCTCCACCTGTAAATTGAATAGACTTCTCAGGACGCTTACCTGGAGGCGAGGGTATATTCGCTCGAGCTTCTGGGCCAATAGAATCTATAAGTTCTAGTTGCTTAAAGAATTCAGTTTGTTGATCTTCAGGTAAAAGACCATAAATATTCTGTAAAGCCGTTTTTGTAGTTTCACTACGTTCAATCGGAACCTTTAATAAATCTTCAGCTAAAATTCGTTGTTCTTCTGGCTTTAGTTTACTGAAATACTTTTCAACAAAAGGATAAATATAAACAGTATTTTCTGCCTGTGCAAATCGATTTTCAGCTAATTGTCGACTGGTTTTATTGTATATTGTAGATATATGTTCACCAGTACTTTCATCAATAGCTTGTTCAAATCTTGAATCTATATATTTAACAGCGGTTTCATAAGTTTCTGGACTTAATTGTCGCTGTAATTCTTTCTTTATATTCTCAACAGCTTTATCTCGATTATATTCCGTAAGGGCCGCTTGAGCTTTATACTCTTTGAGGGTAGGATATTTTTGTTGGGCTTCTTTTACTAATCTAGCATGCTCAAGTTTTTTAAGCTCAATATGCTTAGTTAATAAATTAACCATTTGTTGTATTTGTGTACGAGTTTCTACTTGGTCAGTTGGTACTGAGTGTAGAGCTAATTTAGAAATAACTAAAGCTTCTTCTGCATCAATTGAATTTACATCTATTTTCATTTGAGCAGTCATTACTTCATTAAAAATTTTAGCATTCCGCTCAAGAGTAACTTGCCATTGAGAAGCTAAAATCGGAGTCATAGGAAAAGTTAAGGGCGGAACTTCAGGTCTTTTTATAGCCCTTTGAGTTTCAAAATATTTATGTATTTTAGCCCTTGATTCCTTTATTATTTCAAGCTCATCATCTGTAAGATCAGGTTTTTTATACCCAATAGTACTATCCGACGGTAAGTGCATTAGCACTTTATGTATACGCTTTTTTAATTCGGGATCTGATACAAATTGTTCTCTATATGTTAGTAATGCTGTAATCTGTTCTACTGATGTATCAGCAGGATCAATAGATAAACTGCCTTCCCATTCATCGACTAATAAGCGTAATTCTGTTGGAAGAGCCTCTTTAAAGTCTTGTAAAGATACAAAATCGTCATCTCTGATACCTATTTTACCTAATTTATCAGGGTCATCTAAGTATCGACGTAATTCTAATATTTGACCTAAACGAACATCAGTATTAGCATCAGGACCAGGTAACTTTGTTGGATCATTAACAGTGCTATCTAAATAGGCTATTAAAGGCCTTTTAATATCTTCAATAGGAGCTTCAGCATCTACAATATCCCATGCAGCAACAGTTTCAATTAAAGTTCGCTCTTCAGGAGTTATGTCCCATGAAGCAATATTTCTTTGGTTGACAGGACCTAAACGTTTATTTTCTAGGTTTATAAGATTATAAGCAGCGGTCTTTATTTCTGGAGCAATTGAGGGATCTTGGCCAATTTCACGTAATCGATTAATATTAGTTGATTCAATAGATTGTTTGAATACAGGAGGAACAAATTCTCTTAGTTGAGTACTAAGAGTATATAAAGCTTCATCTATAACTTGGCGCTCATGTAATGGAGCTGTAGAAAGCTTATTCAATAGTATATTTTGTAACTCTGGTAATTCTAAATCTATATCAAAAGTCTTAGGGTCTAAACCTAATAAAGCAGATAATCGTAAAATATTAGTGTCTTCGGCTAAATCAACCAATCTTGCATTTTTATATCCAATACCCAATAGGGTATTTAACATCTGATTTGTTGAATATACTGTAGCAGTAGAACCTATTGTATGCGATCGCGGTGTACGCTTAAGGTGTTTTATTATCGGTTTAGGACGTGTTATAGTATATAATCCTATAGTCTGCCTTAAGATATCACTACCATGTGCTAAACGTTGATGCGGAATTAAAGGAGAGACTGTAGGTCGCTTACCTGTAGGCGTAGGCTTACTTATTTCAAAAGTTCCAGCTCCATGAATCTGATAAAAAGGAGTACCTAATTGTACTTCAGTTTTCGTTCTTGAAAGACCAATAGGTGTTCCATAAGTCGGTGCATTAGGTACTAAATCACCTAATACTTTTTCTTCGACCAATAAAGCTACATGCTCTCGAAAATTCTTCTCATTAAAATCTAATGCTGGGTCCCATCTATCTATTAATATCTTAACTTCTTCAGAAGCATATCCTACTATTTTTGAGTCTGGATCACCTAAAGTAGCCATATAAGCCTTAGCTTGAGCCCAGTACTCAGCATACTTATTTTCCATTAATTCAGCGACTATTTTAGAACGCTTAGGATCAAATCCAGCAGTTCGGCCTATATAACTTGGTAAAGTTAAATTTATGTAATGCCTAAATAATTCTTCTTGATGCTCTTCTGCTATTTCAGTAAGTTGTCCTTTTATAATAGCAGGATCGAATTTTTTAATATCTTTTATATCATATAAAATATCAAATACTTCTCCTGGAATATTTTGTTTTTCATATTGATGAACTAATAAAGCACGGTAGTCATCACTTAATTTACCGTCAGTGCCCCAAAATTTATGGCCGCCTTTTTGCATATCTAGCCAAATCTTATCAATTTTTTCATTTAAACTTTCAGCATACTGTTTAACTGCAGTTTCATAATTTGCATTATTAGGACCATATACTAAACTTTCATATTGTTCTCTAAACTGTTTAACTAGACCTACTGAATTCATTTGTAATTCAGGATCTTGATATTCAGGTATACCTGCTTCATAAAAATGCTTATATCTATCGTAGAACTCATCAAATCTTTTATCAAGCATTTCTGGTAAATAAGGCATTAAGCTGGCTCGTTGACGGGCCCATGCTACTTTACCTTCATATGAAAAGTCTGCCGAATGATTATCCAAGTAGGTAATTAACTCGAATATTCTACCACGTGTTTCAGCTTTGGTAGGATCCATTCGAGTTAATTCTACTAAATAATCATGAGCAATTTGATTCTCATATAAATGAGTTAAATGAAATTTACTAGCATCTGGATTTTTAAAAAAAGCTCTATAAACTGATCTAATACCAGCTTCAGATGCTGATTCTATAATACTCATACCTAGAAAATTCCAGAGAATCTGAGCACTTTTCCAAAATGCTACGTCAGTTGTACTATGATTTTGTTCAGCCTCTGCTATTTTTTGACTAAACCAAGGATCAGAAAAATAAGACTGACCTGCTGCAGATATACCAGTAATACCATAGCTTAAATCTGTCATTTCTGACAATGATTTTTGTATATATCTAGGTACTTTACCTCGAGCCTTTGGTAACCATTTCGCACCAGCTTCTAAACCGGCTTGACCAAATAAAGCAAAAGGTATGGCTCCAGCTGCTACTTCTGCAGGATTCGGTGGAAATACTTCAGATTGATTAATCGGTATTCCAGAAGAAAATATATCAGCCAACGTATCTGTAAAGGCTGAAAAGCCTACTGCAAAGGGTTTTTCTAAATCAGTTTTGCCTCGATCTAGAATCCCATCTGCATACATCACGGCTTGACTTTTAATGTATTCAGGATCTTCATATAATAATCTGTTTTTGTCATATATACCTGATTTTAAATTTTCTTCGGCCAATTGTTCTGCAAAGGCTTCCGAAGCTCCATAATGCTGCATTATATAATCAGGGTCTGTCATATTAGCTTTCATAACGTCTAGTTTAGCAGTGACAGCTGCCTCTGATGCTATTAATGCATATTGTCTAGCTTTAACTATATCTCCTTTATTAAGAGCCATTTTCATTTCATGATAAGCCTGATGAAACTCAGTATATGATAAAGCTTTTGGAGCTCTAGGAGGCGAAGTCGGTATTGTCATTACTTCCTCAGTAGGAAGTTCAACACCCTGTTTTTCTAATTTTGCAGCTTCTTCTACTGATTCAGGTACAGGTTCCGGTGTGGGCTCTGGTGTAGGCTCTGGTGTAGGCTCTGGTGTAGGCTCTGGTGTAGGTTCTGGTGTAGGCTCTGGTGTAGAAGGCTCTTCAGCCATTAATTTAGCTTTTTCTTCTTCAGATAGTCCATCTATAAATTGTTCAAAATTTTCTTGGCTTTTTTGAACGGCCTCTACACCTTCAATATCCCAATCGCCTTTTGTTTCTTCTGGTAAAGGCTCTGGTGTTAAAGAAACAGTAGATTGCTCTTTTAATGCTCTAACAGTTGCAGGTAATTCAGGAGCAGCTGCATCTAATTCAGCTTTAGCGTCAGGATCTTCTTTATAATCATGATATTCTTCAAGAAGCCGACGAATTGTAGGATGGTCTATATCCGGATAAGGTTCCATTATTAATCCTTTTACTGCTGCGGTGATTGAAGCTGTCTATGTGTTTTTAAAGCCTCTTGAAACTCTTTAAACTTCAAAAATTCCATTACATCCTCGCTCCAGCTTTTATTATCTCCTTCGGGTTTAGAAGTAGATTCAGATTCAGGTTCAGGTTCAGAAGATGTTTGTATTCTAAATAATTTAGCTTTTAAATATGCAGCCTGATCTAAAATTTGTTGCCGTTTTTCATGCCTTACTAATAAAGGAAGCGAAGAATCAATTTTATATATTTCTTGATCAACGAGCTGATCAATTTGATTAGGATTAAGAGTACTAACCCATTCATAATATTGATCAGTATCAATATCTTTAAGCACAGGTATTAAAGTACCCCCATTGTTTGCATATTGAACTTCTAATGTAGATTCTATTTCAGACCAAAAAGTTGAGTTAGGATCAAATAAAATTTCTTGTTCTATTTCAGCTAATCGTTGTTTATAATCTACTTTAGCAGTAGGATCATGAAGAATAGCAGATAATTCATCTCTAACTCGTTTTTCAGCGATTAATAACGCAGTTCGAGTTTCTGGTTTTTGTATACTTCCAAGTAATGAATAACCCTCTGAAAATATAGCTTCCCATCGTTCTCGTAAATGTTTTATATCTTTCTCAAGATCAGAGTCTAAATTAAGAAGGTAATCTTTAGCCTGAGCCCCTACATCTGCACCATTCACTACAACTCGTGGGTCTCTTTGAGCTTCTAAGGCGATAAAATCTGACCAATACCGTGGATGAAGGTTTTGATTCCGTGCTCTTGCTAAAGCTATATGGCCTTCTAAAGTTGTTTCGTTTTCAGCACCTATCATATTAACGTATTGCTGTATATTATTACTAGCACTAATGCCATATATTGCTGATTGCTCAGCCATTAATTGTTTAACCTTTCCCATTTGACCTTGTTTTACAAGATCAGTTAAAGTAGGAATTAATTCAGTAAATGATTTTTGTTCTGCATAAGCTTGTATATTACCAACTATTGAAGTATGTCGTTTTAACGCAGCATCAATTTTATCTAAACGAGCATCAATGGCGGCATTAATTTTAATTTGAGCATCTTGCGGTAAACCTGCAATAAATTGACCGTATGTTAATATAGTTCCATCTTTCATTACAAATTCTTTTGAAAGAAGGTTTAAAGGATCATTGGCCATTAATATACTTCTAATATCATCATTAGACCCTAGAGCCTCAGGGTCTAATGATATATCAGAAATAGGAGTACCTGTTAATATACCAGTAACAACTTCTGTAAATGCAGTAGACATTGCCATAGGTATAGGTTCTCCAAAAGTACTACTACGCCATTGTGCAATATCAAAAACTTCCGTTACAAAAGCTGTTCCGTCTCCGAATAAAGGTACAGCTGCAGCTTTACGATTTTCATATTCAAAGGTTAATACATCTGCAGCGCGAGTCTTATTTTCTTCAATAGCTCTTCTAGCTAATTTTTCTTGAGCTCGCTGAGATAATGTTGATACTTCTGAAACGTAATATTGTTGAGCAGCTTCAGATAATCCTTCAGCGCCTCCTGCTAATATACTTTCAACTTCTTTTCTAGCTGTAGAGTATATATCGATAAAATCTTTACCTGTTTTAAACATAGGAGATGAATAAATATCTCCATATAAATATTCATATAATTCAGCTTGTTTTTCTGTTGCAGCTTCCTTTGCTGTAATTCTAGCATCTAAGTCCGCTTTCTTAAGTGCATGTTCTATAACAACATGACCAAAATCTTGAACATGCTCCCCAACCATTTTACCAATATCCGTTCCCTTGGCCAGAAAAGGAACTTGTGCAAACTGACCTACATTTGGCATACTTATTCTATGCCCAGAGTTTAAAAAAGCACGTTCGTTAGATAATAGACCTGATCTAGCTTCTAGTGTAATTGGCTGACTTATTTTTTGCTGGCCTTTGGCCAAATAATTTAAAGGAATATTCGCCATTAAAAGCCTCCTAACAAACTAGTGCCTGGAGAAGATATTGATTTAGCGAAGCCACTAGGACCTCCTTGGCCATAAAAGAAATTAGAAAAAGCTCCTCCA
>Ga0265293_10010948_pt1 | contig 12512 bp, 13 predicted proteins | sample Munlanlewell138R_FD_192505 | JGI IMG/M metagenome (GOLD analysis project Ga0265293, IMG submission 192505) | Leachate microbial communities from a municipal landfill in Southern Ontario, Canada - Leachate well 138R | ecosystem: Engineered > Solid waste > Landfill > Unclassified | place: Canada... | reverse complement strand
TGAATAGGTGCCTTTAGTTGTTCCCGTGATCGTTCCATAATCTAAGTCGATCGTGATATCTCCTGTTGAAATCAAATGTTCAACTGATTTACTGACGTTTCGTCCATTGTGGTAACCGATGATACCACCGACATTGATGGTAATATCGCGATCTTTGATGCTTGCTCCTTCAGCAGATACGTTAAGATCTGTATTTGATTCAACATATTTAACAACACCATCTTCACCGAGATGTCCTACAACACCACCGACACGAATACGTCCATAGGCTGTTGTCTTGAGTGTTATGTTTGTGGTATCTAAGGTTGCATGTTCAACAATACCTTTTGATTCACCGACAATACCACCCACATACGCTTGAATACTCGATGATGTTGAATAATTTATTTGACTGTTGGTTACATTGACATTTTCTATCTTACCTGTAGCTCCTGAAATATATCCCGCTACGATACCAACTCTTGATGATGTTGACATGGCAAGCGGTGTTTCATCAGTACCTATCGTTACGTTGTCAAAATTAACATTTTTAATCGTTCCTGTGGATACAAAACCAAAGACGCCTGTATAGGTTACTATTTTTCCAAATGCTATATTTTTAAGTGTAAATCCTTGACCATCAAATGTTCCAGAAAAAGCTGAAGAAAATGGAGAAACGTATGTTTCGCCTGAGAAATCAAGATCGTTATCGAGAACATAATTGCCTGCACGATTATTAATCATGGCTTCAAATTCATCCACAGTGGTAATATGTACAATCTCTGTCGATGCGAGATTAAATGTTTTTTCCTCAAGAATTACTAAATTTCTACCCACGGTTGCATAGATCTTCAAAGTGTATGTCATCTCATTATCTAAGTTACTAAATGTGTGTGTGACTTCACTGAAGACATCCATAAAATCCTTGGTTGCTGCTTGCTTACTTTCATCATCAAAAAGAGAGACAGTGACTGCTCCAGTAACTTCAGATTTGGGGTCTTCAATTTTGAACTTGAATGTTACTAGGGTTTGTTCAACTTCAAAAAATGTAATTTCAGCTGTCACATCGCCTGCTTTATTATCCTTACATGCCATTAAAACAACAGATACGATAAGGATTGAAATGATTAACAATATACGTTTCATAATTCACCTCTAAGTTGAGAAATTGTTTGATCGAGTCGTTTGATGACACGATCTTTACCGAGCAGTGCAAGCGAGATCGGTAGTGAAGGACCATGATTGTCTCCTGTAGTTGCTATACGCAAACTCATAAAGAGTGGTTTACCCTTCGTTTGCGTATCAAGACCTGTCTGTTTGATCAGTGGTTCGATAGCTTCAGGTGTAAAATCACTAAGCCATAAATGATTTCTAAACGTTTCAAGTACAGAAAGACTTGCGTTATCGATTAAAAACTGGAAGGCTTCTTCTTTTAAAACAAATTGATCGTGGAAAAATGCGTTGTGTAGATTGACGATTTCGCCGATATAGCTCATCCGATCCTGGAGAATTCCAACGAGTAGATTGAGCCAATCATCTGTAGGTATATGGATACCTGCCTTTTCTAAGTAGGGACGACATTTAGCTGCTAACTCTTCAACAGATAGCATTTTGATGTACTTGCTGTTGATATAAGCGAGCTTATCTTTGTCAAACATCGCAGGTGCTTTGGATAATCTAGCAGGATCAAACTGATCAATGATCTGTTCTTGAGTTAGTATTTCCTCATTCGTTGTTGGTGACCAACCTAAAAGGGAAATAAAATTGAACATTGCTTCAGGAAGATAACCCATATCTTGATATTCTCGAATAAACTGAATAACGTTTTTGTCTCGTTTCGATAATTTTTTCTTTTGTTCATTGACGATGATTGTCATATGACCAAATTCGGGTACTTTCCAACCAAAGGCACGATAAACCAAGATTTGTTTGGGTGTATTAGTTATATGTTCTTCTCCGCGTAGGACGTGTGTGATCTTCATTAGATGATCATCGATAACAACAGCAAAATTATATGTTGGGATTCCGTTATCTTTCACCATGATCCAATCTTCAACATCTTTGGAATGAAACTTAAGTTCTCCGCGTACTAAATCTTTAAACGTGAGTTCAACATCACCAGGTACTTTAAAACGAATCGCGTACTTGTTTGAATTCTCACGATACTCTTTGTATGCATAACCCATTTCAAGCAATTTTTCTGCATATTCTTTGTAGAGATCAAGTCTTTCTAATTGACGATAAGGTCCATAGGATCCACCTTTGTCAGGTGATTCATCCCAGTCAAGACCTAACCATTTGAGGTTTGACAATTGTGACTCTTCACCGCCAGGTACATTTCTTAAGACATCGGTATCTTCAATTCGTACAATAAAATCGCCACCGAAGTGACGTGCGAAGAGATAATTAAAGAGTGCACTGCGTGCATTTCCTATATGTAATTGTCCGGTTGGACTTGGTGCATAACGTACTCTAACTTTGTTTGGCATATTGATCCCATCCTTGCATGCACTATTGATTATACAATAATCAGTTTTATTTAACAACTCATTCTAAAAATAACGAAAATTACTCATAATTGAGTGTTCCCGTATAACCAATGGAGCGCAGATATGTATTGGCTTGTTTACGCGTCTTGAAGATCACAATCTTATCCTTGTATTCGATTTGAAACTTCTTGAGTAGGTCTCTTGAATCTTTCTTTCGACCGCCAAATAGAATCCATAAAATAAAACTTAGATTCAGTTTTTCTTTGCATCCTTCGCAAACAGAATCACGTGTCTGATTATGATATTTGAAACGCCGAACAATCGCTCCATAAAGACATTTAAAACGATTGAAGTTAAAAAGAAATATTTGATCTGCTTCATCAAAGCGCTCGGTAGCTAGGCGCCGATAGAAACCATCGATGATCCAAGATCCACCCTTCATAAATGAACGTATTTCTTCTTCGACAACCTTTTTATCTCTTTCAACCCAGTTAGCTTCGAAGAATATTTTATCGATATGCAATATGGGTAAATGATAAACACCTGCTAGGCGTTTTGAAAATGTAGATTTACCAGAGCTTGAGTGACCAATGACTGCAATTTTCATAAATTTACTCCACCTCTTCGAGTACAGCTAACAAGCTGCCCTTTATCTTTTTCGCTTCACCTTGTTTAACAAAGATCATCGTGATCATTGCCAGTGCAACAAAGAATGCTGCATAAGGAAATAAGATGATCCGTCCATATTGATCCATGAGCACACCTGATAAAATCGGTGTGACAATTTGTGCTGACATAGAAGCTGCGTAATAATAACCCGTATAGCGTCCTACATCATATCCTTTAGACAGTTCAACCACCATGACGTAGGTATTGATACCAATCATGGTCCAACCGATACCTGCAAGTGCAATCATACCTGCAATCAACCACGATTGTCCCTCGTTGATCTGTGTTGCGTAAATCATCGCTAGAACCATTAATGCCATACCGATCATAATCGTTTTCTTACGTCCTAAGATCATGGATAGAATACCGATAGGGACAATTGCGATTATGACGACAGCTTGTGCGATGATAAATTGATAATCAAAGTAGTTGAGATTTAAGACTTTAGGCAGATAGTCTGCAAGTTTGCTCATGACAGCATTGTATCCCATAAAGAGCAAAAAGACAGATGCAAGCATAAAATATAGTGACATTCTTCGTTTGAACGTCAAATTTTTGAGTGTCTTTTTAGGTTGATTTTGAAGTTGATCAGGTGCTAGACCCAATTTTTGATCGAGCGCTACTTTTTCTTTAACCAATGCGGGTTCTTTGACCTTCCAAAGAAAGATCCCCAGTGTCAAAAGCATGACAACACCGACGATCACAAAGACAATTCCGTGATAATCATAGGCATTTTTATTTAGTCCGGATAGCATAATGATATAAACTGCAAGAATACCTCCGACCGCTCCCATTAAGGTAATGATGGCGTTTGCCTTTGATCTTAAAGGTTTAATCGTGACATCAGGCATCAGAGCAACCGCGGGTGATCGAAAGATAGCCATCGAGACGAGTGAAATAAATAAAATGGTTGAAAAAATAACGAGATTGGTGGGATCTGTCGCTGTGACTTCCCATGCTCTTTCAGATAAATATTTGTAGTAAAGATCTTTGATGGTGGATAGATCTCTATTATTGAGTATTTCGCCATTGTTTTCTAAAATATCTTCCATGGGTGTTTTGATCGTATCTTCCCATAAAAGTAGTTTTTGACCACTTAATCTACCTTCATTATGAGCGAGATATCTTTCAGCTTCCATCTGATCAATCACAAGATACCAATGACTTCTTTCAGATGTTTCAACATCATCACCGAAAGCAACATTATAGTGTTCTTCAATGATATTGGTTGACTGAATTTGAAGTGTTTGGTGATAATCAGCATAGGATAATGCCATGAAGGCAAATGCTGAGAGCAGAGTCCCTACGATGATATAAGGTGTTCTTCTCCCCAGTTTGGCATTACTTTTATCTGATAGGGCACCAAAAAGTGGCAGTAAAATAACCGCCATAATGTTGTCCACTGCCATAACGATTCCTGACCACGTCTGATTGAGTCCAAATTTATCAATCATGGTGCGTGCAATCATCATGTCATAGGTTTGCCAAAATAAGGAAATGATAAAGAAAATCAAACCGATATAAACAATCTTCTTGTAGTTCAATTTCATAATTTCACCTATACGACAATATTATAACATAAAAAAAGAAAGGGACCCAATAGGGTCCCGTTTGAATTAACGTTTCGAGAATTGTGATGCTTTTCTTGCTTTCTTTAAGCCATACTTCTTTCTTTCCTTGGAACGAGGATCTCTCGTAACAAGTCCTGCAGGCTTTAAAGTAAGGCGAAGTTCTGGATTGATTTCCATCAGTGCACGTGTGATACCTAAACGGATCGCACCAGCTTGTCCTGATAGACCGCCACCGTAAACGTTGACAGAGATATCAAACTTACCTTCACTCTCAGTAAGTGCTAATGGTTGAAGTACGTCAAGACGTACTGCAGGTGATGGCAGGTAATCTTCGAATTCACGACCATTGATCAAAAATGATCCTTTACCGTGTGTGAGAATGACACGTGCCACTGAACTCTTACGACGTCCAGTTCCTAAGTATTGTACTTTTTCTTTTGCCATGACTCATTATACCTCCAATTTTTCTGGCTGTTGTGCAATGTGTGGATGTTCTGCTCCAGCATAGACAAAGAGTTTCTTTGCCATCTGTGAACCTAAAGTTGTGTGGGGTAACATACCAATAATTGCCTTTTCCGCCATACGTGTTGGAAATTTAGCCATAACATCTTTTGCAGCTGTTTCCTTAAGACCACCGCTGTAACCAGAATGACTATAATATTTCTTCTGATCCCATTTTTTACCAGTTAATTCAATTTTATCAGCATTGATAACGATGACATAATCACCACAGTCTACATGAGGAGTGTAGATTGGCTTATGTTTGCCACGTAAAACGCTTGCGACTTGAGTAGCTAAACGACCCAATGTCTTTCCTTCTGCATCGACAACGTACCACTTGCGTGTGATCGTTTGTGCGTTTGCCATAAATGTGTTCATTTAAAGTTCTCCTTATATTCTTTGGGGTATGAATTTAAGGGCTGTAAGTGGATAAAACTCATGTACCTATGTCATATTACTATAATTAATAGAAATTGTCAACTGTTTTCAGTTGATAATGAAGGGGTTTTGTATCATCGGTTTTTAGGCATTTTAGGGGTTACCAAATGATTCGTTATTTGATATAATAGACCTATCATATCTTGGGGTGAAAAAAATGAAAGAAACGAAAAGCTTAAAGGCTATCTTAGTCTTTATTGTCTTGTTTTGTGTCTTCTATAATCTACTTATTAATCAGCTTTTAAAATCATTTGATCAATACATCACTGATAATAATTTCTTTGTGATTCGTTACGCATCCGTTGATCAGATGGATGAATGGAGTTTGGTACCTCAGTTTATGAACTGGCTACTGGTTGTGTCATTCGTTTTTTTCATGGTTGTTTTAATTCTTAGAATCTACATCAATAAAGAGATGAAGATAAAAAAACGAGCTCAGATGTGAGCTCATTTTTTTACGTTATGTTTATTGAGTTGTTCAATGGCCCATTGATAGTGTTCAGCCATACATCCATCGAGTAAACCGATAACCGGTTGCTTAATCACTTTGTAGTAAGGTGTAAAGATGGCTTCTTGTGATAGACTTTCTATTAAATACATCGCTTCATTATGTGAGTTTTCAAACAAAAGCATTGTGTCATTAAAATCATGCATTTGTGCTTCAAGCCAGATTTCGTGGTTGAGTTCATTTAACATGTCCCATGTGTAACCATCTTTGGGAAGATGGGGATGTCCACCTTCTTCGAAGATGCGCATCCAACCAAGCATGAGTTGATGCCATGCATAAAGATGATAGATGACATCACGCACATTTTTATCGCGATCTTTTGTTTTCCATTCCTTTGCTCTTTCTAGAGGTGGCATCTTGTCGATCATCTTTATGATTTTATCATAACCTTTTTTACTCAAGTCGAGCAATTCTTTTTTTGTAACAGGTTTTGCCATAAGATTCCTCCTACTTTTTTAGATTTTCTTCTTGAATAGTCAAGCACATATCTCTTAGTATGGGTTTTATCGTTTTTGCAATGAGTTCATGTCCTAGTTCTGTTGGGTGAACCCCATCTCCTAAAATGGCTTCCATGGCATATTGCTTTTGCCATTGTTTCATTTGATCACTCAAAGGAATGAGTGGAAGTTGATATTTTTTTGCAAGTTCTCTAATGATTGAAATAAACGCATCTAATAGTGGTTTCCAATTTTCATGGAATTCATAGATAGGATAGGCAAAAGGTTCAAGTAGTAAAATCTTTGTTTGAGGTAATTGATGCATCGTTTCTTTGATTAATTTTTCGTAGTTATCTTTGAAACTCTTCTCATCGATGGCTTTTCCAAAGTTATAGTAATGCCATACATCATTGACACCACAGAGCAAGACGAGAATATCTGGTTTCTGTTTGATGACATCATCATCCCAACGTTTCAAAAGCTCTTCTGTACGATCACCACTGATGCCTTTATTGATGAGTTTAGCACCTGGAAAATGCTGTTTAAGTTTTTGAACATATCCATCACCCAAACTATCGATATGTAATCTGTTTCTACCACAATCCGTGATGGAATCACCTTGAAATAGAATGGTTGGATAAACGTAATCAAGAGGCATCTTTGGATAAATCCAATATTCGATGATATCGAGTTCGTTTTGTCCTCTTCCTATTTTTTGATAAGTTTTTTTAAGAATCCCACCGTATGATTCAGGAATGTTTCTTGATGCGTAATTTCTACGGTCTACGGGATAAATCAAATAATCATGAGGTATGTTATCTCTTGCGTATTCAATCAACCTTGATACACCTTCTAAACCTAAGTGCTTATGGTGAAGGTCTTCTTGAATCCAAACACCTAATTCAGGTGATTGAGTATCCAATTGATGGAGTCCAAAACATCCAACAAACGTATCATCATATTTGAGTCTTGCTACAAAAACAAGTTCTTTATTTTCATTTCTTAAAGCTATGGAGTGATTGATGAATGCGAGTGTATCATCGATGGTATTTGCCGGTTTGGGATACATATACTTGGTTATTTGATGCGTAAAAAAATGAAAGATAGCTTCTGCATCGCTTACTTGAATTGGTGTTAAGATCATGTTTTTAGTTTCTAACGTTTTATTCATTTACTTATCCTCTAGATAAACACTCATTGAATTGAGGTCGACTACAACCTTTTCGTTTCTGCTTGTCGGTATATTCTTGCCAATATAATCAGCTCGTATTGGTAATTCTCGGTGACCACGATCGATTAAGATAGCAAGTTGTATCTGATTGGGTCTTCCGTGATCGAGTAGTGCATCCATTGCAGCTCTAACACTTCTTCCCGTATAGAGCACATCATCTACTAAAATTACGTTTTTATCATGAATGTCAATCTTCTGCATTGATGGTTTGACTTTATCATGGATATCATCGCGATATGCGTGGATATCGATGGGATAGAGAAGCGCATCAACATCCGCAAAACGCTTGAGATTTTCCTTGAGCATTTGAGCGAGTGGAAAACCCTTCTTTAAGATACCGACAAACACGATATCATTAAGATTTTGATTTCTTTCTATGATTTCATGTGTCATACGTTTCATCGTTCTTGAGAGCTGTTCTGCATTCATTAGTTCCTTCATGTTATCACCACTTTTATCATATCATTTTTTTATCATTTTAGGGGTTGTAATTCTCAAAATACATGATATACTTTAAACAGTAAAGGTCCTTTAAGCTATGCCAGAGAGCATATCAAGGTATCCATATCACACTACCTATGCTTGAAGGACACCATGAGGTGTCTTTTTTGCTGAAGGCCTTTAAAAACTAAATCAAAGGAGATTTGTTCATGAATGAAAATGGTATGATCGTTGGTATTCAAGAAAGACCGTCTTCGATTGGCAAGTGGATTGTTTTGAGCTTGCAGCATGTCTTCGCAATGTTTGGAGCAACCGTCTTGGTTCCGCTGTTAACAGGACTTGATGTTGGGGTTGCTTTGGTAGCAAGTGGTATTGGTACGCTCATTTATATTGCATGTACGAAAGCAAGAGTTCCTGTATATCTTGGAAGTAGCTTTGCTTACATCCCACCGATTACTGCAGCCGTTGCAAGTGCGGGTGGTGCTGCATCCGCTTACTTCGGTTTGATGACCGTAGGTCTTGTCTATATTGTAGTTGCAGTCGTTATTTTCTTTGTGGGTAGTGGTTGGCTTAAAAAATTGTTACCTCCTGTTGTCATCGGTCCGATGATTATCATTATTGGAATGACCTTAGCACCTGTTGCTATCTCTTCTTCAGGATTTGATGGATCACAGGGATGGGAAGTACCTTTGGTAGCAACCATCACCTTCTTATCGGTTGTATTGCTCTCGACGAAAGCTAAAGGATTCCTACGCATTGTCCCCTTTCTTGTATCCATCTTTATTGGTTACATCGCATCCATCATCGTTGGACTCGTTGATTTAAGTGTTGTTTTTGCAGATGTTAAATTCTTTCAGTTACCAAACTTTAGTTTTGTTGGAACGTATTCCCTTGACTTAAGTAATGTCTTAATGTTTGCACCTTTAGCATTTGTAACCATTGCTGAACACATCGGTGACCACGTTGTCTTAGGTGAAATTACAGGTAAAGATTTCTTAACTGATCCAGGATTAAGCCGTACACTCCTTGGTGATGGTATTGCAACTTTTGTAGCAGGTGGTATCGGTGGTCCAGCCAACACAACTTATGGTGAAAATACCGGTGTCGTTGCGATTACTCGCGTCGGTTCTGTTTGGGTAACAGGTTTAGCTGCATGTTTTGCGATTCTGCTAGGATTCTTTGGATATATTCAAGCATTTATCAACAGCATCCCATGGGCAGTCATCGGTGGAATGACCATCGTGCTCTATGGACTAATTGCAGCAAACGGTGTCAAAATACTGATTAAAGATCGTACAGATTTATCAAAGATGAAGAACTTGATCATCGTATCAACCATGCTTGTTATCGGTTTAGGCGGAGCTGCTCTAAACTTTACTGCTTTCCTTAAACTTTCAGGTATGAGCTTTGCAGCAATCGTTGGTATTCTATTAAATCTTCTCATCACATTGCTTGAAAAAGTTGGACCGAAGACTGAATAAATAAAAACGTATAAAAAAAGGGATGTCCAATTGTTTGGGCATCCCTTTTTATGTTAATTAGCTATTAGAAAACATTTAAGAAAACAAGATAAGCAATAAAGAGTGCAGTAGCCACATAAAGCAAGGGACTAACTTCTTTTGCCTTCTTGCTAGCAATCATGACAATGACATAGGTTAAGAAACCAAAACCAATACCATCAGAGATGGAGTATGCTAACATCATGATCATAATGGTCATAAAGCTTGAAATCGAAATTTGCCACTTATCCCATTCAATCTTACCGATTGAAGTTGCCATCATCGTACCTACGATAACCATTGCTGCTGCAGTAACACTTGGTGTAATGAGTGATAAGAGTGGTGATAAGAAAATGGATAGCAAGAAGAGTAAACCAGTAAATGCTGAGGCAAGACCTGTACGTGCACCGGCACCAACACCTGATAAAGATTCAATATAAGAAGTGACTGTTGATGTACCAAGAACAGATCCAACAACGGTTGCAGATGCATCGACGATGTTTGCTTTTTGAATTTCTTCTTCACTGACTTTTTCCATTTGTCCCGTGACTGCCATCAGGGTACCGGAGGTATCAAAAAAGTCAACGAATAAGAATGCAAACACTGCAAACCATCCTGCTGGTGATGATAAAAGGCCACCTAAACCACTAAAAGCTGCACCAAAGGTTGGTTTAAGTGATGGAACAGAACCCGCAAATGATGTGTAGACTGGCATATTTGCAATACCAAAACCTTCACCAAGAATGAGTCCAACAACGGCTGTAATGATTAGACCAAAGAAGACAGCTGCTTTCACCTTAAAGGCAAGAAGGATCATGGTGATCACAATACCGAATAAAGCGAGGAGTGCGACAGGTTCAGCTAAACTACCGAATGATGTGATTGTACCACCTGTGTTAACGATAATACCAACATTGGATAAACCAATATAAGCGATAAAGAAACCAATACCAGAACCAATCGCATACTTGAGTGATTGAGGAATTGCATTAACAATCTTTTGTCTCAAACCTGTTAAAGTAACGATTAAGTAGAGTACACCAGATACTAATACTGCTGCCAATGCTTCTTGCCAAGAATAACCCATGTTCATGACGATGGTAAATGAGAAGAATGCATTGAGACCCATGCCTGGGGCAAGTGCAATTGGTAATCTTGCAAAAAGACCCATTGCAATCGTTGCTAAACCTGCAGCAAGTGCTGTTGCTAAGAATACAGCGTTGACATCAAGACCTGCTACTCCGCCGTATCCGCTCATTAAAGCTGGATTAGCGAACAAAATGTAAGCCATGGTAAGGAAGGTTGTTAAACCACCGAGCAATTCTTTACCAATGGTTGTACCCCGTTCTTCGATCCGGAAGTACTTTTTGATAAACTCCATTTCAATTCTCCTTTTTCTGATTTTTGTATTCATATGTATGTGAAAAATAAAAAAGAAAAAAACCACATGAGTGATGTGGTCTCTACATATGAAAACGAGAAAAAGATGTTTTCATATCGTAGTCGCAATTTTCACGGAATTGCGGTAGAAACTCGACCTCCACATCAGGTCTATTATACGATACATTGAATACGTAATCATTATAACAACGAAAGATAGACATGTAAAGGGTGATTTGTAAAAATAATAAAAGTAAGCGCTTTTATTTTTTGAAGACTACTTGACACATCACACATGATATCTCCTGCATGATAATATTCATCGTTTAATCGCGAGATATTTGAATCCATTTGAAGAATTTTATAAGCAGTGTAGATAACATCATTCCTGCAACAACCGAGATCACAAACCCCCACCAGTTATCCATGAGAAAAACAACAAAAATGCCTCCATGTGGTGCGGGTACCGATGTTTGAAACATCGCAACAAGCATGGCTGCAAACATACTACCTATAATCAAAGAGAGATGAAGGCTCTGTTTGTGTTCTTTCACAAAAGGTATGGCTCCCTCGGTGATAAATGATAAACCAAGCATCCAGTTATTCTTTCCTTGTATTTTTTCTGCTTCAGAATAATCTGATTTAAAAACAAACGTTGATAATGCAATGGCAAGTGCAGGCACCATACCTGCAGCCATGATAGCTGCCATTAAAACAGATTGGTGGCCGTGAATGATTGAGATGACACCAACGATATAAGCCAACTTATTGATAGGTCCACCTAAATCAACAGCCATTAATCCACCTAAAACAATTGAGAAAATAATCAAATAGATACCTTCCATCACCACGATAGCATCAACCATCCAAAGTGAAAAAGGTGAGATGACATAATTAATGCCTAACATGATTAATGAAATGAATAAAACACCAAAAAAAGGGTAGATAAGTACAGGCTTGATGCCAGATAATGATTTGTGCAATTTTTTAAAAACGAATTTAATGATTTCAATCACATAGCCTGCCATAAAGCCACCGAGGATGGCTCCAATAAATCCTGAATCACCTACAAGCGCTAAAGCTCCTGCTGCTATCCCTGGGGCAATACCGGGTCGATCAGCAATGGAATACGCTATAAAACCAGCAATGATTGGATAGGTATAGGATAAGACAAGTGTTCCCACATCATTTAAATAAGGAAAATGATTTGATAAAAAGTCTAGGGATGAGAATGCGATTAAAAGACCTCCTGCAACAACAAAAGGTAACATATAGGAAAAACCATTCATTAAATGCTGATAAATCTTAAAGCGTTCTTTCATCATCAATCCTCTGTGTGATCATAGACTTTGACATATCCATCCAATAA